>Ga0207693_10004920_pt1 | contig 11224 bp, 9 predicted proteins | sample LARL81metaG_FD_184347 | JGI IMG/M metagenome (GOLD analysis project Ga0207693, IMG submission 184347) | Corn, switchgrass and miscanthus rhizosphere microbial communities from Kellogg Biological Station, Michigan, USA - LAR L8-1 metaG... | ecosystem: Host-associated > Plants > Roots >... | reverse complement strand
ATCGAGCGCACCCCCGCCGACGGGCTGGTCGCCGGTGTCGGCGACATCGACCACAGGCCGTCTGTCGTCATGTCGTACGACTACACGGTTCTCGCCGGCACCCAGGGGATGCGCAACCACCTGAAGAAGGACCGGCTATTTGAGGTCGCCGAGCGCCGCCGCCTGCCGGTGGTCCTGTTCGCCGAGGGCGGCGGCGGCCGTCCCGGGGACGTCGACTGGCCGCACGTCGCGGGCCTTGACTGCCGCGCGTTCAACCTGTTCGCCCGCCTGAGCGGGCTGGTCCCGCTCGTCGGGATCGCCTCGGGCTATTGCTTTGCGGGCAACGCCGCGCTGCTCGGTTGCTGCGACGTGGTGATCGCGACCGAGGACTCGAGCATCGGGATGGGCGGCCCGGCGATGATCGAGGGCGGCGGGCTGGGCGTGTTCGAGCCCGGCGAGGTTGGGCCGATCGACGTGCAGTACGCCAACGGGGTCGTCGACCTGCGCGTGCGCGACGACGTCGAGGCGGTCGCGGCGACCAAGCGCTACCTGTCGTACTTCCGAGGCCCGGGCGAGCCGGCGCAGGCGCACGACCAGCGCACGCTGCGCCACCTGATCCCGACCAATCGCAAGCGCATCTACGACGTCAGGGCGGTGATCGAGCAACTGCTCGACGACGTGCTCGAGCTGCGCCGCGGCTTCGGCCACGGGATGGTCACCGCGCTCGCGCGCGTGGAAGGCAAGCCGCTCGGCGTCATCGCCAACGACCCGACCCACCTCGGCGGAGCGATCGACGCGCACGCCGCCGACAAGGCGACCCGATTCATGCAGCTTTGCGACTCGTTCGATCTGCCGATCCTGTTCCTGTGCGACACACCGGGCTTCATGGTCGGCCCTGCGGCCGAGCGCACCGCGACCGTCCGCCACTTCGCGCGGATGTTCACGACCGGCGCCAACCTCCAAGTCCCCACCGGGACGATCGTGCTGCGCAAGGGCTACGGCCTCGGCGCGCAGGCGATGGCTGCGGGCGGATTCAAGGCCCCGCTGTTCGTCGTGGGCTGGCCGACCTCCGAGTTCGGCGGGATGGGCCTGGAGGGGGCCGTCCGGCTGGGGATGCGCCGCGAGCTAGAGGCGATCGCTGACCCGGACGAGCGCGAGCGCGCGTTCGAGGCGACCGTCGCCGCCGCCTACGAGCGCGGCGAGGGGATCAACATGGCCGCATATGGGGAGATCGACGACGTGATCGACCCGGTCGACAGCCGGCGCTGGATCGCGACGCTCCTCGACGGGACCTCAGGCGAGTGGTGGACGCGCGAAGGCAAGCGCCGCCCAAACGTCGATGCCTGGTAACGACGCTCAGCCGCAGCGCTGACAGGCGCCGCGCAGCAGCACGTCGTGACTGTCGATCCGCACGCCGAGACGGTCTGACAGTCGATCGATCGCCCGCTCGAGCCCGGGATCGTCGAACGCCACCAAGCGGCCGCAACGGTCGCACACCAGATGGTGGTGGTGCGCGCCATCGGGATGGCTTCGCTCGAACCGCGCTTGACCGTCGCCGACTTCGAGGCGCTCCGCCAGACCGTGCTCGACGAGCAGGTCGAGCACGCGGTAGACGCTGGCGCGGCCGGTCGGCCGGCCGCTGGCGCGCAGCTCGTCCTCGATCTCGACGGCGCTGAGCGCGCAGGGCTTGGTCGCCAGCAGCTCGATCACGCGCTCGCGCGCGCCGCCGCGCTTGAGTCCCGCCTGCGAGAGCACGGCGTGCACGTGCTCACTCCACTCCGTCGCTGCCATCCACCACCAAGGCTAGCGCCCCACAACGACATAACAGTAATGAGACTCAATCTCACCCTATTGTAGGATGGGGCCATGCGGCGGGTCATTGTGCTGCTTGGGATCGTCGCCGCGCTCGGGGCGGCCGGTTGCGGCGCGGTCGCGAACGGCGAGCCGGGCTCGGGGACCGTGCGCGTCGTGGCCGCAGAGAACTTCTGGGGGAGCATCGCGTCTCAGCTCGGGGGCGACCGGGCGACAACAGACAGCATCATCAGCAACCCCAATGAGGACCCCCACTCCTACGAGCCGACCGCGTCGGACGCCCGCCACCTCGCTAGCGCGCAGCTCGTGATCGTCAACGGCGTCGGCTACGACCCGTGGGCAGGCAAGCTCCTGGCCGCAAACCCGGAGTCCGGGCGGACAGTTCTCACGATCGGAGATCTGTTTCACCTCAAGGAAGGCGACAACCCACACCGCTGGTATGACCCCGCCGACGTCGAGGCGGTCGCCAACGCGATCACCGCGGACCTGAAGAAGCTCGACCCCAAGCACGCCACCTATTACGACCAGCGCCATGCCGCGTTTGAGAACCAGGGCCTCGCGACATATCACCGCCTGATCGCAGAAATCAGAGCCAGATACAGCGGCACGGCCGTCGGCGCCTCAGAGAGCATCTTCGCGCTGCAGGCCCCCGCGCTCGGCCTGGATCTGATCACGCCCTCCAGCTTTCTAGCAGCGATCAGCGAAGGCACCGAGGTGTCCGCGCACGACACGCTCTCCGTGCAAAAGCAACTGTCGCAGCACCAGGCAAAGGTCTGGATCTACAACGCGCAGAACGCGACGCCCGAGATCCAGCGGCTGAACGCGCTGGCCCGTTCGCAGCAGATCCCGATCGCGACGATTACCGAGACCCTCTCCCCCGCCAACGCGAGCTTTGAGCAATGGCAAGTGGCACAGCTGCAGCGCATCGCGCAGGCCCTGCACCAGGCGACCGGGCGATGAGGGTCGTCGAGCTGCGGGGCGCCGGCGTGCGGCTCGGCGGCCGGAGCGTGTTCGACGACGTGAATCTCACCGTCGACGCAGGTGAGTTCCTCGCGGTGCTCGGGCCCAACGGCGCCGGCAAGTCGACGCTGATGCGCGCGATCCTCGCCCTCGTCCCACTGGCCGCCGGCAACGTCACCGTGCTGGGCGGCGCGCCCGCCCAGGCACGAGCACGGATCGGATATCTGCCGCAGCGAAGCGGCTTTGACCGCGCCACGCGGCTGCGCGGCGTCGATCTGGTGCGGCTCGGCGTCGACGGCACGCGATGGGGCGTGCCGCTCGCCCTGTCGACCGCAGCCCGCGACCGCCGCCGGAGCGAGCGCGAACGCGCGGACCGCGTGATCGAGCTGGTCGGCGCCGCCCCGTACGCCCATCGCCCGATCGGCGAGCTGTCGGGCGGCGAGCAGCAGCGGCTGCTGATCGCCCAGGCGCTCGTGCGACACCCGCAGCTGCTGATCCTCGACGAGCCGCTTGACAGCCTCGACCTCCCAAACCAGGTTGCGGTCGCGGCGCTGATCCGCAGGATCGCGACCGAGGAGGGGATCTCGGTGATGCTCGTGGCCCACGACGTCAACCCGCTGCTCGGCTACCTGGATCGCGTGGTCTATCTCGGAGGCGGGCGCGCACTGACCGGGACCGTCGACGAGGTGATCACAGCCGAGAAGCTGACCGCGCTTTACGGGTCGCCCGTCGAGGTCCTGCGCACGAGCGACGGCCGGCTCGTCGTCGTCGGCTTGCCCGAGGCGCCGCATTACCACGGCCACCGCCACGACGAGTAGCCGTGAACGTCAACCCTTCGCTGAAGTTCGACCTGATCGCCGACCTGCGCGAGCTGTTCGCATTCCCGTTCATGGTGCACGCCCTCGAGGCCGGCACGATCGTGGCGGTATTCGCCGCCGCAGTCGGCTGGTACATGGTGCTGCGCCGCCAGAGCTTCGCCGGCCACACGCTGTCGCTGATGGCGTTTCCCGGAGCGACGGGCGGTGCGCTGATCGGCCTGCCCGTGTCGCTCGGCTACTACCTTGCGTGCGGCGCGGCAGCGATCGCGATGGGCCAGACCACGCGCACGTCGACTCGCGGGTTCGGCTCAGAGACGGCGACGATCGGAACGGTTCAGACCGTGGGACTCGCGGCCGGGTATCTGTTCCTGTCGCTGAACAGCGCGATCCTGTCGGGGACCGAGACGCTCTTGTTCGGCACGTTCCTCGGCGTCACACAGGGCCAGGTGGTGACGCTGCTGATCATCGCCGTCGTCGCACTGGCGCTGCTCGCCTTCGGCGCGCGGCCGCTCCTATTCAGCACCGTCGACCGCGAGCTCGCGCGCGCAAGCGGGATCCCGGTGGGGACGCTCGACGTTCTGTTCCTGCTGCTGCTGGCGCTGGCCGTCGCCGCAACCAGCCAGATCACCGGCGTACTGCTCGTGTTCGCGGTCCTGGTCGCCCCGCCGGCGGCGGCCCAGCAGCTGACGAGCAGACCATTGGCCGGACTGCTGTTGGGGATCGCGTTCGCCCTGCTGGTCGTCTGGCTCGGACTGGCTGCGGCGTACTTCTCGCCCTGGCCGGTCGGCTTCTTCACCACGACGTTCGCGTTCGCGGTGTACGTGATTGCGCGGTTGATCGGGAGCAGGCGCTGATGTTCGCGCACGCGTTCGTCCGCAACGCGTACCTGGCCGGCACGTTCATCGCGCTGGCGAGCGGCGTCGTCGGCTGGTTCGTCGTCGCGCGAGCGCAGCTGTTCGCCGGGGATGCGCTCAGCCACGTCGCGTTCGTCGGCGCGATCGCCGCGGCGGTCGTCGGCGTCGACGAGCGGGTCGGGCTGTTCGCGGTGACGCTCGCGGTGGCGGCCGGGCTCGCCGCCCTGAGCGGTCGGGGACGCCAGGACGACGCGGCGATCGGGACCGTGTTCGCGTGGATCCTCGGGATCGGGGTGCTGCTGATCGCGCTGCTGGCGACGAGCGAGGGCGGTGGCGCCGGCGTCACGACGACGAACGCGCTGTTCGGGTCGATCTATTCGCTCAGCACGGGCGCGTCGTGGCTCGCGGCGGCGATCGCGCTGGCGGTGACGATCGCCGTGACGGCGATGACAAGGCCGCTGCTGCTGACCACGATCGACGCCGAGCAGGCAGCGGCGCGCGGCGTCCCGGTCAGGCTGCTCGGCCTGGGCATCCTGCTGGCGCTCGCGGCGGTGACCGCCGAGGGGACGCAGGCGGTCGGAGCGCTCCTGATCCTGGGCTTGCTGAGCGCGCCCGCCGGCGCGGCTCACCGCCTGACCGCCAATCCCTATGCCGGCGTGGCGATCTCGAGCCTGATCGCGGTTGCCGCGACGTGGGGCGGCCTGGCGCTCAGCTATGAGATCTCGTCGCTGCCGCCGAGCAGCGCGATCATCGGACTCGCGGCGGCGGCGTTTGCGATCGCGAGCGTGTTAGCCCGTACTCGCAGATAAGGAGGACCGGCGAGCGGCGCGGGCGGGAGTCGTGGCCCGGCCGCCGCCGGTTCCTCTAGGTGCGGGAGGCTCCCGCAAGCGACGAGGCGCACTTCGTCGCAGCCGATTGGTGCCTGACCGACGGCGAGACGCTAAGGACGGCGCGGGGAATGCCTAATCCCAACGTTCGACGCCATTGAGCCCTGGCCTCTCTCGGCATGCGCCGAGCCTATGTCGGCGCGTGTCAGGTCTCCGTAAAAACGAAGGTTAGGTGTTCGCTAGCTGTGCGGCCGTCGCCGGCGCTGGGCCGATGCGGGCGACCGGCGGCATCGCCGGCAGCTGGACGCGCACCTCGAGGCCGCCCGCCTCCGGCGCAGCCAGCTCAACGGTGCCGCCGTGGACCTCGGCCACGGAGCGGACGATCGACAGACCGAGGCCGAAGCCGCCGTAGGACCGGTCGATCCGGCGAAACGGCTCGGTCAGCGTTTGCGCGACCTCCGAGTCGATCCGCGCGCCGCCGTTGCGCACGCGCAGTCGGACCGTCCGGCCTTCGGTTCGCGTCGACACCTCGAGGAAGCCTCCGGGCTCGTTATGGCGGATGCCGTTGTCGAGCAGGTTGGCGATCATCCGCTCGAGCAGCCCCGGCTCGCCCTGGACCCATGCCGGGTCGAGGTCGTCGACGATACGGACGCCCGCGTCGTTGGAGCGACGCATCAGGTCGGTGATGCAATCGGCAGCGAGCGAGGAAAGGTCGACCGGCTCGTCGCGGCCGGTGGCGGCCTCGGAGCGCGCGAGCATCAGCAGGCTCTCGATCAGCCGCTCGCACCGGTCGACGGTCTCCCTCACCGCCTCCCCCATCTGGCGCAACTCGCCGGTACTCGCCTCCGGGTCGGCCAATGCGACGTCGACCTCGGTGCGCATGATCGCCAGCGGCGTTCGCAGCTCGTGCGAGGCGTTGGCAACGAAGTGGCGCTGGCTGGCGAATGCGGCGTCGAGCCGCCCGAGCATTCCGTCGAAGGTGTCGGCGAGCTCCTTCAGCTCGTCGGCGGGACCGCTCAGGCTGATCCGCTCGCCGAGGTTCTCCCCCGACACGCGCCGAGCCGTCGCGGTGATCTCGCGCAGCGGCGCCAGCGCGCGCCCGGCAAGCAGCCAGCCGGCGCCGACCGACACCATCGTCATCACGCCGAGCGCGAGCAGGTACTCGGCGAGCAGCCGATGCAGCGCGCTCGTCACGAGCTGGGTGTGGAGCTCTCGCGCGATCGCCAGCTCGCGCTGGGTGGCGGGGAACCGAGGCTGAAACGCCGTTGACAGGTGGAGCTCCTGCAGGCGATCGCGCAGCGCAACGCCGCCAATGTTGTGGCGCACGAGCGCGTAGCCGATCGTCAGCAGCACGGCACCTGTAACGAGGAACACGGTCCCGTAGAGCAGCGTCAGACGCAGGCGGATCGTGGGCGCCGGCCCGGGCAGCCGCAGCCGTGACAGCAGGCCTCTGGCATGTGCTGTCTTGGGGCGCTTTGCCATCACTTCATCCTGTAGCCGACGCCGATCACCGTTTCCACCACGGGTGGATCGCCGAGCTTACGCCGCAGAGTCATGATCGTCATCCTCACGACGTTGGTGAAGGGATCGATGTGCTCGTCCCACACTCGTTCGAGCAGGTCCTCGGCGGAGACGGTGGCGCCCCCGGCGCTCATCAGCACCTGGAGCACGGCGAACTCCTTGCGCGCGAGCTCCACGGCCTGACCGCGGCGGGTCACTTCGCGGCGGGCTGGGTCCAGCTCGATGTCTCCGTGTGCCAGGACCGGCGGACGCGACGGCGTCGAGCGGCGCGCCAGCGCATGGATGCGAGCGACCAGCTCGGCGAACCGGAACGGCTTTGGCAGGTAGTCGTCGGCACCGAGCGACAACCCCTCGACGAGGTCCTCAAGCGCTCCGGCCGCCGTCAGCATCAGGATCCCGGTCTCGGGCCGCTCGCCGCGCACGGCGCGGCAGACGTCGTCGCCGTGCATCCCGGGAAGATCGCGGTCGAGCACGAGCACGTCGTAGCGGACGACGCGCGCCTTGACCAGCGCATCCGTTCCGTCGGGTGCCAGGTCGACCGCCATCCCTTCGCGTCGCAGGCCCCGAGCGATCGCTTCGGCAAGCCTTCGCTCATCCTCTGCGATCAGCACGCGCATTGCGCTCCGGAGCATGACTGGGCCAACATAAGTACTTCATAAACGCACTCAGGCGACGATTACATGAAACGACGTAACACCAAATCATGGTATCCTCGCCACAATGTCATCGCAAACGAACCTCGCCGAGCGCGGCATGGCGGTCGGCCTGCGCGCGCTGAACAAGATCGCCTCCTCGGACATCGTCGATCGCCTGGGGCTGCGCGATCAGGCCGAGCGGCTTCTGCACGAGACCACGAAGACGACGATGCGCACGGCCGCCACCGCCGGACGCACGTTTGCCGCCGCGCAGAAGCTCTCGCGGCCTGCGCGTCAGCCCAAGGGCCGCCGCAGTGACCTGTTCGACCTCACCCCTACCGACGAGCAGCAGATGCTCCGCGACTCGGTCCGGGAGTTCGCGCTGGCCAAGCTCCGGCCCGTCACCGAGGCAGCCGATGACGCGTGCGAGATGCCGGCCGAGCTGCTGTCGGCGGCAAACGAGCTCGGGCTCTCCATGGTCGGCGTGCCCGAGCAGCTCGGGGGCGCCGTAGAGGAGCGCTCAGCGGTGACGTCGGTGCTGATGAGCGAAGCGCTTGCGCAGGGCGACATGGGGATGGCCGTCTCGTGCCTCGCCCCCGCCGGTGTTTCGACCGCGCTCAGCCTGTGGGGTGACGCCGACCAGCAGGCGACGTATCTGCCGGAGTTCGTGGGCGAGAACGTCCCGGCGGCGGCGCTCGCCGTGCTCGAGCCGCGGGCGCTGTTCGATCCGTTCAAGCTTCAGACGCGGGCGCGCGCGCGCGACGGCGGCTACGTCCTCGATGGCGCCAAGTCGCTCGTTCCGCGCGCAGCCGACGGTGAGCTGTTCATCGTTGCCGCCGAGCTCGAAGGCCGCGGTCCGGCCCTGTTCGTCGTCGAGGCCAAAGCCGGCGGCATCGCTGTCGAGCCGCAACCGGCGATGGGCGTTCGCGCGGCCGCAACCGGCGTGCTGACTTTCGACGCCGTGCAGCTGCCCGAAGGCGCTCTGCTGGGCGACGCCGACCTCGCCGTGTACGCGGAGTGCGTCGCGCTCGCGCGCCTGGGCTGGTGCGCGCTGGCCGTCGGCACCGCGCAGGCGGTGCTCGACTACGTGATCCCCTACGTGAACGAGCGCAAGGCGTTCGGTGAGCCGATCTCCAACCGCCAGGCCGTCGCGTTCACCGTCGCCAACATCGCGATCGAGCTCGAAGGCATGCGCCTCGCCACCTACCGCGCCGCGAGCCGCGTTGACCAGGACCTCAGCTTCGCCCGCGAGGTGTCGATCGCGCGCCGCCTGTGCGCCGAGCGCGGGATGGCGATCGGCTCCGACGGCGTGCAGATGCTCGGCGGCCATGGATACGTAAAGGACCACCCCGTCGAGCGCTGGTACCGAGACCTGCGCGCCGCTGGCCTCATGGAAGGAGCGCTCATCGTCTGATGCCCATAAATCTCGAGACACCCAAGAAGTTCGCCGGCCTCGTCAGCCAGGCCCACATCGTCGCGACCGAGGTCTTCCGGCCCAACTCGCGCAAGTACGACGACGCCGAGCACTCCTACCCCAAGGAGCTCGACATGCTCGCCGCCGCGATCGACGGCATGAACGAGAGCGGCGCGCTCGGTGGCGCGGGCGCCGGCGGCGTGGGCGGAAATGGAAACGGGGACGGCAACGGCAACGGCGCGAGCGCCAAGAAGGCCGACCCCAACGCCAACCGCAACGGCAGCAACATGGCCAGCCTGCTAGGCCTGACCGAGCTGTGCTGGGGCGACGTCGGCCTGCTGCTGACGATGCCGCGCCAGGGCCTCGGCCAGGCGGCGATCGCCGCGGTCGCAGACGACGAGCAGCTCAAGCGCTTCGGCCGCAAATGGGCGGCGATGGCGATCACCGAGCCCGAGGCGGGCTCGGACTCCGCCGCGATTCGCACGACCGCAAGGCTCGACGGCGACGAGTACGTCCTCAACGGCGAGAAGATCTTCGTCACCTCCGGCGACCGCGCCGAGCTGATCGTCGTGTGGGCGACGCTCGACCCCAAGCAGGGACGCGCTGCGATCAAGTCGTTCGTGGTCGAGCGCGACAACCCCGGCCTGAAGCTCGACCGGCTCGAGCACAAGCTCGGGATCCGCGCGTCGGACACGGCTAACTTCCGCCTCGAGGACTGCCGCGTTCCCAAGGAGAACCTGCTCGGCAGCCCCGAAATCGAGCCCAAGCGCGGCTTTGCGGGCGTCATGCAGACGTTCGATAACACGCGCCCGCTGGTCGCGGGCATGGCGATCGGTGTGGCGCGGGCGTGCCTGGAGCGCACGCGCGAGCTGCTCGAGGAGGCCGGGGTCGAGATCGACTACGACGCGCCGCCGCACTCCCAGAGCGCCGCGGCGTCGGAGTTCATCGCGATGGAGTCAGATTGGGAGGCGGCGCGGCTGCTCACGCTGCAGGCCGCGTGGATGGCCGACAACCGCAAGCCCAACTCGCTGCAGGCGTCGATGGCCAAGGCCAAGGCCGGGCGCACCGGCACGGACGTGGCGCTGCGCTGCGTGGCGCTGTGCGGGAGCGTCGGCTACGGCGAGGGCGAGCTGCTGGAGAAGTGGGCGCGCGACGCGAAGATCCTCGACCTGTTCGAGGGCACCCAGCAGATCCAGCTGCTGATCATCGCCCGCCAGCTGCTCGGCAAGACGTCCGCCGAGCTGAAGTAAACGCCAGCTCAGCTGTCGCGCAGCGCGATCAGCCCGCCCAGCGTGCCCAGGTACTCGACGCCCTTGCGGCTGAGCTGAATCCCGGCGTAGTTGTTGTTGTAGAACGACGACGGGTTCGAGCCGGCGAACTGCTTGTAGACGACGCGTCCGGTGCGGAAGCTGAGCGTCGTCCAGTACCAAGGATCCGACATCCCCGGGTCCTTGGTGTACGTGTAGACCAGGCCGTTGGCCAGCGACACCTTCGGGACGACCGACGGCGCGCGCTCGGTCGTGTTGGTCCACACGACGTGGCAGCCCTTGCCGTTGCGGTTCAGGTCCACCCGGGTGAACCCCGGCGACGTCAGCTTGCCCTCGCCGGTATCGGTCGGGTCCTGGTAGCCGTAGTTGTTCTCGACGATCATCGCGCGGTCCGCGCCGATCAGCGAGTTCTCGGTGGCGCTCGCGCCCTTGGAGAAGACGGGGACGCTGCACACAAGCCGGCGCTGGTGCTTCTTCAAGTGCACAGCGGTCCTGTAGACGACGATGTCCATCGGATCGGCGTTGTCGGTGATCGAGACATAGCCGTCTGGCATCACCAGCGGCGTCGTCCCGGTTCCGTCGTCGACCTGGCCGATCTTGTGCTCGCCGCTGTTGGGATAGGCGATCTGCCAGGTGATCTTCGGAGCGTCATTGCGGCCGGCCGTGAAGCGATAGAGCATGCGGTTGGTGGCGATGTAGACGCCGCCGTGCTGGTCGGTGGCGAACGAGTTCTCGATCTCGCCCACGGCGCCGTTGCCGAGCTTGATGGAACGGATCGCTCCGTTCCGCAGATTCAGCGTGAGGACGACGCCGTCGGTCTTGGTCACCACCCACAGCAGGCCGTGCTGGTCGGGCAGCGCCGACGTGATGCCCTCGCTGGAGGTCACGACCTTGCTCAGGTCGTAGTCGTGGCGCAGCGCGAACCCGGGGGTCGCGCCGGGCGTCTCGGCGATCACGTAGATGTGGTGCGTCGTCGTCGAGGTGACGACCTCGTCGTGGTTGTCGAGGTAGAAGTAGCCGCCGCCGGTGTAGTCCTGGAACAGGTTGCTCGGCACGCTCTGGCGCGGGGGCAGCGAGAACGTGGCGAGCGTCGCCAGGGTGTTGGGGTCAAACATGTACAGCTGCGGCCCCGACAC
>Ga0207693_10004919_pt1 | contig 11227 bp, 10 predicted proteins | sample LARL81metaG_FD_184347 | JGI IMG/M metagenome (GOLD analysis project Ga0207693, IMG submission 184347) | Corn, switchgrass and miscanthus rhizosphere microbial communities from Kellogg Biological Station, Michigan, USA - LAR L8-1 metaG... | ecosystem: Host-associated > Plants > Roots >... | reverse complement strand
AGAAGGGATTCTGGGACTGGGGAAGACATACTCAGAAAACCCCGGACCGAGGAACTCCCTCCACTGAATAAGCGCATTGCGCGCATGTTTTGTGAGCCACACGGGACGAACTCCAGCCGCCGTCTTCGAGTCACGGACGCGAATGCAACCTGGTTCAGATCCCAAGTCGACATCATCCCATTTCAGAGAGAGCGCCTCTTTCCTGACTCTCAAACCCGTTTCCGCGAGAACTGTGATCAAGATGGACAGCCACGGCGGAGAAAACTGTTTGACACGCGCCCCTTCTTCGTATGTCAACGGTTTCGCCTGACCACGCTCACGACGTTCATTCAGCTTTCCAACATCAGCGCATGGGTTGTGCGTTATAAGACGAAGTTTCCGAGCTCGCGTTAACGCACTCGAAAGAGTCGCAAAGTCCCTGTTAACGGTGGCCTTGCCGATGCCCTCTGCGAGTCGCTTCTGTTGAAACTCGAAAACTAATTCTGGAGTAATTTCTAAGAGGCGAATGTTCCGTCCAAAGAATCGCTGAATATTATTGACGCTCGACTGATAACGAGACTTCGTTTTCGAGTGCCCAATCGACGCAAGAAACTTCTTCAGCCAATCGCCGAGACGAGGAACATGGGACTTCGGTAATCCCAAGCGTCCCTCAAGGGCCTGAGTCTTTTTTAGCGCAAGAATCTTTTCTGCAACTCTTTTGCTCTTCGATCCAGAGCTCTCACGCTTCTGACGTCCGCCGATAGATGCATGGCTCAAACGGATCAAAACGAATTGAAACTCGTCCGAGCTATTTTGCTGGAGACCGTGCAAAGAATCTAGTAGAGCAGAAAATTTCAAGAACCGATTAGAATCCACACGGTGATTCTTCAAGCCGGCGGACGGCATCCCTGATGTCGTCGGTGCGTTCGACTCGAAACGCTAGCGTATTCAGAGAAAGGCAATCCCGTTCGGAGCTATGGCGAGGTCCTGGTCAAGAGGCAACTGTAGTAGTTCTGTGTTCAAAATGATGCAAATCCAGTCATAACGGATCAAAACGAGGTTCCTTGTGGAGGGCTGAAAATAGAGTAGGGTTGAGAACTCTCAGAATCGATCAAGACGTCCCTGGTTACTCATAATCCCATGGTCCGGTGCCAAACTGATGCGAAGACCGTCCGGTTGTCCGGTGACGGTATCGCTCACGCAAAAGCATCAAAACTGCAAAACCGTAATATCTGTCATTCGTTCGCTGTGCTCTCCTTGCAATAGTTTCTAGCCCTCAAAAGAGTCGCCTTTTCACTACATTCTTGCCGAGTGAAGGCTCAAATTCGAGGTTGTTCCCCCTTAAGGACCATATGCAGCGTAGCAATAGCGTGAGGTATGGCGCATCCCCAAGGGTGCTATGGAGGAAGGTGCGGGAGTGGCTCTTTATTAAGTAAAGATCAAGAACCATGGTTTTCCTCGCGTTCTAGCGAGTTCTGGCGCATTTCGGTTCATTTAGGAAGCAGTTTTTATTGAATAAGTGAAGGAAGCTGGGTTCTGCTCAATTGATTCGTTAGAAAACCTGCAGTCGCTTCTCGTCCTTGCGGCCACGATAATATTGTGGCCAGTCCTGTCCGCAACAATCGTTAGAAAAGTGTAGTTTTCTAATCCGTATGTGTCTCAGATATGCAACGCTCATGGCCGATTTGCCCCTCGGCATGGCGGGCACTCCGTGTCTGGCGCCTAACAACACCGACTTGTCTGACTTCGGAGCACCTGTGCTCATCTCCGGCCCATTCTAGATGTCTCGTCGAGACTGGGTTTTTTGGGATTGTTATCCCTTTAGCTCCAGTTAGTTTCGATTTGCCGAGTCTCTCCATTTCCTTAACAAACACCTTTCTGAAAGATTTCTTGCAGCGATACAGCAGCACCCTGAGATACTCTCGATTCACACCGACGTGCTGGCAAATCTCGTCCTTGTCCGATTCGTTCAAAAAAACCGCCTCTAATAGAAAATGATCTTTTTCTGACAAACTCTTGAGGATGTCACGGACCTTTTCCCGAATTTCTCGGTTAGAAATCGCATCAGGAACACTAGTGGCCGGGTCCGCGATGTCGATGATGGAATCGTCGCACAGCGGATTCTCTTTTGATGACTTACGATAGTGCTCCAACAATACGTTGTTACAAACAGAGTTGACAAACGACCCAAGACGTTCGGGCTGATGTATCCCTCGCTCGCTTCGCACCGCCGCCCACGTTCGGACAAATGTTTCCTGGCGAACGTCCTCGATCGCAGAAGGAGAACGCAATCGGCGACGGAGCTTGAGTTCGATGAGAGCGCTAAAATACTCGGAGAAGTGCTGCTCCGTCCAAGGATCTCCAGAACGAAGCCGCTGCAAATACAGTGCGTCAAAAGCGTAGAATTTCATTGGCTTCTTGCTCCCCTTTTGACAGCGCTCGGTTTCGGCCAAGCCCAAATTGAATTCATGGCCCCTCTGCTTCTTATGAAAAAAAATCGGAAACATTTCAGGTCTTTTTTGTAGGTCGCCGAGTTCCCTTCTCACGATGTTCCCTGTTCCTTGGGAAGGTGTCCTGAAAGTCGGGATAGAGAATCGATTGACTGGCGAGAATGCGCTTAAAGAATCTCGATAACCGCAATGAGGTCAGTGAGTTGTAGCCGAACTCGTTGAAACTGCACTGATTGCCCTGCGGTGGAACTTCGGCCTGAGCGTTTCATTGATTTCGGCAAGGCAAACGGTGCAAGATTCGGACTGCCTTTTCTGGCGAACGTCGCCCTCCCGATCTCACAATCAACCTTGAACCGGAGAGCTTTTTGCTCCGCACTCCGAAGTCATTCGCAACATCGTCGCTATGGGCCGGCGTGATCTCCGCACGGTGCAGCATTGGCTCGGTCATAGCGATATGAAATCGATTATGCGCTACCTGAAGGCGTCCGTAGCCAGCATGTGCGGGAAAGGTGAACAAGATTCCTGTTGGAGATTCTGGAACCGTTTTTTGGTTAGCATTTGCTTCAGTCCGGTTCGTAAGCTGTTTATTCCGCGCCACTGCAGATCAGGAAGACCGACGGCATTCGATAAACAGATCTATGCTGCTGATACGACTCGAGGCTATTTGTTGGTTTTTTCGTGCGGGCAAAACAAAGCCGAAGGTACAGTCGAGTCTGCATTGTCCACCAGATTTCTTTTGATTTCGCGAGGGCGCAAGCGCACAATCAGATCTCACTTCCCTGAACGTCGGCCCCAAGTAACGCGAACCTGGCTGATCAACCAAGCTAGAACTCACGGACGCTCTTGCGCTGCGATTTTCACTTACGCAGTTGAAATGATTTTGGTAATTCTGCCATTTAACTAGGGAACGCCATTACAGGGTTGCACCTTCGGAGTCGAACACGGGGGGCCGTATGCTGTCTTCACCCACGGGCAAGATCGTACACAATCTCAAGTAGCGAGGACCCATATGGCAAAAGCGCACTGGGCGGTTCTGGTCTATATCTCTGCCGATGAAATCTTGACCAACTTCGCTGTCGATTCCCTGAAACAGCTGAAACTTGGATCGAGTGAATCCGTCGTGGTCGAAGCACAAGTTGACGCTAACGGAAAACGCCCAATCCGACGGTATCGTTTTGGTGGAAAGGAAGAGACACAGCTAGAAAAAGAAGAATCCATTAAGAACAACGAAACGGTGATTGATAATCCCCATCGCCTCGGAATCGCTGACCCGCAAAATCTTACCGCGTTCATCGACTCGGTAGCGTACGATCCCGCCACCAATGAGCCGATCGCAGAGAGCTTCTGCATCGTACCGTGGGGACACGGCGTAGAGTTGCTATTGGATGAGGACCGTTTGAGGATCAGGGTGGGCCGGGACCTTCGAGTCAACAGAAGGTATCTCACTCCCGCCAATCTGAGGAAGGGCCTGGAAGGAACCAGGCTGTTCAAGAGCGGCAGGAAGTTCGACATCATTGGACTCGACGCCTGTTCGATGAGCATGGTGGAACTCGCCAGTGAACTCCAGAATTGTGCAAACTTCATGGTTGCATCCCAAGAGGATGTGCCCGATGTCAGCTTTCCTTACGAGAAAATTCTGAAGGGGTTAACGACGATAGCTGGTGGAAATAAAATGGAAGCGAAAGAAGTATCCAAAACGATTGCAGACCTGTACCTGCAGACCTACAGGGATTACATTTCTGCTCCCGGATCCGGAGTGAGGGGCATCACCTTGGCGAGCATGAATTTGAGCCAGGTAAAAACAGTTACAGGCCCCTTAGCAAGGTTGGCGAAAGCGATGCTGGGATCGCATAAAAACGACGATTTGGGGCGCGCAATATTTGACGCACGGAGTAAGTCGCGGAATTTTGTCTTCGGCCTCTTTGTCGATCTCTTCGAGTTTTGTGAGAAGTTAGGCAAAGCGCTGGAGTCAACGAATCTTAGCTCTCAAGCTTTGAGTGAGGCGTGCGGAGAGATTCGCCAAGCGATCCAGGTACAGGATGGCGGATGCGTCATCAGGAATGCGACGAAAAATGGCGGCGATTGCCATGGTCTTTCCATCTACTTCCCGTACCGGGATGACACGCCCACGGATGCTTTTCAGGTGCTGCAGGCACTAGGACCGGGACCCAACGAACGGCCTGTCAAGGGAGGAAACCGACCTCTGAAAGGAGGAAATCGACCTCTCAAGGAGCGCAACGCGAGGATTGCGGAAATCGAGGAGGATTTCCAGCAACTGAGGTTCTTCCCTGATACGAAATGGCTAAAGTTCATTCAGGAAGACTGGTCTCGCATTTTGGCAAGGCTGAAGCCGGATGAACTGGATATCTACTATTCTGGTCAGCAGTGCGCGAAGAATCTGGCTGCCTGACGATCGCAACCAACGGGCGGCCGTCGACGAGGCTGTGCCGAGCGCGTCGTCCAATCCGCCTGAGCGAAATCCGTGTGGCAAAAAAGCGCCCGGGGATGGGAACAGACGCCCAAGCGTTTCGCAGAAGGATCAACTGAGCCGGTTACGTACATGCGGGTTGCATATCACCTAACGTTGTTGATCGCGGTATTCGGCCTATCCCCGGCATTGCCTAAGGCTCAGACGCCAGTGCCGGGAATTTCCGGACCAGCACGACTGTCCATCAACTCCGTCCACTCCGGGACAACTGCACTCGCAACTCCATCTGACGCGAACCATAGCAGGGATGTCCTGAAACAGAGGGCCGAGACAGCCTCTTTAAAAGCGGCCTTTCTCCGGGAGAAGCAGACCAACGCGGATCTGAATTCGGCTGCTGGATTATTTCGTGAGAGTGCACGTCTGTTTGAGGCCGCCCGTCTCTATGATGAAGCGGCCGACGCCCACGTTCACGCCGGTGAGATCTACTTCACCTTCAGCCAGTATGACAAGGCTCGCCGATCGTATCGCGAGGCTCTTAAGTTCGGCCAACACCCCGAAGTCCGATGTCGCGCCCTGAGTCTCATGGCGCGATCCTACGTCACCACGGGGCCTTTTGCCCTTGCCGATGACTACTCCAGGCAGGCAATGAGTTTGTGCGAACATTTGAGTGAAAAAGCGCAAGCCGAAGTCCTTGAGGCTCGTGGGGAAGTTCTGGATTTAGCTGGCGAGAGCTCGACGAGCCGGGACCACTTTCGCCGGGCCCGGGATCTCTTCGCACTCGCTAACGACGACGCCGGACAGGCGCGGACGCTGCTAATGCTCGCCTACCTGGATCTTTTTTCGGGCGACAAGCGAGCGCAGGGTCTGGCAACGGCTGAACAGGCATTGCGATTGTCGTCCTCAACTGGAAATCGTTTTGAAGTCGCCCGAATGAGGTCGCTTCTGGGAATCTCCGCAATCCGCAGGGGAGATTTCGAGACTGCGCAATGCAATTACGCGGCAGCCAGACCGGTATTCCACAACATAGGCAACAAGGACGAGGAGGCGATTGTATTGAACGGGTTGGGGTACGTGAGCCGGGAAACGGGCGATTGGCAGAAATCTCTGGAGTACTACCAGCGCGCGCGCTCTTTTTTTGCGGATGTTCGGGATCTGCGTGGGGAAATTGAGGCCATCACAGGTATCGGCAAGGCCATGACCGCCATGAAGAACTACCACGCACTCCTGCTGCTCTACCAGGCGGAATTGCGCCTCGCTCGGCAGACTGGGGATCCGATAGAAGTGGCCGCGTCTCTGGCGGACATTGCGGGTGCCGTTGAAGCAGAAAAAAGATACGTAAAGGCAGAAACCTTCTACCGCAGGGCGCTCGAAGCTTACCGTGGCGCGGATGACATTAGCGGCGAGGGCCATATTCTGGCTCTGTTGGGCCGTCTCCAGGCCAAGCAGGGACTGTATTCTCAGGCCATTACCTCACTCGAACAGGCGAACGCGCTCAAGGAGAAGACGAGCGAGGTCGAAGACATCGCCAGGATACAGTACGAACTCGCATTTATTTATGGCCGGCTCGGTCGTCTGGAAGATGCACGCTTAACGATCGAGAAGACTATTGAAATCATAGAAAAACAGCGCGTTAGCATCTCGCATTTTGATTCTCGCGCATCCTATTTCGCCGCCGTTCACAGGTACTACTCACTCTACGTGCAAATCCTGATGTTGCTCGATCGGAAAAACCCAGGGCACGGCTTTGCTGAGATGGCGTTTGATGCTTCCGAAAGAAGCAAAGTGCGATCCTTGCTGGACCTGTTTGCCGCAACCAGCCAGGACGCCCCATGTGAAGAGTTGCTGCAAAGGCAACTGAACACGGAGTCCTCAACCGAAATCCATGCCGCGGCTGCAGAAAAGAGCGCATCGCTTTCACCAGCGCCGACTCTGACGCTGAAAGAGGTACAGGCGGAGATCGAGGATGATGGTGCCGTCCTGCTTGAGTATGCCCTCGGCGATGAAAACAGCTATGTATGGGCGATCGACCAACACCAGATTACCTCTTACGAACTGCCGCAATCCGGTCGAATCAGGAAGTTGGTTGAGCGCCTTCGTGAGGCGCTCGTGACTCCGCAGTTGACGGATGGTGAGAGCGCGGCTGAATACCAGGCCAGGGTCCGCAAGATAGATCAGACCTATCAGGCCTATGCCCGGCAGCTATCGCAACTGCTGCTTGGACCCGTAGCTTTGGGGCGGGCAAAGCGCCTCCTCATCGTGCCGGACGGATCTCTACAGTACATCCCCTTTGCCGCCCTACCGATTCCGGGTTTGAACAAAGATTTTCTGGTCCATCGTTTCGAAATAGATGTTCTGCCTTCAGCATCTCTGCTTGGAATTTTACGAAAAGCAACTGGCAAGCGAGCTCCGCCCACTGCCACTGCCGCGATTTTTGCCGATCCGGTTTTTGAATCAGATGACAAGCGCGTGTCAACGCGTCGTGCGGACACCAGAAAAAGCTATGAGGATCGCCCCGCCAGTTTGAGCCGAGCCCTCCGCGATATCGGGGGATCTCAGTACATTGCCAGACTGCCGGCTTCCCGCGACGAGGCTAACGCCATCGCCAGTGTTCTTCGTTCTGAAGATCCTCAGGCTGTGCAAGTTGCACTGGACTTCGACGCGAGCCGTGCCCACGTGCTCACAGATGGGCTCACTCGTTTTCGCCTGCTACACTTCGCAACGCATGGAGTCGTGGATACTCGCCATCCTGAAATGTCAGGGCTGATTCTGTCATTAGTAGATAAGAAAGGCAGGAGACAGGATGGTTATTTACGCTTGGGCGACATTTACAAATTAAAGCTTTCGGCCGATCTCGTGGTCCTCAGTTCCTGTGACTCGGCATTGGGCAAAGACCTAGATTCTGAGGGAATTATCGGTTTACCACGCGGTTTCTTATATGCGGGCGCGAAGAGTGTCATCGCGAGCTTGTGGAAGGTGAATGACGCTGCAACTGCCACACTCATGTCGAGACTTTATGCACGTATCAGAAAGGGAGAAGGCCCTGGATCAGCACTGCGTGGTGCCCAGCTTGAGATGATCCGGGATGAGCAGTGGTCCAACCCTTACTACTGGGCGGCTTTTGTGTTGCAGGGAGACTACAGATAGAAGTTTCATTTCATGGGGTGTATTCTCGTACATCCCCATGGCAGCTCAAGACGAAAAGAGGACGCTCACCCCGGAAGCCTTCGGTAGGTTTCTTCGATGGCTGTCGGAGGACGACGAACTGGCTGTGCGAGAGTATGAACTGATCAGGAAGAAATTGACCAGGTTCTTCATTCATAAAGGTTGTACGGACGCGGATGACCTTTTCGATAAAACCGTGGACATTGTGGTTAGAAAAGTTGAATCGTGCGCGCAGTATTCAAACCCGCTTGCTTATTGCTACGGCGTAGCAAGAAATGTCTGGTATCAGGATACGCGAGAGCGAAAGCTGGTCCCCATCGATGCCGACGTTGCGTTTTTAGAACACGCCGACCCGAAAGTGCGAGAGCTGGAGCTGCAATGTCTGGATCGTTGCTTGACTCAACTGTCGTCAGGAGACCGCGAGATCATAGTTCAATATCATGCAGGGCAGGGACGAGACAAGATTGAAGCTAGGAAGCTGCTGGCCGCTGGGGTAGGCGGAACAAATGTATTGCGGATCAGGATGTGCAGGATCCGCAAGGAACTACGCATCTGTGTGGTTGCGTGTATCAGGCGATCACTAAATTGAATTGTTACGAGGTCGTGCAATGAAAAGCGATATTCCCGACCGGGGCCTAGTTCGTGAGTATTTGCTGGGCAGACTTGATGACAAGAATGAGCTCGAAGAACAATTGAGCCGTGAAATATGTGTTAATGATGACTTGTCGGAAATGGTTGAATCAATCGAAGAAGAGATTATAGAAGACTTCCTGGACGGGGCGCTGGATGCTGCGGACAAGGGTGCTGTCGATGGATATTTTCTGCGGCCACCTGAACGCAAAGAGAAGTTGCGATTTGCCCGAATCTTGCGACATCATCTCGACAACCCACGAACGGGAGCGTTTGGCTCAGCGAATGTCCGCCCCGAGAGTAATAACTATAGTTCAACTCATTTTGGGCACTTTCATCTCAGAAACTATGGGCAGCTCGCCGCATTGGTCCTACTCACTGTCGCGGGTTTGATTTACATATCCGACATTCGCAAGAACCAAGCGAGACTTGAAGCGCAGCTTGCACAAGAGCGAGAATGGTCTGCAACTGTGGCAAAAGAAGCACAGGTATCGCAGGCGTCGATGGTTGCTTTGACTTTGGTGTCGGATCGATCTCGCGGTGATCGCACTCAGATCCCAAACATTGAGATCAAGCCCTCCGCTCAACGTATCGTGGTGGAAATTGCTCTCCCAGGCCGTAGTCCTGGTCCCTTCGATGTGATACTTGAGGCCCGAGGAAAAAATCAGCCGATTTGGACAGCTCGGCTGCTACCGCTCGTGTCAGCCTCGGGCGATGCTCGTCTGGTTTTTGACATACCGGTGCAGGGAGTCGCATCAGACGTCTACTCTTTTGTTGTGTCATCCTCGCTCCCGGGGTCTGGAAGACCAAAGCATTACGACTTTCGCATTACGGTAGCAAAGTAAGAGCAGCGCGAGCATTGAAGAACGGTTGCACACGTCTTTAGAATGCTTTGCTATATGCGAAAGAGGCGATTACACTCAGAGCCGCTCATTGAATCTAAAAGGGATTCTTCGGCAACTATCGCCGTCTTGAAGATGGTTCTGCTAGAATCCGACCGTCTGACGCTCAGAAAATCCATGCTGGATTCTGGGGGGCGACGGTGGATCACGATGAAGCAGTGGGAACGCTCGCGACAGAAAAGTATCTGCTTGGAGAAATGTGCCCTGACTTGCGCGAAGAATTTGAAATGCACGTCTTCGATTGTGAACAATGCGCATTTGACGTTTGGGCTGCCGTAACCTTTCTTGCGCACGCCAAAGCGATCCTAGGAAAAAGAGCCTGAAGCACCTGCATGGTTGCATCATTAATGATCTTCACGGGGCACACGAATGCAGACTTGAAATCAAACCGACCCAAGCGCTTCCGAGGTTATGCAGTTCCAGGGCCGGTCTACCCCGGAGGACCAGGCCTGGGTACCCAATCGACACCAGTCCCTAGCGATCTGATTAACTTCAAAAAGCATCGGTTCGGGTTTCAGCTTCGGGCCAGGTGGAAACTTTCGCAGTCTAATCCTGCCCGGTGGCAAGGATTTTACGCTGGTTCCTCCGACGTCAACTACCAATACATTGCGGCTGTTGGTTCTAGAGGCCATTACCCAGCTCTGCTTCCGATCGTCAAGGTGAGTTGGCTCCGCCTAGGTCGCCTTCTTTTCAGAACGCTCAAATCGAGGTTTACTGAATGCTCGTTGGAAGTTTTAAGAGTCCCGTCAGTGAACAGAAAGCCTACGATACAACCAACCTGAACAGATCGAACTACAGACTGTCCAAATCCAATTTGTTGAGTCTCAGCCAGTCCTGGACTACGGGCTCATCCTCCAATATTCGCCTTAGATAATCGACCTCAACCGAGAGCCTCATATCGGTACGAATGGCGTCACGGACTGTTGTCTCCGAAGGTTGTTTCGCTGCAAAGCGATCGTCCAGCATTATTCTGCACATTGCACGATTGACCTCGTAGATATACCAGCCTGGATAGTTCGGCTTACCGCGAACCTCTCCGTTAGTGAGTATTCCGCCGTTCGGGCGGGGATTTTCAAGGCATGGGGTCTTTCGATCCGATGGAGGTTGGGCGGCGCAAGAACGAGCTCTCACGCCCCGTTCATCGTCTCGATGAGCCCGCCGGGATATCCCTCGGCATGGTTGCGTCCCCGAAGTGCCCGCCTCCGTTTCGCCCGACAAAATCATTGTAACTCTGCAACGAGCTGCCGTTTCTCAACATCCGCTTGCCCGTGACTCCGCCGGAACCCATACCGGCCAGACCCGAATGTTAGCGTGATTTTTTGGTCAAAAGTTGAGTAATCCGCCGCGGTTTAATCGTATACAGGATATATGTCGGCTCTGCCTATGACATTGAATACGACAGCCGAAACCGAAACGGCAAAGATTGCGCGAGGCTTACGTGAGAGGGATATGGAGCTTCTTGCAGACCTGGTGGAGCGCTGTCAGCATCGACTGGTGCGCTACCTGCTATACCTCACCGGGAGGCGAGAGTATGCGGAGGACCTTGCGCAGGAGACCTGGATTCGCGTGCTGCAACGGGGCAGCCAGTACAACGGGCGGCAGCGGTTTGATCCATGGCTATTCGCGATCGCCCGCAATTTGGCAATAGATTACCTCCGGAAAAAACGAAAAGCGGT
>Ga0207693_10004918_pt1 | contig 11228 bp, 7 predicted proteins | sample LARL81metaG_FD_184347 | JGI IMG/M metagenome (GOLD analysis project Ga0207693, IMG submission 184347) | Corn, switchgrass and miscanthus rhizosphere microbial communities from Kellogg Biological Station, Michigan, USA - LAR L8-1 metaG... | ecosystem: Host-associated > Plants > Roots >... | reverse complement strand
GGATCTAGCTTGTCGAAGTCAATCTCTCGCCCAAACCGCTCCTGAGTGGCGGTCATCAACTCGACAAACCCCAAGGAGTCCAAGTAGCCCGCCAAGAGCAGATTACAGTCGTTCGGGACATTTTCTGGAAGCTGGTTCCCGCGTTCCTTCAGCTTGCCAGCCAGAAACTCTAGTAAGAACTCACGTACATCATCCTTCGTAAAGGCAGTCATAGTCCCTTTTCCTACCGTATTTTGTCTGGCGCTTCGATCCGAATGGTTACTCGCTCGACTCGGCAGAGTCTCAAGCCGAAATTTCCGCTTTGTTTTCGCCTTCGTTCAAAAGCCTAGCGCCTCCTGTCCCATCGTGTCAACCGCAAGGCGCATTGGCGCATTGGCCACTCTGAAGGATGGTGTAGTTCCATTTTTCGCCATTCGGAAGAACCATTTTGGCGGGTTTTGTCCAGCCGGCCTGCCCCATCGCTAGATTACGGTCATCCGGCACCAGCTACGGCGCAATCGTTCTCATCTGTTGTCAAATAGTTTCGCGCTGAGACATCCTCCGGCCGGCGAAGACGGTAGCACCGGTCCTCACTTTCAGTGCCGCCGATTTGCGTGAACTGACATTCTGCGCTTCGCTCCCTCACTTGCGACAAACCGCAACTGGCGGTCGTTCGCCTCAGTTCGGCTACCATGAATCCGAGCAACTCGTATGGCTGTTGCTCGCGGTTCTCAAACTTGAGCGGCTTATGTACAATAGCCACCCCAAAAGACGCGGGGGTTTAGAAATGGCTTTTTGCGAGCTCAGAAACCTAACATTCGCGGAGAGACAAGATTACAAATCGGCCGTGTTACGAACCAATCGTGGGCTAGGACGATTATCGTCAATAGCTTACAGGCGGAATCGGCGTGGACTTTAGCTTGCGAAGCCCGCGTCCACTTGGCGAAAAAGCTGCGTTACAGCCAGCAACTGATCGCCGTTTTCGCGGGAGATAATCCAGAGATGAGTCTTTTGAGCATTCTGCAGGAAACGAAGATCCGCATTCTCCAGAATCTCGCCCGCAGTGCGCCCGGCGCAACTAACTTACGCGTTCTCCTCCACCGCTGGCGGGGGGTGAACCTGGGAAGGAACATCTGGATCGGCTACGACGCTATTATTGAAACGTCGCATCCGGAATACGTCACCATCAAGGACGGCGCAACCATCGGCATTCGTGCGGTGATTATTGCGCACTTCCGTGAATTGCGTGGAGTGACAATTGAAGAGGATGTGTCCATCGGACCCGGGGCCATCATTATGCCCAACGTAACCATCGGCAAGGCTTCTGTCGTCACGGCTGGCAGCGTCGTTACAACGTCCGTGCCCCCCAATACGGTCGTGCAAGGCAATCCCGCACGAGCGATCGCCAAGGTTGGGATTCCGTTAAAACTGAATGTGAGTCTTCGCGAATTTTCAACTCGGCTGCGCCCACTCGGAAGGAAATGACAATGCGCTTGGGGACCCCGGGGCTAAAAATTGGCATCTTCCCGAGCACAGCATTTGAGGAACGACGGGCTTTTTTTTGCATTTTGGGGGAAGCACTTAACCTAACCTTTGAAGCCAGAGACGGCAGTGATTACGAGAACCTGACGGGACTCTTAGTTTTTTCAGATTCACCTTCTCACCTGGAAACCTGCCGGGAATCCGGGCTGAGTGTGTTGCACTTTCGCATTTCAGGGCCGCAACAGTCTATTCCCACGAAGAACGTGAAGTTCGCTACTTCTGATGCGATCCACGCCAGTTTTCGCGGACAGACTTTTAATGATGAGAGTCTGACGACGTTTTGTCCGCTAAGGGTGGAGCAAGAAATTCTCGCTTGGATTGAGGGATTTCCGGTCTGGACTCGGGAGCCAGTGGGAAAACAGAGCCTGCACACGGTGGGTATTGATCTACCACTCTGCGGTCCGGATGGTTTTTTTTATCAATTCTTTCAGCACAGTTCTTGGTTTCGAGTTCTACCGCTTCTGACCTTCTTAAGGGATTGCGTACCGGTTTCCTGTTGGTTAGAGACCGAAGCTCGCGCCTCCATCATCGTCGATGACCCAAACCTTCACGATACGGGCTACGGGTTCATCGATTACCGGAATTTGGTGCGGCACGCGGACCAACACAATTACCATGTATCGATCGCTGCCATCCCGCTTGATATGTGGTACACAAACGCGGCGGCAGTCGCGATTTTTCGAAACAATCCTGAGAGAATCTCCCTTATTTTCCATGGAATAGACCACACGTTATACGAGTTGGGGCAGGAGTGCAGCGATGAGACAGCTTTCGCTATCCTCGCCGCGGGGCTGAAAAGAGTCGAACGGTTCGAGAGAAAATCTGGTCTTTCCGTTGGGCGTGTGATGACTGCGCCCCACGGCGCATTTGCGGAACATTTCGCCAGGGCCATGACACTTCTTGCGTTTGAGGGGGCCTGCGTTTCCCTACCCTCGCTGTTGAATTGGAATCCCCAACGGCACTGGCCTGCGGATACTGGGTTGAGCTTCGCTCAAGCCATGGGGACGTCGCTACCGGTCTTCCATCGCTTCGGGCCCGCGACTATTCCACTGTACTCCTTCTTGGGACATCCGATTATCGTTATCTCACATCATCAGGATTGCGTTGGTAATTACAACCAATTCGAAAAATGGGCGAGCATGATCAATGGCATTTCCAAGACAAGATGGTGCAGTGTCGGCGAAATCGCTCGATCGAATTACTGCACACAAAAGTCGGACGACAAGCTCCTGGTTTTCCTTTATTCGCGATACTGCTTGTTGGATTTGCCACCCGGAACAACGAGCCTGGAATTCAAGTCCACGGCGTTTTGCGCAAAGGACGTTCCTGTTTCACTCGAACTGCTAAAGGGAAAAAGAGAACCGGTGGTGATGGAGAATCTGGCACTAAGTTGGGACAAAAACTCGAATCGAGTCTCTGTCCAAGTCATTCCTTCTCCTCTCCTTGCCCACCAGAAGATAAATCCACCCGCAACGCCCTGGTGGCCGTATCTGCGGCGTTGTATTACCGAAGCGCGTGATCGAGCGCTTCCATTAGTACCGAGTTGGGTCCATAGGAAATCGTAGTCGTACAAACTTCCACTATCGTAAGCGACTGGTATGAACCATCTGGACGAAGCGTAAGAAACTACCGATGCTGCCCGATGTGGGCACATCAATAGGTGTCCACGAAGGGATAGATGCACACTTCCAAGTAGATAACGGTTGAGACTGGCAGTCACGTAATGAGGCGACGGAGATCGGTCGAAGAAAAACGGCGAATGGTCGAAGAGACTTTGGAAGCCGGCGCGTCGGTAGCCCGTGTAGCGCTGCGGCATAGGATCAACGTCAATCAGGTTTTTTCCTGGCGCAACAAGTACCGTGAAGGGCGACTGGGTAAGAGCAGCAAGCTCCTTCCTGTAACAATCTCAGACCTCTCCTATAGTAACTCGTAGGTTCCACTGGCTTGGCCACGATTTGCGCGACTCGCTGTTTCCCGGACAATTTGTAAGGCCCGCAGTCAGAGTTCATTTTGAAAGAACTTCGAAAACAGTTCTCAACTTTTCCGCCAAGACCTGGACGTGGGGTTCTCTCATCATAGTAGCCCTACCACCAGGAATCGAGTGGAGCTCCAATCCACCACCAGCCAGTTGGTTCCACCCCCACTGGCGGCCGTACGCAAAATGTCTGGCATGCGAGTCACGGGCCCAGAAGTATGTAATCCGGCCCGGGTAGACTCGTGGCGAATACCTTCCATAAGCCTGATGGTTGACATGGTTGACATTTTGCATGGTGTCCGGCAAGAGACTCTCGATAGCCAGACGAGCCTTGTAGGTCATTTTCCAGAGAGCGTATAGCAGTTTCTCTTTCGGTCCTGGTGGTAAGAAGTTCCCGTCGTGAACGTTGATTTGTGTTGCCGAACCGTCAATCCTATCAGGGCATGATGTAGCCCATTTTAGATTGAGCGGAGTGGGAGTATCGAACAAGACTAGCAGGGCGACCTTCTGAGCTTGTGCGTGCAGTTGCTGGGCCATTTCAAAGGCCACAAGGCCTCCTATGCATCGCCCTCCAAGAAAATAAGGGCCTTCAGGTTGCAAGCTCAGAATTTCCTTGATGCAGTGCGCTGCCATATCCTCGATGTGTGTGTCAAAGGCATGTTTACCATCCAGCCCCCGTTGTAATATCCCATAAACCGGTTGATCCGAGCCCAAATAACGCACCAAGTCGCTCACGTGATAGCCTGGATATATCATGAAAAAGGCCGGTTTGGATCCACCAGGTTGGAGCATCACCGACAAGGATTGATGCTTGGACCATCCTTCGCACCGAATAACGTTGGCCAGTTGCTCAACAGTTTGGGCTTGGAAGAAGGCAGATAGAGGAATTTCCTTGCCGGAGATCTCCTTGATTCGAGCCAACAGTCGCCGGACCAGCAATGTGCTTCCCCCCAAATCAAAGAAGTTATCCCTCGTACCAATGGGCTTTGTGCCTAACACCATTTCCCATATGCTCGTGAGCTGGAGTTCCAGAGGGTCCCGAGGGTCTGCAATGGTTTCTCCCGGTCTCGGCTTAACCTGACTCTTCTCGGCGATGTGTCTATTTGTCTTTGCCGGTGTTTTCATGATTTTTCCTTTCTGGTAGGGCGTCCAGGTTTTACGTGATTGCGCCGGCTCTCGATGTTCGGTACTGCAGCCTTGCCGCAAACCTGGAACAACACGTGGTGTACGCTTAGCGTGCAACCGGCAGGACCTACGAATATTTCATAGTTTATAGCCCAATGTCCGCAATCCATTGCGATCCTACACACCGCTACACGGTTATTTGTCCGAGGAAGCTGAAGGTCCCGTTGATCCCGAAAGGTTCTGCTCCGCGTTCAGCTGGGATTATTGGAAGGAACCGCCGAACGGCGGAAATTCTGCTCTCGCGCATAATGCTTGTCAATGTGAAAAATTAGAATGGGCGAGCTCCCGGCGCACTCTACGTCCGAGCCCCCTCACTCGCCCAGTAGTGCAATTTCCCCGTTTGCACGGCGATTCCCCAGACGACGTCCCGACCACCGAGGTTGGCCTTGTCTCAATACGCGAGTCGTGCGCACTTGCCGGAAGCCTCCCCTTAGGGAACGTCAAGAATTATTACGAATTGCCGCATTGTGAACCGAGTGTGCGCGTTTTTGCCTTCGTCGTGGGAAGCGGCAGAAGTTGACCTTGTTCGATCTTAGTAGAGGCCTGATGAGAATTTCTCGTCGAATTCTTATCTCTCAAGTTTTTCCCTCACGAGGCCACCCGGAAGTCCACCGTACATTCCCTCAAACTGCTGAACGTTCAACTAGAAACTATTGCACAATCCTCCGCAAGACGATCGTCAAGTAAGCAATATGGCAAAAGGCGCGATAGATTGTGAGTCAGCGATCGTAACGCACTACCAGGCGACGAAGTTGCGGAGCCAAGCGTTGGCGCGTTCGACGATCCAACGCCGCTTGTACCGCCGCAGTGCCCGGCCATCCCTGCGTCGCTGGCCGAACGCGATTTTTCTTGTGCGGGCAGATCAGTTCGCTGCCGCGTTGCCGCAAGCGTTTTCGCAGCGGATCGCTGTCGTAGGCTTTCTCAGCGATCACCCGCAGCGGTTTCGGCCTTGGCCGGCCAGGGTGATGACGCCGCCCTACCCGGATGGCCGCGAGCTTCGCTTCCGCGAGCCGGACTTCCGCCGGGGATGCGGCGTGAAGGTAGTCTCCCAAAGGAACACTGCGGCCGTCGACCACCACCATCCACTTCGTCACCTTGCCCCGCTTGTTTTTCCGACTCCGCAGCTCCTTTTTTCGCGGGAGCAAAACCCTATCCAAAAACGATTCGCTCCACTGTAATTGTTCGTTCAACTCGCTCAGAAACGCCCGCCAGACTTTCAGCCAAACGCCCTCTACCTGTCATCGCCCTGGCGGAGGCGCAGACTGCGCCGGGTACCCGCCTATTCTAATTTTTCACATTGACAAGCATTATGCGCGAGAGCAGAATTTCCGCCGTTCGGCAGTTCCTTCGACTAACCCTAGCTGAACGCCGAGCAGCACCTTTCGGTTCGGGATCAACGGGCCCTTCAGATTCCTCGGGCAATTAACGGTGTCTGGCCATGTAGTTCGTAGTTTCTGACACAGAGGTCCAAATCGGAATTTCAAGAGTAATCTCATGAAGATCATTCTCGCCGACCCCCCCGCCCCGTCGTGGAACACCTACATGAGATCATTTCCCAACCTAGGCCTCCTCTATCTTGCAGCTCATCTTCGTCGAAACATATCGGGCGTAAAGATTCTCTATTTGGATGCCAATCACTCGGTCGAACAACACCTCAAAATCGTTGCTGAGGAAAGACCGTCGATTTATGGGCTTTCGTTCGCAAGCCCGCTCTACGCCGTGGTTAAACCACTTCTCCGTAGTGTCAGGCAGCTAGTTCCAAGAACACTCATAGTGTGCGGCGGTCCTCACCCTACCGCTGACCCTCAAGGCTGCCTAAATGATTCTCCAATTGACATATGCTGCATTGGAGAAGGCGAAGAAACGTTTACAGAGCTTGTCAAAACATTTCTCTCGGGCGGAAATCTAACAATTGTAGGGGGTATCGCCTACAGAGGACCGAGAGGTGAGGTCGTCTTTTCCACGCGCCGCCCCGTCATTCATGACCTCGATTCCATTCCTTTGCCCGCTTGGGACCTAGTGGATTTGCGCCGATTCAGGGGTCTGAGACAGGCCAAGTCTGGCCCCTCGACCGCGATAACGGCCAGCCGCGGTTGTGCGTTCAATTGTACTTTCTGTTCAAACCCCATATGGAAGAACGCGACGCCCTGGGTGCGGAGGAGATCACCTGAAAAGATCGCGGAAGAGGTTGAGCTCCTCTACCGGCGAGGTATCAGAGAAATCTATATTCGTTCGGACCTGATGAATGACAAGTTGGACTGGGCGATCGCGGTCTTCGATGCGCTCCGCGATCTCGATCACCCGGACTTGTATTTCCAGTGCAATCTGCACCTCTCCCGTATCACGTCTGATTTTGCCAAATCGATGCGGCGGGCGGGCTGCTGGCTGTGCAATGTTGGCCTCGAGAGTGGTTCGCAACGTGTCCTTAATGGCATCAAGAAAAAGACAAAGCTTGTCGAAGTGGAGACCCGACTGCAGACTTTGAAAGATCAGGGAATCAAAGTCTATGCATTCATGATGATGTATCAGCTATGGGAATCCAATGATGGTCTCGAAATTGAAACCACGCGAGAGGTATTCCGAAGCATTCGCCTTGTACTCTCGCTTTGGTTCAAGAGACTGCTAATGCAAATGAGCTGGGCGTACGCTACCCCTTATCCCGGTTCGGATTTGTATCGGATCTGTAAGAAATATGGACTTCTCCCGCGCAATTTCGATGAGTCGCTGGTTTCATCCGACATCATGACCATTCCGATACCCGGTTTATCTAGGTTTGAAGTCATGGCGGCGCGACTAGCGGGACTCCTCACTCAGTTGCTACTCAACATGTCCAACCGAGAACGCTACCAGCGACATGCGCTCGTTCCTAACATGGAGCACGCAATCGTGAAGTTGCGTCAGCTCCTGATCGATTTCGGTAAACCGTTTGTAGGGGGTAAGCTCGTCCCCCAAATATCGCGTATCAAAGAACCCCAGATCGTTGGAGGGGCGACAGACCTTCACCGAGCACGTCGATACCTCGACGGCCACGAAGGTGTCAGCGAGCTAGTTCAAATTGAAACGAAAACCGTTTGAATATGACTTTGCAACGTTGAATTGCGAGCCGAATTTGCCAGCTGCGGTCTGGGCTATGTGGTTAGAGAGGATAATTGAAGTGTGAAACACAACCTGTCTCTCGATCTTGTCGATAGGCTCACAGGTCGTCTTATCTCGTCTTCTTCAACCACAAAAGCCATGCCGGGTCCGCTTAGCCAGACGGGAGTGCGGCCGGCTACGAGTGTTGGCTCTGCGCCGAAAGCGCAACCTTGGCTGAGTATTATCATCCCTGTTTACAACTCTTGGTCAACGCTTCTTAACTGCCTGGAAAGCTTAATGCTCCAGAGGGGCGTGCCACCATTCGAGATTCTAGTCGTGGATGACGGAAGCGTAGAACCACCTGCAGTCATCCGTAACCGAATTGTCCAATTTAAAATAAAGATGCTTCGGCAGAATCATTCGGGAGTATCGGTCGCCAGGAATCATGGCATAGAGCTCGCTTCCGGGGAGATTCTGATGTTTATTGACTCTGACTGCACCGCGCGTCAGGGATGCCTTGCTTTTGTGATGAAGACTGTCCCGACCCACCCGGGAGACCAAGCTTTTCAACTACATGTAGTCGGTGACAGGTCTTATCCTGTGGGAAGAGCGGAAGAGCTTCATTTGGAGACCGTTCAGCGACACAAGCTTGACGCTACGGGTCGGATTCTTTGGCTCAATACAGCAGGATTTGTCCTCAGAAACCAGAAATCATGGGTTTCAAATCTATTCGATGCTAGAGCCCTACGAGGGCAAGACACTGAATTACTGGCAAGGCTTCTTGCCAGCGGAAAACATCCGATCTTCTTACCGGATGCGGTGGTGGAACATCACCCAGACCTTACTGTCTGGAAGTATTTGGTAAAAGCGCTCCGATCTGGATATAGGGCAGCACGCACAATGGAGATCATGGAAACTTACAAAGTAAAGTGGGACTCAACGGCGCGCCAGCGATTCGAAATGTTCCAAAGTATGTGGACAATGTCACGGCAAAGCTCACTCGGCCACCAGGCATTTTTTGTTACAGCCGCAACTCGATTACTGATTAAGATTGGTCACGTCGCCTACAAAATTAAGTGGTTCGTCTGAAGTATGAAATCGCTTGCGCCTGCGAAGGTCGGAGCGATCTGGACCTCCAAATCGGCGGAGAAGCCCACACTGTTCCCCCGATAGAAGTCATACCCACGAACACCCAAGCCAGACACAGCCGCGTTGTAAAGGAAATTAGGGCTGGCATTGGCTTGACCGGCTTCAGCGTCAAACGAGCTTTAGCTTAAGGTCTTAAGGAGTCTTGGCACGAACATGATTTCCGTGCCCCAGCGCCCTGGCTGGATTCAACGCCACAGAAGCTACCGTGGGAGTTGCTGAAATCGTCCGCGCTAGACTCACTGTTTGCGTACGAGCAGGGCTGCTCGAGTCCGCGACTTTGCAAAGTGAGAGGAGTGCTGGCGACCGAAGCAGAGGGCGTGGCAATCGTGCCGGGCGAAGCATTCAGGATCAAGCCAGCCGGAGGAGAGCCCCTGGTCAGCGACCAGGTGTAGGGCGAGACGCCGCCGGTCGCTGTGAGGCTAGTGCTATAGGCAGTACCGAGCTGACCGGTGGAGAGCGAAGAGGCGGAGATCTTGATTTGAGATGAAGAATCCGGGCCACTATCCCGATTAGAGACGAAGCTTACCCACCGCATTTGTCTCTGGTCCCACGCCACGATACAAAAACGGACTGCGTGGAGGTAACCGAAAGATCGCGGATCGTATTCAGTGCACCCGGAGTTGATCGAGCGTATTGCATAACCCAGCTAACTCGCTGATTCTATTGAGGCGAATTGAGGTGTGCAACAGTTTCTAAGAAGGAGAATTCTCAGTTATTTGCGCTGCGCTCTCGGGCCACTTGTGGAATCGTAGCCATAATAGTAGTCGTTGTAGGAGTCTCCCTTTTCAACGCGATTGAGCACAACGCCGAGCAGATTCTTATCACGGAACTCCGAGGATGCCTTCTGCGCGATTTCGAAATCAGTGGATCCCGCTCGGATCACAAAGATGACCCCGTCACTCATGTCCGCCAGAATGCTCGAGTCATGCACGGCCATAGCTGGTGGGGAATCCAGAATCACCCAATCAAAAACTTGCGACATCCGTTCAAGAAGGTGTCTCATCCGGTCGCTGTGCATGAGTTCGCTCGGATTCGTAATTTCTTGTCCGCCCGGAATCAGGCACAGATTCCCACTCGGTCCTACTTGGGTAACTTGAAATTCGTCCGCGTCCCCTCGCAGATAGTCCGACAAACCCGGCCTGTCGGGGGCCCCAAGAAGCAGATGCAGCCGAGATGCTCGGAGATCTGCATCGATCAAGAGAACCCGTCGGTCCGTCTGGCGTACGAAAGATTGCGCAAGATTCGTCGTAACAAACGTCTTGCCCTCTCCCGGCATGCCACTAGTGATCACAAGTTTCTTTAATGGATGTGCGGCAGCAATCTGATAGAGCCGTGAACGCAGCGTGCGGAATTTCTCAGCGCCAATCGCGTTGAGGGACTGCAGGGAAAACGCATTTGCCTCTGCTCCCATTTTCCACCCGGGACGTGAACAGCGCCTGGCGAACTCCTCGAATCGCAAGTATCGCGCATCGGTCCCTGGAGCCACGCCTGTCAGCCCCTCCGGGCGCTGCCCATCGACTGGTGGCGCTGTGGCCGCACCTGGAGTCGCCAGATCGAGGAAATCGGACGCCGTCCGAATGGGCGCTTGGTCATTGCGTTCCTGAGCGGCTTTCTTCAATGCTTCATGAATTCGGCTCATCTTGTATTGTTCCCAATCCTTCCCGACTTGCTATGCTTTCACAATGACCGGTTCGTCTTGGATCTTCACAGAATCGCTGGGCCCCGAGCTTCCATGCATACCGGGATCAAAGCAGGGAACCGTGGTTAAAACGGGCAACTTCAAACAAGTCTCCACGTCTCGCTCCGTGTACATGGCTTTATCCAGCATAGCCAGGAGATAAAGAATTCCAAATCCCAAGGCTAGTCCGACACCTGTGCCGCCACCTATCAATGCTAGACGATTGGGAGAGGAAGGCGAATCCGGCAAGCTTGGCGGATCTAAAATGCGAAAAGTCTCGCTTTGTTGTTGGTGTTCAAGGCTAGTCGCCATTGTTGAACTGTCGCGCTTTTTAAGGAGATCATTATAGAGCTCCAAGGCCGTCTGGTAATTCCGGGTAATTTCCTTGAACTGCTGTTCGACCACCGGGCTGGCTTGTACCCGCCCTTGCATGAGGCGGATTTGGTCCTGAATCTGGCTTTGTCTTTTCGCAAGCTCACTAATGCCGATGTCATCTTGCTTGATCTTGGCGCGAAGTTGTTGGACCTGAGGGGGTTCATGAGGTGGTGCCTGCGCCGTTGTTGGTGCTTTGGGCCCGGGTTCTTGCTCCAATTTCTTCTTGAGTTCTTCAATCTGAGACTTCACCTTGAGCACGTCCGGGTGCTC
>Ga0207693_10004917_pt1 | contig 11228 bp, 12 predicted proteins | sample LARL81metaG_FD_184347 | JGI IMG/M metagenome (GOLD analysis project Ga0207693, IMG submission 184347) | Corn, switchgrass and miscanthus rhizosphere microbial communities from Kellogg Biological Station, Michigan, USA - LAR L8-1 metaG... | ecosystem: Host-associated > Plants > Roots >... | reverse complement strand
ATCGGCCGGTGAGTAAGCGTAAGGATGTGCGCCGGTGTTGATGTCCTACGCCAACCCTGGTGGGGCTGGCGCGGTGAGTCCGAGCGGGTCAGCCGGCGCGGGAGCGAGCGGCGTTTCGAGAGTCGAGCCGCTCGATCTCGCCGGAGAGCTCACGCGCTACCTCGGACAGTTCGCTGAACGCGCGTGCGATCGCCGGCAAAACGATCTTCCGCAGGTATCCCTGCGGCTCACCCCAGGGGATGATCACACCCTCGAGGATCGAGATACGTGAGTCGCCGAGAATGAGCTCTTCGCTCACGCGTCGCCGCGTGCCGAGCCCCCCGCAGGCGGGACAGGCACCGAAGGGGGAGTTGAAGGAGAAATGTCGCGGCTCCAGCTCCGGTAGCGAGATCCCGCACGTCGGACATCCATAGCGTTCGGAGAAGAGCTCGACATGGTCGTCGCCCGTCCGGCTGACCTGCACCAGGCCATCGGCGAGCTTCAGCGCTGTCTCGAGTGAATCGGTGAGGCGTCCCCTGTCCTCGGCGCGAACGACGAGCCGGTCGACCACGACCTCGATCGTGTGATTCTGCCGCCGGTTGAGCTTTGGTGGATCAGAGACCTCGATCAATTCGCCGTCGACATATGCGCGAATGAACCCTTGCTTCCGTACCGTCTCGAACAGCTCGCGAAACTCTCCCTTTCGGCCCTGTACGAGCGGCGCTCTGACCTCGATCCGCGCCCCTTCCGGCCAGGAGAGAATGATGTCGGCGATCTGCCCGGCGCTCTGACGCTGAACGGGCCGGCTACAGTTCGGGCAGTGCGGCGTCCCGACACGAGCGTATAGAAGCCGCAGATAGTCGTAGATCTCCGTGACCGTGCCCACCGTCGATCGCGGGTTGTGTCCCGCTGTCTTCTGCTCGATGGAGATCGCCGGCGACAACCCCTCGATGGAGTCCACTTCGGGCTTTTCCATGAGCCCGAGGAACTGGCGCGCGTACGCCGACAACGACTCGACGTAGCGTCGCTGACCCTCGGCGTAAATCGTATCGAAGGCCAGCGACGACTTTCCGGAACCCGACAAGCCAGTAATGACGGTCAGTCGGTCACGCGGGATCGTGACGTCGATATTTCGGAGATTGTGTTCGCGCGCTCCGCGAACGATCAGTGCATCTTCTGCCATAGCCAGGGAAAGGTGCGGCGCGAAGCGAATCGAGACAAGGGAATGGGCTTGGTGGTACCAAGTGATTAGTGCTAGCAGTCGCCTGACTGCGCCGTGACATCGGTAGATTGCACTGAGTGTCTGTCACCTAGCACCTAGCACATAGCCTCCGTGCCCCATACCGACGCTATCGTCGTTCTCACTACCGTCGCATCTGAGGATGAGGCCGTAAAGCTCGTACGGACCTTGCTCGAGCGTCGGCTGATTGCGTGTGGTACGCTCTTTCCCGGTTCGCGTTCGTTGTATCGCTGGCAAAGCAAGATCGCGGACGAACGCGAAGTCGTCGTACTGCTCAAAACGCGCTCGGCGCGACTCGAATCGCTGCAGAACGCTTTTGGCGAGCTCCATCCATACAAGGTGCCGGAGTTGCTCGCGCTTCCGGTATCAGCGGGGTTGGGCAAATACCTCGAGTGGATCAATGGCGAGACTTCCCTGGCGTTGACGTGAGATGAAGCAGCCGAAGGACAGTGTAGAAACCACCGAACAGCGTCGCACCGCTCGCAGCGCGAGCGGAACCGCCGATGCGAAGCCAATCGAGCGTGAGCGCGCGAACCCATCGCCGCCTCCAATCGCCGATGCTCATCCGGCCGTGGATCGCGCTCAACAAGGCAACGATCCGTTGGCGCACGCCGCCGATCTCGCCCGCAATGGCGATCTCGCCGAAGCGGCGACGGCGTACCGCACCTACCTCACGCGTCATCCGGAGGATGTCCCCGCGCGACGAGGCCTTGCCGGCGTCCTCGAGCAAAAGGGCGACTTCGTGGGTGCGCTCGGCGAGCTCGGTCGCGCCATCGATGCGCAGCCCGATGATGTGTCGCTGCTTTGCGGTCGTGCGGCGGTTCAGATGGCGCTTCAGCGGTATGATCAGGCCGAGTCTGATCTTCGCCGCGCGTCGAAGATCGACGCCGAGAGCGCCGAGGTGCTATTCAACTTCGGCATGCTGTACTGCAAGAAGGCACGTTGGCGCGAGGCAATCGTGCCATTGCAGCGCGCAGCGGAGCTCGACCCGTCGAATTCGCAGGGGCACTATTACCTCGCCGAGGCGTATAACCAGACCGACCAACTGAAGCTTGCTTTGGCCGCGTACGAGGAGGCGGTAAAGCTCCAGCCCACGAGCTACCGTGCCCTCAAGGGCGTTGGAATCGTCCTCGACAAGCTAGGGCGGCCGGCAGAAGCCACCGCCGCATACCAGAGAGCCCGAGAAGCCCAACGACGGTGATTCGAGTTTGCATCGATGATCTCGCGTTCTTCGACGGAGAAGCAATCGTCCGGCCGGTGAACGAAGATCTCGGTGCGACGACCCCGCTCCTCCGGCGCCTCGAGCTCGCCGCGGGAACGGGATTGCACAATCAGATTCGTCTGCAAGAGCCTCTGCCTGTCGGCGCGGCGGTTGTCACGTCCGCCGGCGAGTTGTCCGCGGAATTACTCGTCCACGCCGTCGTTATGAGTCGCACCGAGCGCGTGTCCTCGGACACCGTGCGGCGCGCCCTCGTGAGCGCGCTCCAGCGCGTCGAATCGTGGCAAATCAAGGATGTCGCGATTCCGCCCTTCGGTCTCGGCGCCGGGAATCTCGAGATTGACGAGAGTGCGAAGATCATGCTTGGCGTAATCGCCCAACATCTCCTCGGTGCGCGCTATCCCGAATCGATCACGCTCATCGCCGAGACGCCCGAAGAGGAGCGCGCACTCAGCGCAGCGCTCGCCCGGAGTGGGTTATGAGCACGCGTCAACAACTCACTCGGCCGCGCGTGCTCGCGGCAACGCTCGTCCTCCTGCTCTGGATCGGCGGACTCGGTTTTCTCGTCAGACGCGAGTACTTCCGGCCGAACACGGAGCGACTTGCCGAAGCGGCGCTTCGCGTGTCGCCCGGCGCGGTGTACTACGCTGTGATGCAGGGACGTCGGCAGATCGGCTTCGCGTCGTCTTCGATCGACACGGCAACGACTACGATCTCCGTTGACGATTATCTCGTCGCCGACCTGCCGGTGGGCGGGCGCACACATCGCGCCTCGGCTCGCACGCACGTCGTACTAACACGCGCGCTGCACACCAAGGCATTTGTCGTCACCTTCGAGGCAGACCCCGGGCCGATCGTGGCGCGTGGACGCGTGCTCAACGACACGCTTCTCATATTGATGCTCGCGACGGGCAGCAACACGCCCGTCGATACACAGCGGATCAAGCTGACCGCTCCGATTCTCTTGCCGACGCTCGTGCCGCTCGCTGTAGCGCTCGGGGAGCAGCCCAAGGTCGGCCGCAGGTACAAGCTTCCAGTGTTCGATCCCGTGGGTTTCACGCCACGCGAGGTGTCGTTAAGCATCGCGGCCGAATCCAGCTTTGTCGTCAACGACAGTTCGGCGCTCGATCGCGCGACGGGCACGTGGCATGGCGTACAACCGGATACGTTGCGAGCGTTTCGCATCGCCAGCGATACAGGCGCCGGAGCCGCTGGGTTCTCAGGCTGGATCGACGAGCAGGGTCGCGTGGTTCAGACGTCGCAGCTCGGCTTCGACCTGCGGCGTCTGCCCTACGAGGTCGCCTTCGAAAATTGGCGTCTCGCCGCGGCGAAAAGCGGTGCCTCGACGCCGTCCGTCTCGGAGGATCGTGACATTCTCGAAACGACGGCGATTGGCGCGAACCGGCGCGTCGATGCGAACATTTCATCGCTGCGCGTCACGTTAGGCAACGCCGATCTGAGCGGCTTCGACCTCCATAGCCCGCGCCAGATCATGCGCGGCGACACGATGATCGTGATACGTGAGGCGCCTTCCGCCCTCGTGGCGCCATACGCGCTCCCTGACGGGGGACGACGCATGATGCCCGAGCTCACAATGGCCGAGCCGCTCGTCCAGAGCAATCATCCAGACATTGTGCGCCTTGCCCGAAGGCTAGCGCGTGGCCAGCGCGACCCACGCGTCGTCGCCGAGCGGATCAATCAATGGGTTTATGATTCGCTCACGAAGCGAATCACTTTCGGCATTCCGAGCGCGCTCCAGGTCCTGCGCGCTCGTGGCGGCGATTGCAATGAGCACGCTCAGCTGTTCGTCGCTCTCGCCCGCGCCGCCGGAATTCCCGCCCGGGTCGATGCGGGACTCGCGTACATCGACGGGAAGTTCTACTACCACGCCTGGCCGGAGATCTTTCTCCGCGACTGGGTCTCGGTCGATCCGACCTTCGGTCAGTTCCCCGCCGACGCCGCGCACCTGCGCTTCACGATCGGCGGCTTGGGACGACAGGCCGAGATGATTCGTCTAATGGGAAGATTGAAGCTCAACGTGCTGAGGGGATAGGGGCTAGGGCTTAGGGTGATGACTCCAGCCTTCCCTTAGCCCCTACGCCCCAAGCGCCTAGCCCCTCCCCCGTGATTCGCCTCTCTTCGCTCTCGAAGCGCTACGGCTCTTTCACGGCTGTCGACAGCATCGATCTGTCGGTGCCGCGCGGTGAGCTGTTCGGCTTCCTCGGACCTAACGGCGCCGGCAAGACGACGACGCTGCGTATGATTGCCGGTATTCTCCGCCCAACCGCTGGACGCATCGAGATCGCCGGCACCGACATCGTTGCCGATCCAACCGCGGCGAAATCGAAGCTCGGCTTCATTCCTGATCGGCCGTTCATCTACGAGAAGCTCACGGGCGCCGAGTTTCTGCGCTTCGTTGCTGGACTCTATGATCAGAGCGGGCCAAAGATCGACCACCGCGCACGCGAGCTGCTCGCGTTGTTCGACCTCGAGGAGTGGCGCGACGAGCTCGTCGAGAGCTACAGCCACGGCATGCGCCAGAAGCTCATCATCTCGAGCGCGTTCGTGCATCGCCCCGACGTCATTGTCGTCGACGAGCCGATGGTTGGCCTCGATCCGAAAGCGGCGAAGATCCTCAAGGATCTCTTCCGCGAATATACGCGCCGTGGCAACACGATCATGATGTCGACGCACACCCTCGAAGTGGCGCAGGCGTTGTGCGATCGAATCGGCATCATTCAGGGCGGGAAGATTCGCGCCTGCGGGACGATGGACGAGCTGCGGCGCGACGCCGAGGCCGGCGCAACTGGCCTCGAGCACATCTTCCTCAAGCTCACCGGAGAGAACGCTGCACGGGAATTGGTCGCGGTCCTGAATGCGTAGCGCGTTGAGCGTGGAGCGTGAAGCGCAAGTGCCCGACCCGGGTCTGTTTCACCTCCTCCTTCCAAAGGTCCTGACCGCCAAGGCTCGCGCAGTTGCAGGCGAACGAGGACGCACCGGGCGATGGCTGGTGCTCGGCGTCTTCGGTGTGTTGTTCTGGGCGTTCATCTTCGGTGTCGTCTTTCGACTGCTGAAATACTTCCGAGGCGTTCCGGAAATCGGGCCGCTGCTCGCGGGCAAGCTGCTCGGATTGATCCTCGTCGGATTCTTTTCGATCCTGCTCCTCTCCAACGTCATCACGGCGCTGTCGAGTTTCTTCCTCGCGCGTGATCTCGATCTACTCGTCGCCGCGCCCGTCGACTGGTTGAAGCTCTACGGCGCGAAGCTGCTCGAGACATTGGTGCACTCGAGCTGGATGGTATTGTTGATGGGAGTGCCGCTTTTCGCCGCCTTCGGTGTCGTCTTCTCCGGTGGCTACCTGTTCCCCCTCGTCGTTGCGGCGCTGCTCATCCCGTTTCTTGTTATTCCCGCTGCAATCGGGTCCGCGGTCACGTTATTGCTCGTCAACATTTTCCCCGCGCGCCGCACCCGCGACATTCTCAGCGTCATCGCCATTCTCACGGCGGGTGGCATCGTGCTGCTGTTCAGGCTCGTTAGGCCAGAGCGCTTCGCCAAGCCGGAAGGCTTTCGCTCGCTGGTGGATTTCATAACGCTGCTCCGCACGCCGACGTCGCCGCTTCTCCCGAGTGAGTGGGTGCAGCGCGCAACGATGGCGTGGCTGACGTTCAAGACCGATCTCCTTCCCTGGTATCTGCTCTGGTCGAGCGCCGCAGCGGCGGTGGTCCTTGGAGCACTGCTGCACTGGCGCCTCTATCCACAGGGCTTCAGCAAGGCGCAGGAGAGCGCCGAGCGTTGGGCGCGCGGCAACCTGATGCGACGCGTCGCCGACCGTCTTCTCGCGCCGTTAGGTGTGTTGCGCCGCGAGCTCGTGCTCAAGGAGCTGCGAGTCTTCTTCCGCGATACGACACAGTGGTCGCAGCTGCTTCTGCTCGCGGTGCTCGTCGTCGTCTACGTTTTCAACATCAAGTTTCTTCCGCTCAAGGGCGACGGCATGACGTTCTTCCTCCGCAACGTCGTGCCGTTCCTGAATCTCGTCCTTGCCGGCTTCGTGCTCGCGTCCATCGCCGCTCGCTTCATCTTTCCGGGCGTGAGCCTCGAGGGACGCACACTCTGGCTGCTGCGGTCTAGTCCGATGTCAGTGCGGGACCTGCTCTGGTCCAAGTTCTGGGTCGGCACACTCCCTCTGCTGATACTCGCTCTCGTCATCGTCGGCGTGACGAATTATCTGCTTCAGGTGAGCACCTTCATGTTCCTCGTCTCCGTCATCACCATCTCGGCGATGACATTGGCGCTGGCCGGACTCGCCCTCGGGTTCGGGACGCTGTTTCCGCAATTCGAAACGGAGAATGCCGCTCAGATCCCGACGTCATTTGGCGGTCTGCTGTTCATGATGGCATCGGTTGCGGTGATCGGAGGGGTCGTCGTGCTCGAGGCGCGCCCGGTCTACGGCTACCTGAGCGCTCGCGCCTTTGGGGGCCCGCACGACGTCACCGAGATGGTGGTCGGCTTCGGTCTCGCCACCGTGTTGTGCCTCTGTTCGACGCTCATCCCGATACGGGTCGCGCTCAAGCGTCTACAGACAATCGAGCGGTAGAACTTAGACGGCGGTCGCGCCTTCCCGGTCCACTGTGACCGCTCGCGTGATGCAAGGGTCGGTGATGTCAGGCCACAGATACCGTGTGCCCCACCCACCCCTTTCGGAGGAAGTTGCATGAAGCGCCTCACCGTCGCCGCGGCCGCCGCGGCCCTGATGCTTGTCGCCGCGCCGCGGCTCCACGCCCAGGCAGCGCAGCAAGGCAAGAAGCAGGACACGACCGCCACGGCCAAGAAGGCCACTGCGAAGAAGTCGTCCGCTGCGAAGTCGGCGTCCGCCACGACCGCCGCCAAGTCTGACGCGGCACCCAAGACGGCCAGCTCGAAGTCGAAGAAGGCCCACAAGTCGACCAAGAAGGCCGATACGACGGCAGCGAAGAAGAGCGAGTAACACGCTTCCGTCCGAGATCGAAGAGCCCCGGGCGACTGGTCGCCCGGGGCTCTTCAACTATCTTGAGCGTCTACTCAAGCGGCGAGACGGTGGCCGCAGCTGGCGCAGAAGCGCGCGCCGGTTTCCTCGACGCGGCGGCCGCAGTGGTCACACCGCCCAGCGAGATAACGGCCACACTCTGAGCAAAAAATGGCATCCGGCTCTGGGCGTGGACCATGATCGGTGCAGGTCGGTCGTTCGGAGCGGTAGGCCCGAATCGCCGCCTCGACGTCGTCGTCAGCCGGCGTCGGCCGGGCCCCCGCTGGCGACTCGGACGCGTGACGCATGCCTGCCAGCGCCTGACGAGTGTACTGCGCCTTGAGCTGGACGTAATCCGCGTCGGAGAGCTTGCCAGTTGCTCGGTCGAATTCGATCTCGCGCAGCGCCGCAACAGCGACGTCGTCGGACCACGCCGTTGGCCCCGCCGTTCGCACAGCGCGCGGCGGGTGCATCTCGAAGAAGAGCGGATAGAGCACAAACGCCAGGGCTCCGATGGCCAAGATCGTTCCTGCAACTAACGCGAAGATCGCCGCACTCATTCGTCGTCACGCACCGCTGCATCGAGCCGCGCGCGTTCCTCCTCCGTCGCTTCGTCGGAACGAGCGGGGCGCGCTCGGCCGGCGACGGCCGGGTTCGGCGCACGCTGCCACTTTCGCAATACGACGACGACGAAAATCGCGCCGACGCCAAGCACAACGAAGGGGGCAAGCCAGCCGAAGAGGTTGAAGCCAGCGGCCGAAGGAGCCATGAGGACTCGCTCACCATACGTGCCGACGAACGCGTCGAGGATTTCCTGCGCGCTGTAGCCGCCACTGGCGAGGGCCATCACATCGCGATGCATCGACGGCGACACCTGACAGGAAAAATCGGTCGTACGGCAGGTGTAGACATCGAGCGTGCATCCGCACTGACAGCGAATGCGATGCTCGATCTCGTCTCGTTCCGCCGCGCTCACGACGACGCGTGCGCCCGGCTTGGGCGGCAACCGGACTGGCCGTGACGCCGATTGGTCCATCGCGAACAGATTCGACGAATCGAGACCACTCGCCGCCTGCGGCGCCTGTGCAACGAGCGGCCGGCCAATCACCGCAATCGACGCCGAAGCACCCGTGGCACCCGCGATGAACCGTGTGAGGAACTGTCGCCGCTCCATCAGCAATTACTCAACTCAGACTGACGCCGCCGTGAGAGACTCCGCCGGTGCCGGTGCGAGCACTGACACGTATCCTCCCTGACGAGCGCGACGCCGCTCCGCTTGCGGCCACATCACCACCAGACCGCCAATGGCCATCAGCGCGCCGCCGATCCACACCCAGACGACGAGCGGATTGAACGTCACGCGCAGCTCGGCGACGTCGCCGCGCACACCGGCGAGGACGACGTACGTGTCGAGCTTGGCGGTAGTCTGAATGCCGACTTCGGTCGCCGGCTCGAACGTCGGCCGCTCCGCACTGTCGAAATACTGGCGCTTCTCGGACTTGATGAACCCAGCCGGCTTTCCATCGCGATAGGTCTCGAGCGCAACCGAGGTGACGATCCGATTGAACCGTTTATCGCTCGATGCACCCTGGCTGATGAAGCGCCAGTGATGTCCATACGGGTCGTTGGTCTCGAACTGTTGCCCCGTCCGCAAGGTAATGTCGTGCTCCGTCCGAAAGGCCAAGCCCGCGAAGGCGGCGAAGAGCATGACGATCCCAGCGTGAACGATGTATCCGCCGTAACGACGCCGGTTGCGCGCGATCAGCCTGACGAAACCGACGGCAATGCTCTCTCCGTGAATCGCCCGTCGCGCCGCAACACCCTTATAGAACTCCTGCAAGATCGTCGCGGCGACGAAACCAGCGAGCGCATAGGTCACGAGCGCGTGACCGCTGCGCATGCCTAACGCAAGCAGGAGCGCGCCGAGAACAAGCCCGCTCGTCGCTGGAATGGCGAACTGCCGCTTGAGATTCGCTGACGACGCCTTTCGCCACGCGATCAGTGGACCGATCCCCGTCAGCGCGAGGAGCAACAGCCCGAGCGGTATGTTGACGGCGTTGAAGAAGGGTGGGCCGACAGTGATCTTCTCCTGCCTCACCCACTCCGAGAGAATCGGAAACAACGTTCCCCACAACACCGCGAACGCAATACCGACGAGGACGAGGTTGTTGTACAGGAACGCGGCCTCGCGGCTCACCATGCTCTCCAACTCCGCCTTGGCCTCGAGATTCTTGAGCCGCGTCGAGACGAGATAGATCGTCGCGCCCGTCGAGGCGAAAAAGAATGCGGCGAACCAGGACCCGACCGGCGACTGCGCAAAGGAGTGAACGCTCTCAATCACACCGCTGCGTGTGATGAAAGTTCCGAAGATCGAGAGCAGGAACGTCACGACGACAAGCACAACGTTCCACTTCCGCAGCATGCCCCGCTTCTCCTGGATCATGATCGAGTGCAGGAAGGCGGTCCCGGTGAGCCACGGCAGGAACGACGCGTTCTCCACTGGATCCCACGCCCAGTAACCGCCCCACCCCAGCTCGACGTACGCCCACCACATCCCGAGGACGATGCCGACGGTCAGGAAAAACCAGGAAAGCAGCGACCAGCGCCTAACGACGGCGAGCCATTCGGCATCGAGTCGCCGCGTGATCAACGCCGCGATCGCGAACGCAAACGGAATCGCCGTCGCGACATAGCCGAGGTAGAGATTGGGCGGATGGATCGCCATCCCCGGATTCTGCAGCTGCGGATTCATCCCCCGCCCGTCCATCGGCGTCCAGTCGAGCCGGGTGAACGGATTCGCCTTGAAGCACGTCGTCGCGAGGAAAAAGAGCAGTATCGCGCCTAACGTGCCAGCGGCATACGGCAGGAGCGTGCGGTTGCGCTCCCGGTTCGAGTAGACGGCGATCGCCGAGTACAATGAGAGGATCAATGCCCAGAACAGCATCGATCCCGCTTGACCGCTCCAGAACGCCGTGAAGATATAGACGTTCGGCATATTGGCACTGATGTGACCGGCCACATACTCGAGAGAAAAGTCCCGAGAGAGTAGCGCCGTCCACAATCCAATCGACGCCGTGAGCACCATCGCGAATGTCGCGTAGATGGCGCGCCGGCCACTCGCGATCAGATCATCGCGCCGCAGCACCCCCCCAGCGAAGGACACCGTCGTCGCCCACGCCGCCATGAGCAGCCCAACCCACAGCGCAAGCTCGCCGACGAGAATCAAGCGCGCGGTCCCCCGGTTGCCGACGACTTGTAGCCCGGCGTCTCGCGATACTTCTGCGGAGCATTCTCGTAGCGCGACGCACACTTGGCGAGGAGGGTCGTCGCTCTGAAAGTGCCGTCGCGGCCCATGCGTCCCTCGACGACGACATCGACGCTATCCGTGAACGTATCCGGTGCGATCCCGCGATACACCACGGGGAAGGTCTGCCCGCCGTCGGTCACGCGAAATGCGTACTCGCGTCCGCCAGGGTCACGCTGAATAGAACCGGGCACTACGCGCGCGCCGACTTTCACGCCCACGTCGCGGAAGGTCGAATCCGACGCAAGCTTCGCCGACAGCTCCGTCGGCGTCAGATAATACACGCCGGTCTCCTTGATCGAGCTCGCCATCAAATATCCCACCGGACCGAGGACCAGCAGGCCGCCGATAAGAAACTTCGTTCGCGCTTTCATCTCTCTTGACCGTTAGGCAAAAACGTCTACGTCATCGCGCGTGGCGCTCACCGGCGAGCCGCCGCACTCGCGCCATCACCAATTCCAGATCGGCTTCGGCACGCGCGCGC
>Ga0207693_10004916_pt1 | contig 11231 bp, 12 predicted proteins | sample LARL81metaG_FD_184347 | JGI IMG/M metagenome (GOLD analysis project Ga0207693, IMG submission 184347) | Corn, switchgrass and miscanthus rhizosphere microbial communities from Kellogg Biological Station, Michigan, USA - LAR L8-1 metaG... | ecosystem: Host-associated > Plants > Roots >... | reverse complement strand
TCACCGCCGCCGGGAAGACGATCCTCCTGACGACGCACTACATGTTCGAGGCCGACGCGCTCTGCGACCGGATCGCAGTCATCTCGAAAGGAGAGATCGTCGCCGAGGGAACGCCGGCCGACCTGAAAAGGGACGTCCAGCAGGGCAGCGTGGTCGAGGTCGAAGTCTTTGGTGTCCCCGAGACGACGATCGAGGACGTGCGGAGGCTCGATGGCGTCCTTGCGGTCTCCGTCGAAGAGCGGGAGCAAGCCCAGGTGCTGGTGGTGCAGACGCAGACCGACGTGGAGCTGACAACGGCGATCCTCGGCCACCTGAACGGCGGGCAGGTCGGCCGAGTCTCACGGCGCGAGCCGACGCTCGAGGACGCCTACGTGGCGCTCGTCACCGAAGAGTGAGCACGCTCAGGCTCCTCGCGGTGGGCTGGTACTTCCAGTTCAAGATGATCCTGCGCTCACCGTTCGACGGGTTCGGGAACGTCCTCTACCCCTTGTTCTTCGCCACCGCCGCTTTCTTCGTCTTCCAAGCGGGCCAGAGCCCGAGGACCCTGGTCTATGCATCGCTCGGTGCCGCCGTAATGGGCATGTGGTCGTCCGTCAGCACGTCGGCCGGCTCGGCGATGCAGCGCGAGCGCTGGTGGGGAACGCTCGAGCTTCTCGTCGCCGCGCCGCGTCACTTCTCGCTCGTCATGCTCCCGGCCACGCTCGGCGTGGCGACCGTCGGCATCTACAACCTCGCGGCGACGCTGCTCTGGGGCCGCTTCGCATTCGGGATCCCGCTGACGATTACGCATCCCTTGCTGTTCGCGTTGTCGGTCGTCGGAACCGTCCTCGCGTTCGGCGGCCTCGGGCTCCTCTTCGCCGTGTCGTTCGTCCGGTTCCGGGCGGCCTGGGTGCTCGGGAACTTCTTCGAGTATCCGATCTGGCTGATCTGCGGTTTTCTCGTCCCACTTGCGCTCCTCCCCGAGTGGGTGCGCCCTATCTCGTGGGTTCTCGCGCCAACTTGGGGGATGAGTGCAATCCGCGAGTCGGCTCTCGGCGGCACACCCGTTCCCGACCTGCTCCTCTGCCTCGCACTCGGTGCCGCCTACGTGGGCGTCGCCGTGCTCGTGACCGACCGCGTCCTCTACGACGCGCGCGGCCGCGGCACTCTGTCGTTGACGTGATCGTCGCGGCGCGCATCTTCGTCGTCGGCGGGCTGACGAGCTTCCGGGCGCTCTTCTACTGGCTGACTCCCTGGATCTACGTGCCCACGATGCTCGTGGCGCCGATCTTCCAGATCCTGCTCTTCGCCTACATCGGGCGATCCGCCGGACTCGAATCGGACGAGTTCTTCCTGATCGGGAACGCCCTCCAGTACGCCGCGATCCCGTGCCTGTTCGCAATGGCCCAGATGGTCGGCGGCGAGCGATACCAGAACACGCTCAGCGCGATCCTGGTCAGTCCCGCTCCCCGCATCCCGCTCTTTTTCGGGCGCTCGCTGCCGGTGGTGCTGAACGGCGCGTTCGTGTCCGCTTTCGCGCTGCTCGTCGGCGCGCTCGTCCTGGGAGTGCGCCTGCCGACGAGCTCACTCGCACCGCTTGGGCTCGTCGTCCTGATCGCAGCCTTCTCGTGCACAGGCCTGGGGCTGATCAACGCCGCGTTGAGCCTTCGCATCAGAGAGAACGCCGTGCTCTCGAATGTGATCTTCGGGTTTCTCTTGATCTTCACCGGCGCGAACGTCCCGCTCGACGCCCTCCCCAGCTGGATGAGCACCGCAGCGCAGGGGCTGCCGTTCACGCACGCGATCGAGGCCGCGCGCCAGCTTGCAGCGGGCGCGAGCCTCGCCGACGTCCGCGGGCTGCTTGGCGCCGAGTTGCTCGTGGGCGCGATCTATGGCGTCGCGGGGTACGCATTGCTGCGCTGGTTCGAGGTACAGAGCCGCCGTTACGCGACACTCGAACGCTCGTGAGAGCTCTAACCTGAAAGGAGCTTTCTCAGTGCACATCCGCGAACTGAACTGGATGCAGCTCGAGGAATACCTCGAACGAGACGACCGCATCGTGCTCCCGCTAGGGTCGACGGAACAGCACGCCTACCTGTCCCTGGAAACCGACAATATCCTCGCCGAGCGGGTTTCGGTCGAGGCGGCGGAGCCCCTCGGCGTCCCCGTGTTGCCCGTGCTTCCGTACGGGCTGACGCCGACGTTTGCTTCGACGTATCCCGGGAGCCCGACGCTCAGGCTCACGACGTACGCGGCGCTGCTCCGGGATCTGCTCGATTCCCTCTACGGCCAGCGCTTCCGGCGCATCCTGTTGCTCAACGCGCACGGCGGCAACACACCGGCCGGCTCGCTGGCCCGAGAGTGGACTGCCGAGCATCCCGACGCGCAGGCCATCTTTCACTCCTGGTGGGTGGGACCGAAGGTGCGCGAGGTCGCCACTGCAATCGACTCCGAGTATTCGCACGCAAACTGGGGCGAGAACTTCCCCTGGACGCGCCTTCCCGACGTCGAGGCGCCCCGGGAGCGCAAGCCGATGCTGGACGAAGCCGCCTATCTCGCCGCCGGGCCAGAGCAGCTCCGGGACGTGATCGGCGACGGCAGCTTCGGTGGGCTCTATCGGCGTCCCGACGAGGAGATGCTCCGCATCTGGCAAACGGGTGTCGAGGAGGTGCGTGAGCTACTCGAATCGGCATGGAGGCGCTGAGTCAGGATCCTCTGGAACTGTTCGAGCACTGGTTCGCCGAAGCGAAACGCGCAGGCGTCGAGGTGCCGGAAGCGATGACGCTTGCCACGGCAACCGGCGGAGGAGTTCCCTCGGCGCGAATGGTCCTGCTGAAGGGCGCAGACGAGGACGGCTTCGTCTTCTACACCGGCTACGGCAGCCGTAAGAGCGACGAGCTCGAGCAGAACCAGCGTGCGGCGCTGGTCTTCTACTGGAGGCCGCTCGGGCGCCAGGTGCGGGTCGAAGGCTCGGTGGAGCGGGTCTCCGAGCCCGAATCGGCGGCGTACTTCGCAACGCGGCCGCGCGGCAGCCAGCTTGCGGCGTGGGCATCCCAGCAGAGCCGGCCCCTGGGGAGCCGCGAGGAGCTCGACCGCCGCTACGCCGAGCTCGAACGTGAGTACGAAGGCCGCGACGTTCCGCTCCCGCCGCACTGGGGCGGCTACCGGCTACATCCGGAAGCGATCGAGTTCTGGGAGCACCGTGAGAACCGGCTCCACGACCGTGTCCGTTACACACGCGCGCGCGAGGGCTGGAAGACCGAGAGGCTCAGCCCTTGATGTCGCCGCGTCCTATCTGAGGAGGCCGACTCTCTATTTCACGAGCGAAAGCATCTTGAACATCGGCAGGTACATCGAGATCACGATGACGCCGACCATCATTCCGACGAGGATCATCATCACCGGCTCGATGATCGAGGTCAGTGTCTGGACTGCCGCGTCGACTTCGTCTTCGTAGAAGTCCGCGATCTTCGAGAGCATCTTCTCGAGCTCTCCGGTCTCCTCGCCGATCTTGACCATCTGGCTGACCATGGGCGGAAAGATCTCGTTGTCGATCAGAGGCTGCGCGATCGGAACGCCCTGATGCACCTTGGCGCGGACGTCAGCGAGCGCGCTCTCGATCACCCAGTTGCCCGCAGTTTGGCCAGTGATTTCGAGCGCCTTGATGATGTCGACGCCGGCGGCAACGAGTGTCGACAAAGTCCGCGAAAAGCGTGCCATCGTGACCTTGAGCACGACGTCGCCGATCCGCATCGGGATCCTCAGCTTGATCCGGTCCCAGACCTGCCGCCCCTGCGGGCTCTTCTTGAAGTGCTTGATCGCGAAGAACGCCACGATCGCCGCGGGAAAGAGGATGAACCAGTAGTTCCGCAGGAAGTTCGAGGCGGTGACGACGTACTGCGTCAGGGTCGGCAGTTGTCCGTTCAGCTGCGCGAAGATCTTGACGAAGACCGGCACCAGGAACATCAACAGTCCGACCAGGACGAGGGTCGCGAAGATCAGGACCATCGTCGGATACATCATCGCGCCCTTCACGCGCCGCTTGAGCTGCGTCGCTTTTTCGATCTGGTATGCGACGCGGTCGAGCACCGTGTCGAGAATTCCCGCCGCCTCGCCCGCCTCGACCATCGAGACGTACAGGCGGTCGAAGATCTTGGGATGGCGGGCCATCGCCTGTGACAGAAGCAAGCCGCCTTCCACGTCGGCGCGTATCTCGCGTACGACGGAGGCGAAGTACGCGTCTTCGGTTTGCTGCTCGAGGATCACGAGCGACCCGACCACACTCAGCCCCGCCTCGATCATCGTCGCGAACTGACGCGAGAAGATCTGGAGTGTCTTCGGCTTGATCTTCTTGAACGCGGTGCGGGCGCCCTCCTCGCCGCTGGCGGGCAGCTCTTCCAACACATTGGCGAGCAGCCCGCGGACGCGGAGTTGCTCGCGTGCCGCCTCGGTGTTCGGCGCATGGAGCTCGCCCGCGTGCTCGATGCCCTCAACATTGATCGCGCTGTACGCGAAGGCCGCCATACAAGCGCTATCGGCAGCAAAAAGGGGGGTCTTGAGCACCCGATTGCGTGCCGATAGACCTAGACGTGTACAAGCGCCTGCGGCAGGAGGCCGGTTTCGGCCTGATTGAGTTGCTCATGGCGATGGTGATCCTGAACATCGGGATCCTCGTCGTCGTGGCGGCCTTCAACTCGGGGATCGTCACCTTGAGACGTTCGGGGATGATTTCGAACGCGTCGGTACTCGCCGACAAGCAGATGGAGCTGTATCGGTCGTTGACCTACGGTGCCATCGCGCTCGACCCGACGTCGATTCCTGGGACGACGCCGTATACGTCCGATTCGGCGTACACGGCCTCGCAGGTGACGACCTCGTGCACGACGCCGCTCCCGGCTCAGTGCAACGCGAGCCAATCCACGACGGGCCCAGATCACCACCCGTATCGGATCGACACCTACATCGTCGATGTGCATCCTCCCGGCGCAAGCCGTCTTGTCCGGAAGGTGACAGTCGTGGTTCGCGATGGTCAGAACACCAGCAAGGTGCTCGCGCGCTCGACGTCTACCTTCGACTGCTCGACGGCACTTCCATACGCGGCGGGCTGTCCGACTACGTAGACGCTTGCGGCCGCCCGGAGTCGGGTCGAGCCATCCACGTTTCGGTGACCGGGGGCTCCTAGCCTCGAGACGGGCACGGCGTTCGAACCGGTGTCGGACACCGTGGCGAAAGCCACACGCGTGTGAAGAAAACCTGCGTCGCCACGCCGATCCGCGACCGCGGACTCTTACCGTTTCGACATGGGGCGAGTCCCGAGGCAAGAGGTGCTGGGCGCCACTTACCACGTCGCGGCGAGGGGCAACTGCGGACAGGACATCTTTCGCGATGACCGCGACCGCGACGCGTTCCTGATGAGGTTGGATCGCACCGTGGCTCGATTCAGCTGGCAATGCCTCGCGTACTGCCTGATGACGAATCATTTCCATCTCATCCTCAGGAATCCTCAAGGTGGTCTGTCCACCGGTATGCAGCAGCTCGTCAGCGGCCACTCACGAGAAACGAACCGTCGCTACGGGCGGCGAGATCATCTGTTCCGACAACGATTCTTTTCGGTGCAACTGACACGCGACTCTCATTTCTTGGAGGCCTGTCGATACGTTGTGCTCAATCCGGTTCGTGCCGGACTTTGCCGCTCGCCGGCTGAGTGGCAATGGAGCAGCTACCGCGCCTGCGCGGGATTTACGTTTTCGCCGACCTTTCTTGCAGCGGGGGAACTGCTCCAGATGTTCGGAAACCGCCCGAGTGAAGCGGCCGCGCGCTATCGCGCGTTCGTAGCGTCAGCTCGGGACGCGGGTGTCGGACACAGTGACGAAGCGCGGACACGAACGTGACGAAAAACGGCGCGGCCTTTCGCGCGGCTTACGCGAGGAGCTCGCGAGCGCTACGCCGCGGCGACGAGCCGCAACACGTAACGGGTTCCGTCAGCCGTGTTCAGCAGCGTGACGGTCTTGCCCTTCGCGAGCGTGACGGTCGCGGCACCACTCTCGTAAGAACCGCCCGCGATTCCGATCTTGGCCGAGCTTCCGCTCAACGAGACGAGCGAGAACACGGGCGAAGCCGACGGGAACGTCTTGCCTACGGAGACGGTGCTCTTGAGGCCGTTGACCGAGATCGTCGCGGTGTTCGCCTTGACAAAGCCGAGCTTCCTCGCCGGCTTCGAGGCGGCGGGGCTCGCGAGGCCTGACGTGATTTTTGCGGGCCCAGACTTGGCCGTCGTCGAGCTGCCGCTCGAACCGGAGGCACACACGACGCCCGGCGCTTGGCTCGATGCGGCTCCGCAGCCGGTGGAAATCTGCTGTTTGAACGGATCCTTGCTCTTGAACTGGCTGAAGGAAACGAGCTGACCGGCATCCGGCGGGGGTGGGCCGGCGGGATCGGAGATCCCATCGGCCGTCGTCGCGGCAGCTGAGGCAGTAGAAGCTCCGGAGGCGCCGCTCGGGCCGCCGGTCGAGCCGTCGAGTGACGGCGGGGCAAGGGCCGGCGTTCCGGAGGTCGTCGAAGCCGCGGTCGAAGGCGAGCTTGACTGCGCGCTCTGATCCTGCGGGTGCATCATCTTCAGCGTCCGGGGAACCTGGATCCCGAGCACGCCGAGCAGGAGGACGCCGCCGACTGCGGCAATCACCTTCTGGCGCTTTGCCTTTGCCTTCGGGTCGTGCTTCTTCTTCGCCATCAGTTCGTAGCTCCCGGTGTGCTCCCGGCGGCCGAGGACGGCGTGGTCGTCGTGGGAGCGGTCGTCGTAGTGGAGGGCGTCGTGGTCGTCGCACCGGTCGTGGTCCCCGTCGTCGTCGCCGGCACAGAGGTTTGCGGCGGCGCGCTCACCGTGGCGCTGGTGCCATAGATGAATGCGTCGACCACCAGCGAGGCGCGGATCTGGGGGAAGTTCAACGGACTCTCGTCGAACTGAATCGTGTCGACCGTGAAGAGCCGGCCGTCGGCCGCCAGGGCGCCTCGGCGAACGTCGACAAGGTTGCGGAGCCTGAAGAGAAAGTCGGTCAGCTGGAAGTAATTTCCGTCGAAGACCAGATTGATCGGCACCACCTGGTATCCCGTCAGCGCGGTCGAGCCCTGCGGCGTGATCGAGTCGAAGGTGATCCCACTCTCGTGGGCGATTGCGCTCAACTCGAGCACGATCCCCGCTTCGTCAGGCTGATCCGGCATGGCTTTCGTCAGCCTGAAGAGATCGGCCACACGAACCTTTTGCGCGTCCTTGGCTTTCGCCAGCAGTGCGCGCGCGTCGCTGATTTGGGTGTCCTTGGCGGCGATCTGGGCGGAGAGGCTTGACGCCTTGCTCTTCTGAGGCTTGACCGCCACGAAGTAACCGACGATCGCGAGCAGCAAGAACGCCGCGACGGTGATTGCGATCTGTGCGGACTGGGGCAGCTTCTGCTTGGTCACGAGCTTGCTCCCGGTGCGCGCACGTTCGCGGCGATCTTGAAGTGGATGGCCGTTCGCGACCCGAGCACCGTCTCCTCGCTGGTCACCAGCTGAACACGCTCGAGGTCGGGTATCACGGACAGCCGGCTGAGCAAGCGTGCGACGGCGTCGTGCGAGTAGGTGTGGCCTTCGATGTTGAAGCCAAGCTGGCCGCCGAGCGCCGGAGCCGTCGAGCTGGCAGAGGTCGTGTTCGGCGCCACGGTCGCGAGCGTCGGAGCCGTGGCGGACATGCTGAGGAGCCAGACGTCGTCAGGAAGAACAAGCGCAAATTCACGGAGGATCCGGTCCCAGGCGATCCGCCTGGACAAAGCGGTATTCAGTGCCGCGACTCGAGCCTGCTTGTCGGCGACGAGCGCATCCTGCTGCTGCAGCTGGCTCTGCGCAGGAACCGGGATCGCGGCCAGCTCGGCGTCCTTTTGAGTCAGCTCGAGCTGACGTGCCGAGACGTTCCCGTGGGCGCTCAGGAAGAGCCCGCAGAGCAGCACCGTGACCACCGTCAGGCTGACGAGCGCGGTGACCGCGACCGGCGTCGGCAACGCAGGTCCGGCACGGCGCTTCTCGTCACGAGGCAGAAGGTTGATCGCGCGCATGCGTCAGTCCTCGATTCCAAGCCCGATCGCGATTGCGAGTGAGCCGACCTGCTCCGCGTTTTTGACCTTCTTGCCGACCGTCACGCGGGCCAGCGGGTCGCCGACACGGACGTTGACGCCGATCAGGCCCTGCAGCTGCTCGGCCAGCCCGTGCAGGTGCACGGTGCCGCCGGTCAGAACGAGCTCCGCGATGCCCAAAGAGCCAGGTTGGTTCTGGTAGAACTGGAGCGAGGAGACGAGCTCTCGCGCGAAGCTCTCCAGCTGACGCTGCACGGCAGTTCGAGCGCGGTTCGTTTCATCCTCGGACAGCCCTTCAGGGGTGTCGCCATGGGTCAGCGAGAGGGCGCGCTTGATCGGCTCGGCCTCCGAGGGAGCGATGTTCAGCTCGCGGGCGATCGCGACGTTCAAGCTCGCGCCGCCCCAGTCGAGCACACGCGTGAACTCGCAGACCCTCCCGTCGGAGACGGCGAAGGTCGACCGGTCGTGGCCGACCGCAACGACGACGACGGCCGCGTTTGAGGGGCCTGCTTCATCCGGCAGCGGCTCGGCCAGGGCGCGCAGGAGCGCGAAGGCCTCCAGGTCGATGCCGGCGAGCTTGATCCCTGCCTTCTTGCAGGCGACGACGTAGCGGTCGACTAGATCGCGATACGCGACGACGAGCAGGATGCGTCGGGTGATTCCTCCCTCGTCGTCCGGATGCTCGCTGAGGACGTGCCAATCGATCACGGCCTCGTCGATTGGGATCGGCAGAGCCTCGTGCGCGCGGAAACGGATCGCGTTCTCGAGCTGCTTGACGTCGTCGATGCCACCGATCTCGAAGGTGCGGACGCCGATGCGGTTGTTCGCGATCCCTAGGCGGACGTCCTGGCGTGGAAGCTTGAAGTCCTTGAAAAACGTCTTGAGCGCGTCTGCGAGGGCTTCGGGGTCACGAAGCTCGCCACCGACGATGATCCCGGGCTCGAGCTCCTGCCGAGCAAGCTGCACGAGCTCGGGCGTCCCGTTGTTGCGAATCTGCGCCGCTGCCAGCTGCGATCCACCGATCTTCAGTCCGGTGATGCGCTTCATCCGCTTGACGGACTGCGAAGCCTTCTGGGGAGCTCTCGCGCTTTTCGTCTTGCCGCCGAAGGAGAGCTCGCGCTTGTAGAACGGGACCTTCTCTCCCTGCGGCTGCTCCGTCTTGGGCTTTTTCTCGGGCTTGGCTTTTTTCTGCTTGGGTTGCTTCGCCGGCTTCTCCGCCTTCGGCTTCTCCGCCTTCGGCTTGTCGGACTTGCGTCCGAGTGAAATCTCGCGCTTGTACCAGGGCACGCGCGCTTCGGGTTCGGCGTCGAGCTCGGGCTCAGACGCCACCGCCGCCGCCGCGACCTGTTCCAAATCAAGGGGGGGCGCAGCGGTAGAGTCGGCAACCGGGGGCACTGGCGGGGGAGTTGGCGTCGAGGCCGGCGTAGCGCCAAGGTCAACGGCAAGCTGGACTTCCTCCGGACTTGGTGTCTCCGGCGTCGCGGGGCTTGGTGGCGCCGGCGCGTTGGAGCTCGGAGTCTCAGGCGTGGCGGGAGCCGACGCCTCGGGCATGGTGAAGCCCGTTGCCTCGGGCGTCATTGGGGTCTCTTCCTCGGCCTCGGTCTGCTTGCGGCCGATCAGATCGGAAAGCTTGACTTCCTTGTTCCAGTCGACCATCGCCTACACCCCCGCGACCCTCAGCGAGCCGACCGGCGCCGCTCCCGGGTCGCTGCTGTGAGTGGTGACGTCGAAGCCGACCCGCTCGAGCAACCCGAACAACTGCTCGGGTCGGCTGGAACGGGTGAGCGCGTCGTCGAGAGTGATCACGCTGCGCTGAACGAGCTCGGCGAGCGCCTGCTCCATCGTCTGCATGCCCTTCGAGGTACCGGTCTGCATGATCGAGTAGATCTGCTCGACCTTGCCCTGCCGGATGAGATTCCTGACCGCGTCGTCCGGAAACAAGATCTCGAGCGCCGCGACTCGGCCGTCGCCGGCCATCGTCGGGAGCAGAGCCTGGGTGCAGATCCCCTGCAGGGTCCCGGCAAGCTGGACGCGCACCTGCTCCTGCTGGGCGCCGGGAAAGGCGTCGATGATGCGGTCGACAGTGCTTGGCGCGCTCTGGGTGTGGAGCGTGCCGAAGACGAGGTGTCCCGTCTCGGCCGCGGTGATTGCGGTCGAGATCGTCTCGAGGTCTCTCATCTCGCCGAGCAGAATCACGTCGGGGTCCTCGCGCAGGGCCGCGCGCAGCGCGTCGGCGAAGTTCGGCGCGTCGGGCCCGATCTCGCGCTGGTTGACGATGCAGCGCTTGTGCCGGTGCACGAACTCGACCGGGTCTTCGATCGTGAGGATGTGCTCGGCGCGCTTGCGGTTGATCTCGTCGATCAGCGCGGCCAGCGTCGTCGACTTACCCGAACCGGTTGGGCCCGTGATCAGGACGAGCCCTCGCGGCTTGTCGGTCAACGCGTGCAGGACGCTCGGGATGCCGAGCTCCTCGAGTGTCTTGATGTCAGCCGGAATGAGGCGAAAGGCGGCACTGAGTGTGCCGCGCTGAAAGAAGACGTTGACGCGGAAGCGGGCGAGGCCCGGAATCGAGTGGGCCAGGTCGATGTTGCGATTGATCTCGAGCAGCTTCTGCTGTTCCGAGGACAGGATTCGGTAGAGCATCTGGTGCGTGTCGTCCGGCGTGAGGTTCGGCGCGCCCTGGTCCCGTTCCAGCGCCCCGTTCACGCGCATGGCCGGGGGCGTGCCGACGGTGACATGGAGGTCTGACGCGTTGCGCGCCACCATGCGCTCGAGAAGAGCATCGATCGAATAGAGAGCTTCCGCCATAGCCGCTGCGCTCGCTATCGGCAGGGCCAGGGCGTTTCTTGAGAGGCGATGCTCGGCCGGTCAGTGCGACCCGTGCTTCACCCGAACAGGGGATGAGTAGCGCGGGGTCGCGAAGCCGATAGCCAAGCGGCAAGGCCATCTGCGCAAACAACCCCTCAAGGAGGACCACGCATGTTGGAAAGGCTTTCGCACCGACTCGGCCAGGTGCGTCGCGACGAAAAGGGCTTCACCCTGATCGAGCTTCTCGTCGTGATCATCATTCTGGGAATCCTGCTCGCAATCGCGATTCCCTCGTACCTGAGCTTCCGCACGCGGGCCAACAAGTCGGCCGCCCAGGCGAAC
>Ga0207693_10004915_pt1 | contig 11232 bp, 10 predicted proteins | sample LARL81metaG_FD_184347 | JGI IMG/M metagenome (GOLD analysis project Ga0207693, IMG submission 184347) | Corn, switchgrass and miscanthus rhizosphere microbial communities from Kellogg Biological Station, Michigan, USA - LAR L8-1 metaG... | ecosystem: Host-associated > Plants > Roots >... | reverse complement strand
TCAAGCTCGGCGAGCTCGCGCGCATCCTCAAGGGCGCGCCCGGCTATGGCTTTCCGGCGGATATTGAGCCCGGCCTCGACGCCAGCGTCAATTGGCGCACCGACGCGCTCGCCTACGCCAATGCCTGCCACGTCGCCGAGGTCGAGGTCGATCCCGACACCGGCGGGATCAAGCTTCTCAAATACGTGGCGCTGCAAGACTCCGGAACGTTGATCAACCCCCTCCTGGTCGACGGCCAGGTGCGTGGCGGCGTGGCGCACGGCATCGGCAATGCCGTGCTGGAGTGGATGGGATACGACGAGACCGGCCAGCCGCTCACCACGAGTTTCGCCGATTACCTGTTACCGAGTGCCACTGAGGTGCCGGCGATCGCAACGCTCTACAAGGAGACGCCGTCCCCGCTCAATCCGCTCGGCGCCAAAGGCGCGGGTGAGGTCAGCACCATCCCCGCCGCGGCCGCGGTGATCTCGGCCATCGAGGACGCGTTGCAGCCTTTCGGCGTGCGCATTGCGCAAACGCCGGTCACGCCGCAGAAGCTGGTCGAGCTTATCGCCAATGGCGTAAAGTCTTAGGTCGATGCGAACCGGCCCCGAGTATCTTCGCTCGCTCAACGACGGACGGCAGGTGTTCGTCGACGGCGAACGCGTCAAGGACGTGACCGCGCATCGCGCCTTCCGCGAGGCGGCGCGGTCGATCGCTCGGCTTTACGACATCGCGGCCGCGCCCGAGATGCGCGAACGCATGACGTTCCGCTCGCCCACGACCGGCGAGCCGGTGCTGCGCGCCTACCAGATCCCGCGCAGCCATGCCGACCTGCGGGCGCGGCGCTTGTTTTCCGAGACCTGGGCGGAGGCGACATTCGGCTTGATGGGCCGCACGCCCGACCACGTCGCCGGGTTTTTCTGCGGTTACGCCGCGGCTCCGAGTGTGCTGGCCGCCGGGGGTAGACATTTCGCTGACAACGTCGTCGCTTACTACGAGCACCTGCGCGACAATCACCTCTACGCCTCCTACGCGATCGTCCCGCCGCAGATCGACCGCAGCAAGCCTGCTCACCAACAGAGCGACCCGACGCTCTATGCCGGCGTGGTCAAGGAACGCGACGACGGCATCGTCATTTCCGGCGCGCAGCAGCTCGCTACCGGCGGCGCGATTTCAGACGTCATCCACTTGAGTTGCATCCACCCGCTGCAGCCGGGCGACGAGAACTACGCCAACTGCCTGGCGGTTCCGGTCAACGCGCCCGGCGTCAAGCTCTATCCGCGGCGGCCGTTCGCCATGGTCGCGACCAACGCCTTCGACTATCCGCTCTCGAGCCGCTTCGACGAGACCGACAGCTACGTCGTCTTCGACAACGTATTCGTGCCGTGGGAGCGCGTGTTCATCTATCGCAATCTCGAGCTGTCCCGCGACCAGTGGTGGAAGACGCCGTCGCATCTCTACGGCAACCATCAGGCGCAAGTGCGCTACGTCATCAAGCTGCGCTTCATGATCGGCGTTGCCCAGCGTATGAACGAGATGACCGGCAACGCCGGAAACCCGGCGGTGCAGATCATGATGGGCGAGCTCGCCGCCTGGGTCTCGATCTATGAGCACATGCTGCTCGCACATGAGGTCTCGGCGGTCATCGATAAAGACGGCGTGCTCTGGCCCTCCAAGAGCGCGCTCTATTCCGCGATGGCGCTGCAGTCGGAGCTCAACGGCCGCATGCTCGAAATCATCCGCGAGCTTTCCGGCGCGGCCATGATCACGCTGCCGTCCTCGCTGCGCGATTTCGAAAGCGCGGAGACCGCCGGCGATGTTGAACGCTACATGCGCTCGGCCTCTGCCGATGCGAAGAGCAGGGTGGCGCTGATGCGGCTCGCTTGGGATCTGATCGGATCGGAATTCGGCAGCCGCCACCAGCAGTACGAGAAGTTCTACGGCGGCGCCTCGTTCCTGGTGAAGCAGAACGTCTATCGAAATTTCGATTTCAAGCGGGCGGGCGCCCTAGTCGACGCGGCGCTCAAGCTGCCGCCGCTGGACGAGGATTGAGACGGCCTCCGCAAGCGCACGCGGCAATTACCTTCAGGCTTCCCACAAATGCGAGAACTGCGTGGCGACGACGCGCTCATACGGCACGTCGCCTTTGAGGATGCCGACGTCGCGCGAGAATTGGTTCATGCCGGCCACGAAGCCGGGCGAGATCGAAGCGTCGTAATAGGGAAGATCGCGCCGGATGAGCTCGGCGATGAGCTCGGCTTCCGACGGCGGAAAAAGCTTGCGGCCGATCTCGGTCGCCCGCGCGACATTCGCCTTCAGCGCGGCTTGCGCCTTCACCATGGCGCGCACGGCGGCGGCGGCGGTCTCGCCTGAGCGTTCGATCAGGCGGTCGGTCGTGGCGATCGAGGCCATGGTGTAGTTGAAGCACGGCTTCGGTCCGTCGCCGCGCCGCACGTCGAGCACGACGGTGCCGACTCCCCGCCGCACCGCCACCTCGGCGCCCATGCCGTTCGCCCAGAAGCCGTCGAGCTTGCGCTCCTCGAGCGCCTTGGCGGCGGTGACGCCAAAATTAACCCCGGCCCCTTGCGCGCCGGGCACCGGTGCGATCTTCACCTGATCGCGCGCAAGGTCGATGCCGGCTTCGATGAGCAGGCGGCGCAGCCCCATCTCGACCCACGGCGCGGCGCCGATGCTGCGCCCCTTCACCACGCCGAGATCGCCGCGCTTGGCGCCGAGGTCCGCGTGCATGACCAGAAACCAGTACATGCCTTGGGCTTGCGCGCACAGAAGCTTGGCGCCCTCCCAGCCCGGAAAGGCCGCGAGCGCGGAATGCGCGGAGCCGCCAACGAAGTCGACCGAACCCTCGCGCAATGCCGCATAGCTTTTGTCGACCGGATAGATCAGCTCCAGCGAGACATCGAGGCCTTCCTGTTTGAAGCAACCGAGCTCGATCGCGGCGATCGCGGGAAAATACGAGTTCGAGATCATGTCGGGCACGGCGAGTTTCATCTCGGCATTTCTCCTGCATTAGCTATTGGGGACGAATCGCGATCTCAACACAGGGTGAAAACCCGCGCTACTCGCGCTCGATCGGCGTGTTCATGGCGACGTCGCTGCGCCGTTCGTTGACCAATTGCTTGCCAAGCTCGAAATAGTCGCTTCGCGCCGCCATTTCGGCTTGGCGCTCCAACTCGTGCGGCCAATGGCCGAGATCATAGCCGTGCCATGGCGGCTGCGGCGCAAGCGGCGGCAGACCGAGCCGCTCCCAGATTGCCCGCGCGCGCTCCATATATTCGCGCTTCGGGAGCGCCACCGGCGCGTAGGTGCCCTTGAGGGTGGCATTGATCAGCACGGCGGCGCTTTCGCCGCCGTCGCGCGGTCCGCGCGGCCCGTGGCCGGGATCCTTGTGCGGCACCACCTTGAGATCGTGCTGCGGCTGGCAGCGATACGACATGGCCCAAAATAGCGCGTCGGCGTTTTCGGGCTCGATGTCGTCGTCGACCGCGATAACCCATTTGCCGGCAAAACGGTGCAGCGACGCCGCTCCGTAGAGCGCGCGCCAGATTTCGCTCTCGGGCGTGCCGCGCGCGCACTGGATCGCGATCACGGCGTAGAGGCTGGTGAGCGGCTCGTGCATCGCCACCCGTTTAACAGCGGCAATGCCCAGGACCGAGCGTAGATGATGAAGATAAACCGGCTCCATCGCCACGCGGCGGATCACGCTCGATTCGCTGGGCGTGACCTGACTGATGAACGAGGTGAGGATCGGATGCCGTCGCCGCGTGATCGCCGTGACCTCCATGAAGGCGTTGTATTCCTGCAGGTTCACATAGCCGTGCGACTCCCCGAACGGAGCCTCAGGCTCGAGCCATCGCGTGTCGATCAGCCCCTCGATGACGATCTCCGCCTCCGCCGGCACCAGAAGGTCGACGGTCGCGGCGCGCACCACATTGATCGGTCCGCCGGCAAGCGCGCCGGCGACAGCGAGCTCGTCGAGATGCTCCGGCATCTTCTGCACGGAGGCGTAGGAAATGACCGGGGGGCAGCCGACCACGACCGCGCAAGGGAGCGGCTCGCCGCGTGCCTTGCATGCCTGCCAGTGAGCGAAGATGCCGGCGCGCAGCTCGACCGACGGATTCATGCCGAGCCGCCGCGGCGCCTTGATCTGCCCGCGGTAGTTGCCGACGTTCTGCACGCCGGTTTCGGGGTGTTTCGTGATGTAGTGGCCGGCCGAGAGATAGGGCGCGTTGTCCCATCCCGGCGTAGAGATAGGCACCGGCAGGGCGTCGAGTCCGTTGCCGTCGCGCTCGAGATCGGCGCCGGTCACGACGACGTCGTGGCACGGCGCGTGCGTGACCAGGCGCGGCGCGATCGGATCGGCCATGGCTTTGACCCAGGCCTGGCCGATCTCCTCGAGTGGCTTGGCGAAACCGATGCGATAGACTTCCCGGTTCGCAGCCAGGCCCGCCACCAACGCGGAGCTATTGAAGCGCCGGCCCTTGGAATCCGTCGGTTGCGTGAACAGGAATGCCTTGCGCTCCGGCTCGGCAATGCCGCCGCGATACTGCCAGCGCACCAGCGGGTGCATCTCGGTGTCTTTGTTGATCGGCTCGTCGACGATGACGAGCAACCCTGCGCGTGCAAGCGCAAGAACGTGCTCATGCAGGTCGGCGTAGCTGCGCGGATGCTTGGGTGGGTCGTCGCGATAGCGCTCGAGCACGCTCAACTCACGCTCGCGTGTTCGCTCGTCCATCGGCGCCTCCGTCAACTCACCCGTGCCGGACGCGCGGCGAGGGAACTGGGTTGCGCGCGACACTCCTGTCTAGAACAAAGCCTTGATCGCCGCCGCCGCGGCGAACGCTTGCGCATCGCCGTTGACGAATCCCGTCACTTGCAAGCCGAGCGGCAGCCCCTCGTCCTGCAGCACGGGAAGTGAGATCGCCGGGATGCCGAGCAACGACGCATGCGAAGTGCAGTTAGGGTCGCCCGTCGATTCGAGGCCGAGTGGCGCGGCAGCGGGCGCAGACAGGCTCACGCAGGCGTCGCATTCCGCGGCCAATCCGGCGTAGAGCGCACGTGCCTTGTCGCGCTGGGCGAGATCTTTGCGATAGTCCTCAAGGCTCATCGCTTCGGCCTCGGCGAGGCGAGCCAGCATGACGCGGCTGATCTTGCTCGCGTCGCGGTCACGGTAGGTATTGAGCGGCCAGCGCCACTCCCAGGTGTTGATCCGCATGGAGAGCGGCCGCGCCTGGGCGATTGCGGCATCGACCGCGGCGATGGTGGTATGGGATTGGCGCGTGCGAACGTCGATGCCGGCAGCCTTGAAGCGGGCCAGCGCATCGGCCATGGCCGCTTTGGCGCCTGGTGAGGCGGCAGCCCAGCCCGCGGTTTCGAGAAATGCAAGGCGGTGCGGTTTTCGCGGCGCCGGAGCGCTTGGCGGCCCGTACAGGCCGGGATAGCCGGGATCGCCGCCGGCGCGAATGGCGATCTCGTAGGCGACCTGCCAGGCGTCTTCCAACGTCGTCGCCAGCACGCCGGTCGCACTCTGGCTCAAGCCGTCATAACTGCCGCCGCGATTGAGCGCGCCGACCGAGACCTTGAAGCCGATACAGCCGCAATAGCTGGCCGGGCGAATGGTCGAGCCGATCACTTGGGTGCCAAGGGCCGTGCTCACCATGCCGGTCGCGACGGCGGCGGCGGAGCCGCTGCTCGATCCGCCCGGCGTGCGGCGCAGGTCATGCGGGTTGCGCGTGCCGCGCGGCTCGGTCGAGGCGAATTCGGTGGTCACGGCCTTGCCGACGATGACCGCGCCGGCCTCGCGCAGCGCCGCCACGCTCGCGCCGTCGCGTTCGGAACGGAAGCCGGCGAACAGCGGCGAGCCGTTCTCGGTCGGCATGTCAGCGGTCTCGATGATGTCCTTGATGCCTGTCGGCATGCCGTCGATGGGCGACCTCGGCCGGCCCGCGCGCCAGCGCGCGGTCGATTGATCGGCTACCGTGCGTGCGCCGGCGAGGTTGAGGTTGACGAAGGCGCCGATCTTGGGCTCGAGCGCGGCGAGATCGGCCAGGCAGAGTTCGAGGAAATCGCGCGGCGTGTCTGTGCCACTCGCAAAGTGCGCCGTTGCCGAAAGGTAAGGCTTCGGTGAAAGCTTCAGCTTCTCGTCCGGCGCCAGCATGGCGGCCCCCTTCGTCTCAACCTTGTAGCCCGGATTGAGCGCAGCGAAATCCGGCTCGGTGGATGGTGGTGATCTCGGCCGCGTTTCCCTTCGGTTAGCGAGCTATACGTCTTCTTACTTCTTGCTCTCGTCGTAATAATGATTTCCACTGTTCCTAAGTTGCCGGGAAGAATCAAGAGCATTCGTCTTTCCGATTATCTATGATATTCTCGCTATTGCGCGCGTTCAGGAAGTATCATTGGGAATCACGAAGTTGCTTCCCCGGCGCTTCCCTATCAAGGGCGCGAATATCATGAAATTGAGGACGGCGGAAAACATCGATCTCGCGGAGGGCAGAAGCGACGACATCCTCTTCTGCGAGAGGCTGATCCAGTGTGGCCTGTTCAAGTCGGGCATGATCCTACCAACCGGCTTCGGCTTGCGGCTGCGTCGCGCGAGCAGGGGGCTCATTCTCCGCCACTGGATCTTCCAGTACCGGCAGCACGGGCGCACCAGACGCATGATCATCGGCTCGGCCGATACCGTCACATCGGCTCAGGCGCTGGAGAAGGCCCGCAAGCTTCACGCCGAGGTCGAGCTAGGGGGTGATCCTCAGGCGAAGAAGACCGAGCGCCGCGAGAAGGATTCCCTGAGCCTGTGATCCGTCGTCTCGGACTACCTTGCGCAGAAGACCGGTGTGAAGGAGGGCACCTTGCGGATGCTGCGGACGTATCTTGAAAGCCCGCTGTATCTGAAGCCGCTACACAGTGTCCCGCTCGACCGAATTAGTCGCAAGGACATCGCCGCCCGGCTGCTCGCGGTATCAAGGGCGAGCGGTGCACCCACGGCCATCGCATTCCGCTCAGCACTGTCGAGCCTATTCGTTTGGGCGATGCAGATGGGCCTGATGGAGCACAATCCCGTCGTGAACTCGTTCAAGCCGCTGACACCGGGGTCACGCGACCGCGTGTTGACGGACCCGGAGTTGGTCGCGATCTGGAATGCGCTCGAAGACGATAACTACGCCAAGGTGATCAAGCTGCTTGTCTGCACCGGATGCAGGCGCGCTGAGGTCGGCGGCATGAAGTGGACGGAGTTTAGCGATGACATGTCCACGTGGAGTCTCCCGAAGAAGCGCGCGAAGAACACGAAGGAGCACAAGCTGCCAGTTACACCGCTGATGGCAGAGATCATTGAATCGATCTCCCGCCGCGATGGGTTCGACCTCCTGTTTGGTCGGAAACACGGGTTCACCGGCTGGTCCATCGGCAAGCGAGCGCTGGATGAGAAACTTGGCCTGAAGCCGTGGACGCACCACGACATCAGACGCAGCGTCGCCACCGGCTTGGCCAACATCGGTGTTCAGCCCCACGTGGTCGAGCAAATCCTGAATCATCAATCCGGTCACAAGCGGGGTCGCAGGCATCTACAATAGGAGCGTCTACGCAAACGAAGCCCGCGCCGCGATGGCGTTGTGGAGCGACCATGTGCGGACTCTGATTGAGGGCGGCGAGCGCAAGATCGTGCCTCTGCGGCAGGTGCTGTAATGGAAACCAAGAAGCGTCGTTATAAGGGCGAACTCGCCAAACCGATTCGTGTAGGCAGCATTCCAATCCAGACGACGAACGAGGAACAATCGGAATGGATTAAGCAGGTCATTGAGCAAACGATTATTGAGAAGCTGCCGCTCTTATTGGAGCATTACAAGATCGCAGATAAAGATGACTATTTCAGCCTCGCTGTCGCCCTCGCAGTCAAGCATGTGCCCGGATTTAGGGTGTGCCAGCAAAGCGCAAACTAAAACATGGCACTTGGGGAGCCGTGGTCCGAGCCACCAAGCCCTCGAAATGGTCGCCCGAACGGCTCCTCAAACTCCTGAGTGTCGTCGAAGCGGCAAGGCAGAAGAACGGATTTTCAACGGATCGAGAGGCGATTCGATCCATCATGGGGGAGCCGAAATGGCGTCCACGTCGGCCGACCGCCGATCTGGAAAAATGGCTCGAAACGCTAGAAAGCCGCCTCCAAGATGCAAAACGCATTAAGCGCGAAGAGCGGGACGGAGGCCCCACGCTTGACCCCTACTCAGCGGCAATCCTATACGAACTCCAAAAGGCTGCGGGTCAAAATTCCGGAAATTGAAACCAATTAGTTTACGGAATTTCGGTCTGCCAGACTGAAGGCTCCTGATTCGCTAGGAGCCGCCATGATCCCGTTCGAACAAGTACATCGCAGCCGCGCGCGTGAGCGTGCGCCGGACGATGATTGGGTAATGCCGTTCTCGCTGTGGTGCGACGTGAATAACTTCTCACTGGCGACTGGCCGACGCTTGCGCAAGGCTGGTAAGGGACCCGTCTTCACGCAGATCTCCGAACGCAAGGTCGGCGTGACGATCCGCAATAACCGGATCTGGCAGGAATCCCGCGCCAAAAGCTGACCGCCCGACCGCGACGCTGGAGGCGCGAGGTCGGGCAATTTCCAACTTCCCGAGGGGCAACTCGGAATGACCGCAGACTTACGCAATATCACGGTAGCACGCAATAGGCTTACGTTCGGATTCCAATGCAATTCGCTCAATTATCGAGCCACAATTTCATATTTCCCCGGTACCAATGAACTGGCTGAAATATTCATTAGCAATAGCAAGGCAGGCAGCGATTCTGACTCCGCCGCAAAAGACTCTGCCGTCGTCTGCTCTTTAGGACTGCAGCATGGCGTTCCGGTCAATGTAATCCGCAAAGCATTACTGAGAGCTTCGCACGGCCGCGCCGCTTCGCCTCTTGGTGTTGCCCTCGACATCGTTTCGGGGAGCAGCCAATGAGGAAGCGCCGACGCAGCATATATCCCAGACCTAAGATCGGCCTGCAGTTTGTGGCCCATCTACCCGCAATGATCCGAGTCTTGCGGGAGCTTGGCCTCACCGCCCGGCGGATTCTCGATTGCCTAGAGCTTGAACACTGCCGCCATGGTGGGCGTGAGAACGGCAAGCTCATTTGCACCTATGACGATTTCGAACGCGCCGGTATCCAACGAAGTTGCATCCGCGAAGGTCTAGACGAGCTCGTGGCCGCTGGGCTGATTAAGATCGTCAGGCCAGGGCGACGCGCCTACGCCGACCTGCGCGTGCCATCAATGTACCGCCTGACTTATCTAACGACTTTTCAAGACAGCAAGTGGGTCGAGGCGACTCACGATTGGAAAACAAAATACCAGGCCGGAATCCACCACTGGTACCAGGCCGGAATCCACCACTCGGGAGGGTAATTACTAGACCGGAAAGCACCACTCCCATCTAGATCTAGGGGAGGAGGGTGGGGGCTTAGTGGCGGACTGTTCTACTAGTCTGCCTGTCTCTCCCCCAGCCCCCTCGCAGCAGGGGGTGGAGCTTGATGCTCCATCCCCTGTTCTAACTGCTCCATCCAGTGGGAGTGTCCACTGATGAAGGACGATATCGCCCTCGCAGCACTGGATCGTGCCGGAAAAATCACAGCGCATTGCCTGGACGAAATCGCATCTGCGTCCCAGTACTACGCTGTTTAGCTTGTAACCAAGGGCCGCTAGGCGATTCATTGGACGATCTCAAGCGATAAACGGAGGAAGGAGCAAAGCTGATGTTTGCAATTACCGAAAAGCGAGAAGGGTGGAATCCCGTCGTTCGTTATCAAAAAGGGTGACTCGTTGTCGGCCATTTTCATCTTCGCGCCAGAGGCGAGAGAATTGCTGCTCGCCGAATATCTGTATCTGGACCGCGCTACGGCTGAACGCGATGCAGGGTATGTGCGCATGCTGGCCGCAGATCATGCGGCCAAATATGCGCAACCTGCTGGCTGCTTATACCGTCGTCCCTATCGATCCACTCGTTCCCTTCACCCCATAGCGCCAAGGGTAAACGTTGAATGAGCCGCCGTCGATGGCGACCGCACAACACAGAGGAGATGAAAAATGGCTCAATCAACACTCAATCCGAAAATCGCGGCAACGTCAGCGTCTCGTCCGCTGCCTGTCCCGTTGTCGATAGAGCGGCCACCAGCGCATTGAGGACGATGACGAATTAAGAAGCGCGAGGCATCGCCGTTGACGTCCTAATTAGAACATCCGTTGTGTTGGTCTGCATTGCAGGTCAAACGAAACCGACAATATTGTTTTTCGGGTGTTCGGGTCGAACTTAATCGAAGCCGCGATGAGCGCGCCGGTCACCCTGTCAAGAGTGCCATTCATGACCCAGCCTGTGTTTTTTGCGGCAAACGAGATTGTCGTTTCGCTGATATTAGTGATGGGGACGGGCTCACTGTCGTGGCTCAAGCCAAGGACTGCCTTTTTCTGGAAGTCCACTATTATCCCTATGTTTATCTGCTGGGAGTAACTGCTCGCGCCGCCTTTGTCAGTTTCCGTGCCCTGACACGCCAGGGTAAGCTTCGCATCGGCTGGTTGCGCGCTCATCGTCGATGGACTGACGAGCATCGCAGCGAGCGCAATGATGCGCTGACAAGTTCGAAGCATCGGAAAGACCCCAGCCGTTTTCCAATGTTAACCACTCACTGGGGCTACAAACAGCCCCGTCGGGCACTAGGCGTGAAATCCGCTTAGCTGAGAAGCCAATTCCCGAGCGACTGCACGAAGATCGCCAAAAGCAAGCCCAGGATCACATAAGCAGCGAGCCAGAGGGCGAACCGCAAAAAGCCCGCAAACCGGAGATGGCTGGGTGATCTATGAGTACGCAACCTAATTGTTCGACAATCTCTGGCTGCCCCAAACATTTTCCGGGGAAGTTCAGGCGGCCTTCTGCCGCCGTCGCCACCAGCCGAGAAGGCCACCGCTCGCCAAGAGATTGCTTACTTGCCCAGTACTCTTTCAATAGCGTCCATGATGAGCACTTTGAAATTCTTCTCATCGTAGCAATAATTATTCAGCTTATTCACATTGTCCTCGAAGCTCTCTGTTTGAATAATCCAGTTGTTGCGTTTGGCATGATAGTAACCGCTTAACCAGTTGGCGATTAGCCAGCGCGAGAGCATCGAGCGCGCCTCCAAAGGCAACGGCCCGACAGCTGAGAATGAGATGAAATCGGAGGTCGGAATTTTGTCATGCACGTATTCATC
>Ga0207693_10004914_pt1 | contig 11233 bp, 11 predicted proteins | sample LARL81metaG_FD_184347 | JGI IMG/M metagenome (GOLD analysis project Ga0207693, IMG submission 184347) | Corn, switchgrass and miscanthus rhizosphere microbial communities from Kellogg Biological Station, Michigan, USA - LAR L8-1 metaG... | ecosystem: Host-associated > Plants > Roots >... | reverse complement strand
CGGTGGCGTCCTCGGGCTTAACCTGAAGCACTTCGCGAGCCGCAAGACGCTGGGGGCAAACCTGATGCCGAGCACCCCGGAGAACGTGGCGAAGTGGATCGAGAACCCCGGCCACCTGAAACCCGGCGCGCTCATGCCGGACCTGGGCATGCGGGGCGAGCAGACGAAGGCTCTCGCCGCCTATCTCCTGAGCCTCAAATAAGAGGGCCCTCATGGCGACACACGCGGCATTCATGCCCGGCACCAAAGTGAGCGCCGGGAGTGTCATCTGGTCCTGGATCACCACGGTGGACCACAAGCGCGTCGGCATCCTGTACGGCGTGTCCGCCTTCTTCTTCTTCCTCGTGGGCGGCGTGGAAGCGCTCATCATGCGCCTGCAGCTCGCGCACCCCGACAGCACCCTCGTCACCGCCGGGCGCTTCAACGAGCTGTTCACCATGCACGGGACAACCATGGTGTTCCTCGCCATCATGCCCATGAGCGCCGCCTTCTTCAATTTCATGATCCCGCTCATGATCGGCGCGCGCGACGTGGCCTTCCCGCGCCTGAACGCGCTGTCCTACTGGATCTTCTTCTCGGGCGCCCTCCTCCTGCATCTGAGCTTCCTCGCGGGCGCCGTGCCGGACGGCGGGTGGTTCGGCTACGCGAATTTGACTTCGCACCAGTTCTCGCCCACCCACAGCATCGACTTCTGGATGCTCGGCCTGCAGGTGCTGGGCATCTCGTCGCTGATGGCGGGCTTCAACTTCATCGTCACCATCATCAACATGCGCGCGCCCGGCATGACCCTCATGCGCATGCCGCTGTTCGTGTGGATGAGCTTCGTGGTGCAGTTCCTGGTGGTGCTGGCCTTCCCCGCCATCACGGTGGCCCTCATCCTCCTCATGTTCGACCGCTTCTTCGGCACGCTCTTCTACGCTCCGTCCGGAGGAGGCGACCCGCTGCTCTGGCAGCACCTCTTCTGGATCTTCGGTCACCCCGAGGTGTATATCCTGATCCTCCCCGCCATGGGCATCGTGTCCGAGGTGCTGCCCACGTTCTCGCGCAAGCCGCTCTTCGGGGCGCCCGTGGTCATCTACTCGGGAATCATGATCGGCTTCTTCGGCTTCGGAGTGTGGAGCCATCACATGTTCTCGGTGGGTATGGGTCCGGTGGCCGACTCCGCCTTCTCCATCGCCACCATGCTCATCGCGGTGCCCACGGGGGTGAAGATCCTGAACTGGATCGGCACGCTGTGGGGCGGGCGGATCCGCTTCAGCACCCCGCTCTACTTCTCCTTGGGCTTCATCGCCATGTTCACCCTGGGCGGGCTCTCCGGGGTCATGCACGCCTCGCCTCCGGTGGATCTGCAGCAGACCGACTCGTACTTCATCGTCGCCCACTTCCACTACGTGCTCTTCGGAGGGTCCATCTTCGGGCTCTTCTCCGGCGTGTACTACTGGTGGCCGAAGATCTTCGGCAAGCTCCTCGACGAGCGGCTGGGCAAGCTGCACTTCTGGCTCATGATGATCGGCTTCAACGTGACGTTTTTCCCCATGCACTTCCTCGGCCTGATCGGCATGCCCCGGCGGATCTACACCTACGCGCCTGATCTCGGCTGGAACTTCTGGAACCTCGTGGCCACCATCGGAGCCTTCACCATCGCCCTCTCCTTCCTCGTCTTCCTCGGGAACGTGGTCAAGACCACCCGCTCGGGCGCTCCCGCTCCCGCCGACCCGTGGGACGGGCGGACGCTCGAGTGGACGATCCCCTCGCCGCCGCCCGTCTACAACTTCGCCGTGGAGCCCGTCGTCCACGATCGTGACGACTTCTGGGTGCAGAAGTACGGGGATGGCCACGGCACGCCGCCGCGGAAGCCTTCGCCCCCCGCGCACGTCGATACGTCGTCCATCCACATGCCGCCGCCCTCGTACTGGCCCATCCTCCTCGCGGGGGCTTTCCTCTTCATGATGTCGGGGGCGCTCGTGAGCATCTACCAGGTGGTCCTCGGCGCGTTCCTCACCCTCTTCTGCATGATCCGGTTCATGCTCGAGTATCATCGTCCGGCCGCGGGAGGTCATCACTGATGGCCGCCGAGCACGCGGCGGTGGCGCACAATCCGAATATCGGCACCACGGGCCTCGACCATCGCAAGATGGGCATGTGGGCATTCCTCGGCTCCGAGTGCATGTTCTTCGGCTCGCTGATCGGCACCTACCTCGCCTACAAGGGCAAGAGCATCAACGGACCGGGACCCCACGAGATCCTGAACATCCCGCTCACCTCGGTGAGCGCCTTCGTGCTCCTCATGTCTTCGTTGCTGATGGTGCTCGCCCTCGCCGCCGTGCAGCGCAACGACATGAAGTGGGGAAAGATCTGGCTCTTCCTGACCGCGGTGTTCGGGGCGGGCTTCGTGGGCTTTCAGATCTTCGAGTTCACCCACTTCGTCCATCTGGGGCTGACCCTGCAGACCAACCTCTTCGGCTCCACCTTCTTCGTGCTCACCGGCTTCCACGGTGCCCACGTGACGGGTGGGGTGATTTGGCTGCTCGCGATGTGGTGGCTGGCCGTGCGGGGCAAGCTTGGCCCGCAGGACTCGCTCAAGGTCGAGATCTGCGGCCTCTACTGGCACTTCGTCGACATCGTGTGGATCGTCATCTTCGCCCTGGTCTACTTGATCCCGTAGGAGGCTGAGGCATGGATTCGAGCCACGCCGCTCACGCACCCGCCGCCCACGACGAGGGTCACGCCTCCGTCCAGACGTACATCCGGGTGGCCGTGGTCCTCGCCATCCTCACCGCCATCGAGATCGGCGCCCTGTACGTGCCCGGGCTTCCCAAGCACGTCCTCGTCACCCTCATCCTCATCTTCGGCACCATGAAGTTCGCCCTGGTCGTCGCCTTCTTCATGCACCTGCGCTACGACAACAAGCTTCTCACCGTGCTGTTCGTGGGCCCGCTCCTCATCGCCACCGGCATCATCCTCGCCATCATGGCGCTCTTCGGCGCCTACCTCCTCCTCGCGCGCGGATAGGACGATGGCGCACGTCGGGCCCGGGCCCGCGGGGCCGCCGCCCCTCGGGCCCGAGGGTTTTGTGTGGACGGCCTGGCACCCCGATCCGACGGTGGTGGTGGGCCTCGCCGCCCTCGGCGGGATCTACCTGGCCGCCCTTCACCGCGGGCGCGCGGAGGGCCACTCCGTCAAGCCCGCCAAGATCTTCTGCTTCTTCGCGGGCCTCGCCGTGCTCCTGGGCTCTCTCACCGGCCCCCTCCACGATCTGTCGGACTATTACCTCTTCAGCGCGCACATGATCCAGCATCTCCTCCTCGCCTTCGCCATGCCGCCGCTCCTCCTCTACGGCACGCCCGGCTTCATGCTCTCACCGCTCCTCCGCCGTCCATTCGTACGGGACCTCGGACGTCGGCTCACCCGGCCCTCGGGCGCCTTCGCCTGCTTCAACCTCGTGCTCGTCGCCTGGCACCTGCCCCCCCTCTACAATCTGGCCATGGACCATCACGGCGTGCACATCGTCCAGCACCTCATGATCATGGTCGCCTCGGTCATCCTGTGGTGGCCCGTGCTGTCGCCGTCGCCCGAGCTACCCCGGGCCCCCTACCCGTTGCAGATGCTGTATCTCTTCGTGGTGGGCCTGCCCATGGTCGTCGTGTCGATCTTCATCTCCATGGCGGGGAGCGTGCTGTATCCCTATTACGCGGCGGCGCCGCGCGTCTGGCCGGTCCTCACCCCGCACGCCGACCAGCACCTAGGCGGCCTCATCATGTGGATTCCCGGCGGCCTGGTCTTCCTCCTCGCCATCAGCGTGGTGTTCTTCCGCTGGCAGGCCGCGGGCGGCGACGACGTGGCCGTGGCCCCCCTCGGAGCCTCGCATGGCGGGTAGCCCGCCCCGGGGCTGGGCGTGGGCGACCCTCGTCGCTCTGTTCCTGCTCATGACCATGGGCAACATCGTGAGCGCCACCGGCTCCGGCCTCGGCTGCCCCGACTGGCCGCTCTGCCACGGGCATCTCTTGCCCCCCGCGCAGACGGAAGTGCTCATCGAGTTCAGCCACCGACTGAAGGCCATTCCCTTCACCCTCCTCCTCCTCGTCACCGTGGTGCTGACGTGGCGGCGGACCAAGGCTCCCGCGCCGCGCCGCCTCAGCGTGATCCTCCTCGGCCTCGTGGCGGCGCAGATCGTGCTCGGCGGCATCACCGTGCTCTTCAAGCTCCCCGATCTCGTGAGCACGGCCCATCTCGTGAACGCGCTCCTCATCCTCGCCGGTCTCCTGATTCTCGCCGAGGGCAACCGCGCGCATCCCGCCGTCCCCGCGAAGCTCAAGCGACTGGCCCGGGCCGGAGTGTGGGTGCTTCTCGTCCAGCTCGCGCTCGGCGGCTACGTGCGCCACGCCGGGGCCGGGCTCGCCTGTCCGGACTTCCCGCTGTGCAGCGGCAGCCTCCTTCCCCATCACTGGGAGAGCACGGTGCACTGGGTCCACCGCTGGCTCGGGGTGGCCGTGCTCGTCCTCTTCGTCCAGCTATTTCTGGCCGCTCGACGGACCGCGCTGGCCAGGCCCGCCGCGCTTGCCATGGGTCTGGCCCTGCTGCAGATCACGCTCGGCATCGCCACCGTCATGGGAGGCCTCGCCACGCCCGTGCGCGCCGCTCACGCCGTGATCGCTTATGCGCTCTGGGGCACCCTGGTCTGGCTCTCCGTGCACGCGGGATGCTGGAGCATGGTGCCGCGCGGTGCCTCCGTGCCCACGCGTACCCGCGTCGAGAGGGCGGCCCGTGCCTCCTAGAGCCGACGGCGCGGTCGCCCGGGTCCTCGGCGCCTCTGCCCTCGTGGAGCGCGCGGGCACGTACGCGGAGCTCTCCAAGTTCGGCATCGTCCTCCTCGTCCTCGTCTCCGCGGCGGCCGGCTTCATGCTCCGGGCCCCCTTGGGCGCTGATTTCCCGTGGGCGCACGGGCTGCTGGTGCTCCTCGGCGTGATGCTCCTCTCCTCCGGCGCGTCGGCGCTGAACCAGGTGCAGGAGCGCGATCGCGACGCCCTGATGGCGCGCACCGCGGGACGTCCCCTGCCCTCCGGGCGCATCTCCCACGCGCAGGGCCTCATCTTCGCCATGGTCGCCACGGCGGCGGGCGCGGCGGTGCTGTGGGCCGGCATCGGGCGCACCGCGGGCATTCTCGGTCTGATCGCCGCCGTCTTCTACAACGCCGTGTACACGCCGTGGCTCAAGCCCACTTCCGCCTTCGCCGCGGTGCCGGGCGCGATACCGGGCTCCATCCCCCCGGTGATCGGGTGGGTGGCCGCGGGCGGCGGGCTCACGGATGCCGGCGCCATCATTCTCTTCGGCATTCTCTTTCTCTGGCAGATGCCGCACTTCTGGGCCCTCGCCCTTCGCTACCGGGCGGACTACGCGTCGGGTGGCTTCCCCATGGTGAGCGACGTGGTCGGCGTCGAGGGCACGGCGCGGCTGATCCTGCTCTACGCGTCGGGCCTGACCGCGTGGTCACTCGCCGCGCCGACCTTCGGGGTGGGTGGGCCGCTCTCCTTCGTCCTCGCCGCCCTCCTCGGCGGGCGGCTCATGTGGCTCGCCGCCAAGTTCGCCCGCGAGCCTCACGACCAGCGCGGCTGGCTGTCCCTCTTTCTCTTCTCGAACTTCTACCTGCTCCTGCTCTTCGCGGGAATGGTCGCGGAACGTCTCCTCTGGCGCCTGTTCTGACGTGGAAAAAGGGGGCCGGACTGGAATTGTCCGCCGGGGCCCCGCCTTTGGTATCCTAGGCGCCGCGCGTCTATGAACCCATGAACATCTGTGTCGTCGGCACTGGCTATGTCGGGCTCGTCACCGGGGCGGTCTTCGCCGACCTCGGCAACGACGTGGTGTGCGTGGACAAGGACCACGCCAAGATCGCCGCCCTCGAGGCCGGCCGCATGCCCATCTACGAGCCCGGCCTCGAGGAGATGGTGGCGCGCAATGCCGGAGACAGCCGGCTGTCCTTCACGAGCGACCTCGGGGTGGGCATCCGCCACGCCGACGTCATCTTCATCGCGGTAGGTACCCCGCCCAAGGACAGCGGGGAAACGGATCTCTCCCAGGTCGAGGCGGTGGCCGCGGAGATCGGGCGCGCCATGGACCGCTACAAGGTCGTGGTCAACAAGTCCACCGTCCCCGTGGGCACGGGCGAGCTCGTGCGTGAGGTCATCACCCGCCACCAGGCGCGGGCCATCGAGTTCGACGTGGTGTCGAATCCCGAGTTCCTCCGAGAGGGATCGGCCATCGAGGACACCCTCCGGCCCGATCGCATCGTCATCGGCGCGCCCACCCAGCAGGTGGCCATGACCCTGGTGGAGCTCTACGCCCCCCTCGAGCGGCCCATGATCATCACCGATCTGCCCTCGGCGGAGGTGATCAAGTACGCTTCCAACGCCTTCCTCGCCGCCAAGATTTCCTTCATCAACGCCATCTCGAATATCTGCGAGGCGGCGGGGGCCGACGTGAGCCACGTCATGAAGGGCATGGGGCTCGACCCGCGCATCGGCGGGGCCTTCCTCCAGGCGGGGCTGGGCTACGGCGGCTCCTGCTTCCCCAAGGACGTGGACTCCCTCATCCACACCGCGGGGCGGTTCGGCTACGACTTCAAGTTGCTGCGCTCGGTGGTAGAGATCAACCGCGAGCGCGCCTCCCACCTCGTGCAGAGCATCGCCAAGGTCTTGGGTCCCCTCGACGACAAGACGATCGCCGTGCTCGGGCTCGCCTTCAAGCCCAACACCGACGACATGCGCGAGGCCAAGAGCCTCGAGGTGATCCAGCTCCTCCACGCGGCGGGCGTGCGCGTCCGGGTGTACGATCCCGCGGCCATGGACAATGCGCGGCGCCTCCTCCCCGCCTCCGTCACCTTCAGCGATTCGCCGTACGAGGCGGCCGACGGCGCCCACGCAGTGGTGCTCGTGACGGAGTGGAACGAGTTCAGATACCTGAACCTCGAGCGGCTGCGCGCCCAGCTCAAACGTCCCGCCATCTTCGACGGGCGCAATCTGTGGGAACCCGAGCGCATGCGCCGTCTCGGCTTCGAGTACCACTCGGTCGGACGGAAGCCCGTCCTGCCCGCCTGAGCCGCCCGCGTGCGTGTCCTCGTCACGGGCGGGGCGGGATTCCTCGGCTCGCATCTCTGCGACTTTCTCCTCGCCCACGGCTGCGACGTGGTGTGCATGGACAATCTCCTCACGGGCTCCCTCGACAATATCGCCCACATCCAGGATCCGCGCTTCATCTTCGTCGAGTACGACGTGACCAACTTCATCACCATCAAGGGCGACCTCGACTACGTGCTGCACTTCGCGAGCCCCGCCTCGCCCATCGACTACCTCGAGCTGCCCATCCAGACCCTCAAGGTCGGCTCCCTCGGGACCTATCGCGCTCTCGGCCTCGCCAAGGCCCGAGGGGCCCGCTTCCTCCTCGCTTCCACCTCGGAGGTCTACGGCGATCCCCTCGTGCACCCGCAGCGCGAGGACTACTGGGGCAACGTCAATCCGGTGGGCCCCCGCGGCGTCTACGACGAAGCCAAGCGCTTCGCCGAGGCCATCACCATGGCCTATCACCGCTTCCATCAGGTCGACTCGCGCATCGTACGGATCTTCAACACGTACGGGAGCCGCATGCGGCTCACCGACGGACGCGCCATCCCCACCTTCATCCGCCAGGCCCTGCGGGGCGAGCCGCTGACCATGTACGGCGACGGCTCCCAGACGCGCTCGTTCACCTACGTGTCCGATCTCATCGAGGGCATCTGGAGGCTCATGCACGCGCCCGTGAACGACCCGGTCAATATCGGCAATCCGCGCGAGATGACGCTGCTCGAGCTGGCCAAGCACGTGCTGCGGGCCACCGGGTCGAGGAGCGAGATCGTCTTCCGGCCCCTCCCCACCGACGATCCCAAGGTGCGCCAGCCCGATATCGGCAAGGCCAAGCGCATGCTCGGCTGGGTGCCCACCGTGGAGCTCGAGGAAGGTCTCGCGCGCACCGTGGAGTGGTGCCGCACCGTGGAGCAGCGCTCGTGAAGATCCTCGTCACGGGCGGAGCCGGCTTCATCGGCAGCCATGTCGTGGACGCCTTCGTGGCGGCGGGACACGTGGTGGCGGTGGTGGACAATCTCTCCACGGGCAACCGCCGCTGGCTCAATCCGAAGGCGAGCTTCCATGCCGTGGATCTCCGCAGCGCGCGGCTCGACGAGGTCTTCAGCGCCGAGCGGCCGGAGGCGGTCGCTCACCTGGCCGCCCAGGCCGCGGTGGGCCGATCCGTCGTGGACCCCGCCTTCGACGCCTCGGTGAACATCGCGGGCGGCCTCAACCTCCTCGACTGCTGCCGGCGCTTCGGGGTGGGGCGGATGATCTATTCGTCGAGCGGGGGCGCGGGCTACGGCGACACCGACGTCATCCCCACCCCGGAAGAGCATGCGAGCTGGCCCGTCTCCCCGTACGGCATCACCAAGGTGGCCGTCGAGCAGTACGTGCAGGCCCTTGGCCCGCTCTGGGGCATGCGCGGCATCTCACTCCGCTACGCGAACATCTACGGGCCCCGCCAGAACCCGGAGGGAGAGGCGGGAGTGATCGCCATCTTCTGCCATCGTCTCCTCTCCGGCCAGCCCATGATCATCAACGGCGACGGACGGCAGACCCGCGACTTCGTCCACGTGGAGGACGTGGCGCGCGCCAATGTGCTGGCGCTCGAGCGTGCCGACGTCACGGGGGCCGTGAACATCGGCACGGGCATCGAGACCTCGGTGACGGAAATCGCCGCGTCGCTCCGCGCCGCCGCCGGCTCGCCCACGCCGCCCGAGCACGCGCCCGCGCGTCCGGGCGAGCAGCGGCGGAGCTGTCTCGATCCGTCGCGGGCGGGGCGCGCGCTGGGCTGGCGTCCCGGGGTATCCCTGCGCGACGGTCTCGCCGCCACCTATAACTTCTTCAAGAAGGAGACCAACCGATGATCGACGAGGAGCTGCGGGCCATCCTGGCCTGCCCGGCCTGCAAGGGCGATCTGATCTTCGAGGAGACGCGCATCATCTGCGAGCGATGCCGCAAGGCCTATCCCATCCGCGACGGCATCCCCGTGATGCTCATCAGCGAGGCGCAGCCCTGGACTCCCGGAGCATAAGCGCGGTCATCCTGGCGGGTGGCCAGGGCACGCGACTGCGTCCCCTGACCAACTCCCGCCCCAAGCCTGTCGTCCCTCTCCTCAACGTTCCGTTCCTTGCCTACCAGCTGACCCTGCTGCGTCGTCACGGGGTAGAGCGCGTCGTCCTGTCCTGCTCCTATCTCGTGAACGAGATCCGCCAGGCCATGGGCGACGGCCGCCGATGGGACGTCTCTCTCGAGTACGTGGTCGAGACGGAGCCGTTGGGAACGGCGGGAGGCGTCCGGAACGCCGCCGATCTGGTGAGCGGGCTGGTGGTGGTCCTCAACGGAGACATCCTGACCGACGCCGACGTGTCCGGCATGCTCCGCTTCCACTCGGAGCGAGGCTCGCGCGCCACCATCTTCCTCACCCGCGTGGAAGACACCAGCCCCTATGGGCTGGTGGAGCTGGCGGGCGACGGCCGCGTCAAGCGTTTCGTCGAGAAGCCGGGCCCGGCCGACCGCACCACCACCGACACCATCAATGCCGGCATCTACGTGCTCGACGCCGCGCTGCTCGACCGGATCCCCGCCGGCCGCGTGGCCTCCATGGAGCGTGAATTCTTTCCCGGTCTCCTCGCCGACGCCGTGCCGTGCTTCGGCTGGATCGGCGACTGCTACTGGATCGACATCGGGAGCCCGGCCAAGTACCGGCAGGCCCATCTCGACCTGCTCGCCGGCCGTGTCCGGACCGATCTCGGCCTCGCGGGAGCGTCCGGCGATCGGCGCTCGATCGCCGCCGACGCGGTGCTCGGCGCCCGCGTGCAAACCCTGGCGCCCGTGGTGGTCGGCGCGGCCTGCCGGCTCGGTGATGATGCCCGCGTGGGCCCCTCGACCGTCCTCGGTCCAGGCTGCGAGGTGGGAGCGGGAGCGATGGTGGAAGGCGCCGTCCTCTGGGACGGCGTGTCGGTCGGGCCCGGAGCCATCCTCCGCGACTGCATCGTGGGCGCGGGCGTTCGCGTCGCCCCGCGTGCCCAGGTCGGCCCCGGAACCGTCCTCGAGGACGGCGCCGTCGTAGGCTGACGCGCCCGCCTTCCCTCCGACGCATCGCAACTCCCCGCGTGATATCCTGAACACGATGGCCATCGAGCGTATCCGCAACTTCTCCATCGTCGCCCATATCGATCACGGCAAGTCCACGCTGGCGGACCGCCTCCTGTCCCTTACCGGCACCATGGACGCCAAGAAAGCGGTGGGGCAGGTCCTCGACTCCATGGATCTCGAGAAGGAGCGGGGCATCACCATCAAGGCCCACACCGTGCGCCTGCTCTACACCGCGCGCGACGGCCATGAATACACCCTCAATCTCATCGACACACCGGGCCACGTGGACTTCTCGTACGAGGTCTCCCGCTCCCTCGCCGCCTGCGAGGGTGCCGTCCTCATCGTGGACGCCGGGCAGGGCGTGGAAGCCCAGACCCTGGCCAACTTCTATCTCGCCCTCGACGGCGGTCTCGAGATCGTGCCCGTCATCAACAAGATCGACCTGCCCGCCGCCGACGTGGAGGGGACGCGGACCCAGATCACCGACATCCTCGGCCTCGACGGCGACGAGGCCCTCGCCATCTCCGCCAAGCACGGCACGGGCGTGCCCGAGGTGCTGGAGGCCGTGGTCAGCCGGGTGCCCGCGCCCAAGGGCGACCCCGACGCGCCTCTCAAAGCGCTTGTCTTCGACTCCTTCTACGATTCCTATCAGGGTGTGGTGGTGTACATCCGTCTCATGGACGGGAGGGTGCGGGCGGGCCAGCGCATCCTCCTCATGTCCAACGGCAAGACGTACGAGGTGCAGCAGGTCGGCGTGTTCGCCCCCGACATGCGGCCGGTGGAGGAGCTGAGCGCGGGCCAGGTCGGCTTCCTCACCGCGTCAATCAAGCGCGTGGCCGATGCCAAGATGGGCGAGACGATCACCGACGTGCTCCGCCCCACCGCCGAGCCCTGCCCTGGTTACCGCGACGCCAAACCCATGGTGTTCGCCGGCCTCTATCCCATCGAGGACACCGACTACGAGGGGCTGCGCGACGCCCTCGAGAAGCTGCGTCTGAACGACTCGGCCTTCAGCTTCGAGCCGGAGACCTCGCTCGCCC
>Ga0207693_10004913_pt1 | contig 11234 bp, 11 predicted proteins | sample LARL81metaG_FD_184347 | JGI IMG/M metagenome (GOLD analysis project Ga0207693, IMG submission 184347) | Corn, switchgrass and miscanthus rhizosphere microbial communities from Kellogg Biological Station, Michigan, USA - LAR L8-1 metaG... | ecosystem: Host-associated > Plants > Roots >... | reverse complement strand
TTCTCGCCCCCCGGGATCGCGTCCATTCGCAAGGGCGAATACCTCGTGGTGGAGGCGGTGGAGGCGCGCGGGCCGCTCACCGTCGTCTTCCGCCTCAGGTGGGCGTCGCCGTCGTTCCTCTCGTCGCTGGCCTCGCCCTTCAACTGGATCTACAAGGCCGACATCCTGGCCCGCGACATGCGCTGGTACGAGCGGAATATCATGGGTACCGGCCCCTTCCTCTTCGTGGAATACGTGAAGGGATCACACTGGATCGGCCGCAAGAATCCTGACTACTGGGACCGGGGCAAGCCCTATCTCGACGGCTACCGCGCGATCTTCGTCCAGGATTCGGCCGCCCAGGTCGCGGCCATCCGGGGCCAGCGAGCCATGATTCAGTTTCGCGGCTTCTCACCGCCGGAGCGGGACACCCTGGTGGCGGCGCTCGGGCCGAAGATCACCGTGCAGGAGAGCCCCTGGGAGTGCGTCAACCCGCTCGCCATCAATCACGAGCGGAAGCCCTTCGACGACCGGCGGGTCCGGCGGGCCCTCACCCTCGCGCTCGATCGCTGGCAGGGCGCGCAGGCGCTCGCCAGGATCACCATCCTGAAGGAGGTGGCCGGAGTGCAGGGCCCGGGTACCCCGTTCGCCGCCACCGGGGCGGAGCTGGAGCGCCTGGCCGGGTACGGGCGCGACATCGGCAAGGCTCGGGCGGAGGCGCGCCGTCTCCTCCGCGAGGCGGGTGTGCCGGAGGGTTTCACCTTCACCTTCAAGAACAGGGGCATTCCCAACCCCTACGCGGCCCTCGCCGTGTGGCTGGCCGACCAATGGCAGCAGATCGGTGTCACGGCCAAGATCGAGACGCTGGAGCTCGGTATGCTCTACGCTGACATCCGCGGCGGCAACTTCGAGGTGGCCACCGATTTTCACTGCAGCTACATCGTCGAGCCGGATCTCGCGCTCTTCAAATTCCAGTCGGCGGAGCGGAGCCCCGTCAACTACAGCCGCTACACCGATCGCGTCCTCGACGAGCTCTACGAGAAGCAGAGCCGGGCGACCGACCGCGAGGAGCGCCGACGCCTGATTCGGGAGTTCGAGAAGCGGCTGCTCGACGACGAGGCACACTACATCTACACGCTCCAGTGGCACCGGATCGTGCCCCACAACGCGCGGGTCCGGGGATGGACGATCACCCCCAGCCACTTCCTCAATAACCAGCTCGACACGGTGTGGCTCTCTGACTAGCCCGTCGATTCCAAGCGCTGGCCGCTAGCTGATCGTTCTCACCTTGCTCCGGCCCGCGAACCAGCAGGGCCGGTATCCCGAGTGCGGGAAGAGCGCGTAGACGCAGACCTCGCTCTGGGGCTGGTTGTAGAAGACCTCGAGTCGGCCGTTCTTGAGCATGGTCGCGTAGTAGAAGGTCACGGTGCCGAGCGCATCCGTGGCCGTGGCATGGCCGAGGCGGTATTCGATCCAGGCGTAGTCGGTCACGTACACGCCCACCAGCGACACCACCACCACGAACCCGAGGACCTTCAGGATACGCGCGATCCGATCCATGCCCGCGCTCAGAGCTGGTCGCCGCGCACGGTATAGCGCAGCCGTGGATCGAGCCAGTCGCGCAGGTGGTCGCCGAGGAGATTGACGGCGAGCACGGTGAGGAAGATGGCAAGCCCGGGGAAGGCGGTGATCCACCACGCGCTGCCGAGGTAGAGCCGGCCGCCGTTCAGCATCCGCCCCCACGTGACGATGTCGGGCTCCACCCCCAGCCCCAGAAAAGACAGGGTCGCCTCGAGGATGATCATGTTCGCCACCGCGAAGATGGCCACCACGATGACCGGTGACAGCACGTTGGGCAGCCCATGATGGATCATGATGCGCGCGTCATCCCGGAAAGGTCTGAACCGCCGGGCAATTCTACCTCAAAGCTTGCGCGGGCTGATCCTATGACGCTTCTCATGCCTCTCTCATAGCCCTCTCATGTCGAGCAGGTACGGTCAGAGTCCGACATGTCTCGACCGGGAGGAAGATGAAGATATGTGCAGCCTGCTCCGAAAGAAGAAGACACTCTCCACCATGCCCGTGCACCTGGGCCGCGCCCTCGCCAGCGTGAAGGCGGGGGCCGCGCGCATGCAGGGCGGGTCGAGACGGAAGCCCCGCTCGGAGATGCCGCAGATGGTCGCCCCGGAGCGCGAATGGGAGCTGCTGCGGGAAGTGGAAGACGCCGCTCGGCGCTATCGGCGGGCGCAGCAGGAGCTCGCCCATCGCGAGGAGGGGGGAGGCGAGGAGACGGAGTTCCGGGTGCTCCTCGACGCGGTCACCCTGAGCCACCATCAACTCGACCGGGCGCTCTTGGAGATCCAGCGATACTATGAGGCGTCGGAAGTAGCCGTCGATCGAAGTGAGCCCTGAGTCCAATTCCGTCCCTGGAGGGTGTGGCATGCGAGCGTTCCTGGTCCCGCTGATGACGGCTGTGCTGCTCCTGACGTCGCTGCCCCCGGCGCGGGCCGCTTCTCCCCCCGCCTCTCCCCCCGCGTCTGCCCATGACGAGAAGGTGCCCATCGATCCTGCCCTCGTGGTGGGCACGCTACCCAACGGACTCAACTACATCATCCGCCAGCACAAGAACCCCGAGGGTCGCGTGAGCATCTGGCTTCACGTCTCCACCGGGTCCTTCAACGAGACGGAGTCGACGCGGGGCCTCGCGCACTATCTCGAGCACATGGCCTTCAACGGGACGGCCAACTTTCCTCCCGGCTCGGTCATTCCCTTCTTCCAGTCGCTCGGCCTCTCCTTCGGCCGGGATCAGAACGCCTTCACGGGCTTCGACCAGACCACTTACCAACTCGCCCTGCCCAGCGGAAGCCGCGAGAGCGTTGAGAAGGGCATGCTGTACATGTCCGACGTGGCCCTGCGCATGAGCCTGCTTGCCCCCGAGATCGACAGCGAGCGCCAGATCATACTCGAGGAGAAGCGGTCGCGCTCGAGCGCGCAGCAGCGGGTGCAGGACCAGATCTTCGAGCGGCTCGCTCCGGAGTCCACCTTGGGCCGGCGCCTGCCCATCGGCATCGAGCCCACCATCAAGTCGGTGACGCCCGAGGATTTCCGCGAGTACTACACGCGCTGGTATGTGCCGAGCAACATGACGGTGCTCGTGGTCGGTGACACGGATCCCGCCATGGTCGCCGACGTCATCGCGAAGGAGTTCGGGAGCGGCCCCACCGTGTCCAAGCCCACCCCCCGCGACGTGGGGGTGAAGCCCACGGTGGGCCAGCGGGCCATCGTGGTGACCGACCCCGAGCTGACCCGCTCCGAAGTGTCGATTGCTCGGCTCGAACCACCCCTGGGGCCTGCCCTCACCGTGGCCCAGAAGCGGCGTGAGCTGGTGGAGAGCATCGGCACGTGGGCGTTCAAGCGCCGCATGAGCGCGGAGATCGCGGCGGGCCGGGCCGCCTTCCTCGACGGGGACGCCTCCATCCAGGAATGGGCGGGAACCCTGCGCATGTTCACCGTCGAGGCCTCGGGACGGCCGGGAACGTGGCGCGCCATGCTCAAGGAGCTGGGCACGGAGCTGCAGCGGGCCCGCCTGTACGGCTTCAACGAGCGCGAGCTCCAGGACGCGCGCATCGCCCTCATCGCCGACGCGGAGGAAGGGGTGCGCCGGGAGGCGACGCGGACGGCGCGCGAGGTGATGCGCCAGCTCAACGGCGACGTCACGCGGGGGAGCCGGCCCATGTCGGCCGCCCAGACCCTCGCCCTCTATCAGCGCCTGATCTCCGGGATCACCGCGCGCGAGGTCTCCGAGGCCTTCCGTGTGAATTTCGATCCGAGCCGGACCATGTTCATCGCTGAGCTCCCGGCCAGCGACGCTCCCCCCACCGAGGCGGAATTCCTCGCTCTCGGGCGGGCCGCGGTGAACGTGAAGCCCAGCCGTCCCCTCGACGTGGCGCGGGCGACCAAGCTCCTTCCCACGCTGCCCAAGGGCGGCACGGTGGTGGAGACGGTGCCCCACCCGGCCAGTGGCGTCACGTCGATGTGGCTGGACAACGGGGTGCGTGTCCACCACCGGGCCATGGACCAGCGCAAGAACGAGGCGACCATCACCATCACCCTCGCGGGCGGGCCCATCCAGGAGACGGCGGCCAATCGCGGTATCACCGAGGCCGCGCTGCGGGCGTGGGAGCGTCCGGCCACGAGCAAGCTCACGAGCACGCAGATCCGGGACCTGATGACGGGGTCCAAGGTGCGGGTGCGGAGCGGCGCGACGGGAGACTCGCTGTCCCTCACCGTGGCCGGCGATCCCGTGGAGCTCGAGCGCGGCCTGCAGCTCGCCTACCTTCTCCTCACCGATCCGGTGGTCGAGGGACCGGCCCTCGACCAGTGGAAGGATGCGGAGCTGCAGCGGCTCATCCAGCGGAAGACGCGGCCCATGCAGGTCCTCGTGGACCGGAGCGCGGACGCCATCTACCCGGCGGGTGAGTGGCGGCCCAAGACCCTCACCGCCGAGCAGGTTCGCGCCCTCACCCGCCCAGCCGCCCAAGCCTGGCTCAAGCGTCTCATCACCGAGGCCCCCATCGAGGTGGCGGTGGTCGGCGACGTGGACCGCGAGACGGCCACGCGGCTCGTCACGAGGTACGTGGGCTCGCTGCCCGCCCGTCCCCGCATCGGCGACAAGACGCTGGCCAATTTGCGGACCATCGCCAAGCCGCAGGGCCCCATCAATCTCGCGGAGTCGGTGGAAGTGCTCACGCCGCAGGCCGCGGTCTTCGCCGGCTTCTTCGGAGCCGATCTCAGCAACGTGCGCGACACGCGGCTGCTCAATCTGGCCGCGCGCGTCCTCAGCACCCGCATGACCAAGATCATCCGCGAGGAACGGCAGCTCGTGTACAGCATCGACGCCTCGTCCGAGCCGGCCGTGGTCTATCCCGGCTTCGGGATCTTCGCGGCGTTCGCCCCCACCGATCCGGAGAAGGCGCCCAAGCTGGTGGCGGCCCTCGAGGACATGTACGCCGAGTTCTCCAAGGACGGACCGACCGCCGAAGAGCTCACGGTGGCCAAGAAGCAGACGGACAACCTTCTCGACGAGATCCTGAAGACGCCGAACTTCTGGGTGGGCCGCCTCTCTACTCTCGACTATCGCGGCCTGAACCTCGACGACGTGCTCGCGGCCCAGGCCCAGTACCAGCGCTTCACCGCCCAGGAAATCCAGGACGCCTTCGTGCGCTATGACAAACCCGAGGCTCGCCTCCGCTTCGTCATCACCCCGAAGTCCTGAGCCTCCCGCGCTGCCACCCTCGGGGTGGCGGCGCGCCGTCGTAGTTCTCCTCGCGCCCTCCGATGGTTGACTTGGCTCGGCCCCCGAGCCTAGCATCCGCAGATGCCCGCCGCTTTCCGCATCGGCGTCATCGGCGAGGGAACCTGCTCGAAGCGTACGGCCGCTCTCGCACGGCGGGTGGGGGCGGAGGTCGCTCGCGCGGGCGCCGTGCTTTTCTCGGGCGGGCGCGGCGGCGTGATGGAAGCGGCCTCGCGCGGCGCCTCCGAGGCGGGCGGGCTCGTGGTGGGCATACTGCCGGGCTTCCGCGGCGAGGACGCCAACCGCTGGGTCGCCGTGCCCGTGGTCACCGGCATGGACCAGGCGCGCAATGTCATTCTCGTGCGCTCGTGCCACGCGGTGATCGCGGTGGGCGGCATGTACGGCACGCTCTCCGAGATCGCCATCGCCCTCAAGATCGGCCGGCCCGTGATAGGTCTCGGCACGTGGCGACTCGGTCAGCCTCAAGGACGTCGCGTGCCGGTCATTCGCGCTGCCACGCCCGAGGCGGCGGTGACCCTGGCCATTCGCGCGGCGCGGAGCGCGCGCGGCTCCCGCCGGTGGCTCTCGTGATTCCCGTGCGCGTCGAAGCGGTAGCCAAGCGCTTCGGAGCAGTGGAGGCGCTCCGGGGAGTGAGCCTCGAATTCGCCGCGGGCAAGCTGACGGCGATCCTCGGTCCGTCCGGCTGCGGGAAGACCACCTTGCTCCGGGCCATCGCGGGATTCGCCACCGTCGACGCGGGCCGGATCTTCTTCGCGAGCGACGACGTCACCGGGCGCCCGCCGCAGTCGCGAGAGACGGCCATGGTGTTCCAGAACTACGCGCTGTGGCCTCACATGAGCGTCTTCGACAACGTGGCCTACGGTCTGCGGCGCCGGCGCGTGGCCTCCGCGGACATCCGGCGGCGGGTCCTCGCCGCTCTTGACCTGGTCGAGATCGGCGACGCGGCAGGCATCGCCCAGCGCAAGCCGGGCGCGCTCTCCGGCGGGCAGCAGCAGCGGGTGGCCCTTGCCCGCGCCCTCGTGGTGGAGCCTCGCGTGCTTCTGCTCGACGAGCCGCTTTCCAACCTCGACGCCAAGGTCCGTCAGCGGCTGCGCGTCGAGGTCCGCCGACTCCAGCGCCGCATCGCCACCACCATGATCTACGTGACCCACGACCAGGAGGAGGCGCTCGCCATCGCCGATCGGGTGGTGCTCATGCACGCGGGCAGCGTTGTCCAGGAAGGATCGCCCGAGGAGATCTACCTCGAGCCGGCCAGCGCCTTCGCCGCGGACTTTCTCGGGGTGTCGAACCGGCTCGACGGCACGGCGGAGGCCGGCGTGGTGCGCGTGGGAGATCAGGCCCTCGCCTACGCCGGCCCGCTACGGGGCCCGGTGCTCGCCATCGTGCGCTCGTCCGATCTGTCGCTCGAGAGCGCGGCGGAGGGGGACGCCGTTGCGACCCTCGAGGGCATTCTCGAGGAGAGCCTGTTCCTCGGCGCGCACTACCGTCACTACGTGCGGGTGGGCGAGACCGTGCTCCTCGCGGATGGGCCTTTCGCGTTGGCCCCCGGCCGGGTGAAGCTCCGTGTGCCGGCCGGCCGGCTCCGGGTGTTCCGCCGGCCATCCCCAACATGACTCCGTTCTCTCTGAAAAGGAGACCCGCCATGCTGTTCCGATTCGTGGCCATGCTCGCCGCCGCCCTCGCTCTCGCCGCGCCGGCGGCCGCCCAGACGCGGCTCAATGTCGCCATCGGCGCCGACGTCAACGTGGTCGAGGTCAACAAGAGCGTGCTCGGGCCCGGCTTCAAGGCCCTCGTGCCCGACGTCGACCTGAACGTCGTCGGCACGGGCACGGGGGAGCCCGCGAGCCGGGCCATCTACACCAAGATCAAGGCCCAGGCCGATGCGGGGCGGAAGCCGTGGGACATCGACGTGGCGCTCGTGAGCATGGCCGTGGCCTCGCAGATGGTGAAGGAGGGCCTCCTCGCCCGCTACGTGCCGCAGATGAAGAACGCCGCGCTCGTCAAGGGCGCCGAGGTCAAGGAGGCGTTCGGCGTCAACGTCGACGGTTACGTGGTGCCCATGTTCCACAACCAGATCGCCATCGCCTATCACCCGTCGAAGGTCGCCAACCCGCCCAAGACCTTCGACGAGCTCGCGGCGTGGGTGAAGGCCAATCCGAACCGCTTCGGCTACAACGGCATCAAGGGCGGCGTGTCGGGGGTGGGCTTCACCATGGGCTGGGTGTACTGGAAGACCGGCCTCTACCAGCAGCTGACCCAGGGCCCGGTGGACAAGGGCAAGGACGGGGCGATCCGGGAGGCGATCACCGCCCTGCGCGACTTCAACAAGGGCGTGGTGATCACCAACGGCAACGCGGGGACGCTGGACGCGCTCAACCGGGGCGAGATCTGGATGGGCGTGGTGTGGATCGACCAGCTCGTGGCGTGGAAGAACGAGGGGCGCATGGACCAGGCGGTGACGCCGTCGCTGCCCGCTCCCGGGCTGCCCATCTACCCTCTCTACCTCGTGGTGCCGCGCGAGGCGGCCAGCCGGGATATGGCCACGCGCTACATCGATTACATCGCCACCCCGGAGGTCCAGGCGCGGGCCATCGTGGAGCGCTTCGGCTGGTACCCCGGGGTGGATCCCGACAAGGTGCTGCCCCTCATCAACGCCAAGAGCCGCGAGCTCCTCTTCAAGGGTGTGTCGGCGCAGGATCTCACCCGCTACTCGCGCCAGATGCCACTCAAGGAGTACCACGACATGATCACCCTCGCGTACGAGGAGATCGTCCGATAAGAGGATCCGAGCGCTTTTTCTGGGCCGCCGCGTGTAGCCCGCCCCTCGCCATACTCGGCGCCGTCTTCCTGTGGCCGGTGGGCGTCTCGCTGGTGGCCAGCGTCTCGCGGGACGGACAGTGGACGCTCGGGAACTACGGGACGGTTTGGCGGCTCTATGCGCGGGACGTCTTGTACACAGTGGGCGTGTCGGTGGCCGGGTCGGTGCTGACCTTCGCCCTCGCCATTCCGCTGTGCGGATGGCTCCGCGCGCGAGCCTTCGGTCCCGTGGAGTTCTTGCTGAAGGTGCCCCTCTTCGTCCCGTTTGTAGTGGTGGGCCATGCCCTCCGCGTATTCTGGAGTCCCTATCTCCCCGGCTTCGGCACCTCGTGGCTGGGGATCGCGGCCGCTCTCGCGTGGAAGCACTTTGGCCTCGCCGCCCTCCTCATGCTGGGCGCGTTCCGTGGCGTCGACGAGAGCTTTCTCGAGGCCGCCTGCCAGCTCGGAAGCGGGACGTGGCGCGTGACCCGCGACATCCTCGTGCCCATGGCCGTGCCCGCCCTCGCGGTGAGCGCGGTGCTGATCTTCTCCTCCATGCTCGCCTCGTTCTCCATCCCGTTGATGCTCGGGCGGGGGAGCGGCGCGCAGATGCTCATGATCGACGTCTACTACCGGTTCGGCCAGCACGGCGACTTCGAGACCGCCTCTGCCCTCGGCGTGGTCTCGTATCTCCTGGCCATGGGCGCGGCCCTCGTGTATGTCCGGCGCCTCACCCGCTAGGCGCACCCTCGGCGGCCTCACCGCGCGGCTGGCTGCGCTCGTCGTCGCGGCCTTCGTCATCCTGGGGCCGCTCCTGAGCCTCCTCCTCTGGTCACTCGCCGAGCGCTGGACCTATCCCGCGGCGTGGCCGCAGCGGCTGGGCCTCCGCTACTGGTCGCGCATGCTCACCGGCGACTTTCTCGACCCGCTCAAGATGAGCCTGCTCATCGCCGCCATCGTCACGGTGGCCGCCCTCGCCTGCGCGGTGCCTCTCGGCTATGCGCTGGCCCGGCTCAGCTTTCCCGGCCGGACGCTCGTCCTCCTCGCCTTCCTTCTCCCTCAAGCCTTCCCGCAGCTCCCCGTGTTCGCGGCGGCCACCCGGGAGTTCTACCGCTGGGGTCTCGCGGGCACGGTGACGGGGGTGGTGCTCGTGCATCTCGTGGGCGGCCTCGTGTTCGCGGTATGGACCATGACCGCGGTCTTCCGCTCCATCGAGGCATCGCTCGAGGAGGCGGCGTACAACCTGGGAGCCTCCACCACCAGGGCCTTCCTCACAGTCTCCCTCCCTCTCGCCGTGCCCGGCCTCGTGGCGAGCGCGCTCCTCGTCTTTCTCTACTCGCTGGACGAGTTCACCGGCACGCTCCTCGTGGGCTCGCCGTTCGTCACCACCTTGCCCGTGTACATGTACACGGCGAGCCAAGGCTACGAGATGCAGATAGCCTCCGTGACCGCGCTCGTGCTCATGGTGCCGGGAGTGGTTCTTCTTCTCCTCCTCGAGCGCTTCCTGCGTGCGGAGTACCTGACCTTCTTCGGCCAGATCTAGGGTAGACTCCCGGTTCTGGGAGGACAGACATGTACGAGGTCTACGCGCTCAAGTACTCCGAACGGGACACCACGAAGTGCCAATTCTTTTATCGCGAGTCGTCGCACGACAAGCTCACCCTCCACTATTTCGTCTGGCTCATCCTCGGCGGCCCCCGGCCCGTGCTCGTCGACACCGGCTTCCTCGACGACGAGGCGCAGAAGCGCGGGATGCGGAACTACGTCACCCCCGCCTCCATGGTGGAGCGCGCGGGGATCAAGGCGGCCGACGTGCCCCTGTGCCTCATCACGCATCTTCACTACGATCACTGGGCCGGGCACACCCTCTTCCCCAGCGCGGAGTTCTGGATCCAAAAGGAAGAGGTGTCGTTCTGGACGGGACCCTACGGCAGCACCCCGGCCTTCCGAGGCTCGGCCAACGTCAATTCCCTGGCCGGGCTGGTCACTCTCAACTACGACCAGCGCATCCGCATGGTCGAGGGGGACCGCGAGGTGTTTCCCGGACTGCGCGTGCATCGGGTGGGCGGGCACACCGCGGGGCTCCAGATCGTGAGCGTGGAGACCAAGCGGGGCACGGTGGTCCTCACCTCCGATGCCTCGCACTTCTACCACAACGTGGAGACGCGCCAGCCCGTGCAGATCATCACCAGCCTGCCCGAGATGCTCGACGCCTTCGAGACCATCGATGCGCTCGCGGGCAAGGAGAAGCTGGTGGTGGCCGGCCACGATCCGCAGGTGGCCGATCGCTTCCAGAAGATGGAGCCCGGCATCATCAAGATCGCCTGAACAGACCGTCACCCTCACCCTGCCCTCTCCCTCCCCGGAGGGAGAGCGACGATTCGACAGGAGACACGACATGGCCACGCCCGCCCCAGTCTCGGCAGCCCGCGAGGAAGTCCGCGGAGTTGTTCCCAAGCTCATCGATCTGAGCGAGAAGGTCCTCTACGGGGACGTGTGGGAGCGTCCCGGCTTGTCCAAGCGCGACCGCAGCCTCATCACGGTGGCCGCCCTCACCGCCATGTACCGCGGCGACCAGCTCAAGGGGCATATCGAGCGCGCCCTCGCCAACGGCGTGACGAAGGAAGAAATCGGCGAGGTGATCACCCACATGGCCTTCTACGCGGGCTGGCCCACCGCCATGACGGCGGCGCGGATTGCCACGAACGTCTTCGACGGAAAGAAGTAGGAGACCGCCATGAAGGTCGGATTCATCGGGCTCGGCATCATGGGCGCCAGCATGGCGTCGAATCTCATGAAGGGCGGCTTCGAGGCGGTGGTACACGACATCCGGCGCGGGGCGGCGGCGCCTCATCTGGCCGCGGGCGCCACGTGGGCGGACACCCCGCGCAAGGTCGCCGAGGCGACCGAGGTGGTGCTCACCTCTCTGCCCGGCCCGCCCGAGATGGAAGCGGTGGCCCTCGGTCCGGACGGTCTCCTCGCCGGCATGAGCAAAGGCAAGACGTACTTCGATCTCACCACCAACTCGCCGTCGGTGGTCCGGCGGGTGCACGGAGTCTTCGCGGAGAAGGGCGTGCATCTCCTCGACGCGCCGGTGAGCGGAGGGCCGAGCGGGGCGCGCACGGGCAAGCTCGCACTGTGGGTG
>Ga0207693_10004911_pt1 | contig 11234 bp, 13 predicted proteins | sample LARL81metaG_FD_184347 | JGI IMG/M metagenome (GOLD analysis project Ga0207693, IMG submission 184347) | Corn, switchgrass and miscanthus rhizosphere microbial communities from Kellogg Biological Station, Michigan, USA - LAR L8-1 metaG... | ecosystem: Host-associated > Plants > Roots >... | reverse complement strand
GACGTAGCGGCCGTAGAGCGTCCACTCGGACCCGTCGTTGCGGCGGTGCCAGGCGATGACCGCGCTCTGGGCGGTGGCCGCGTCCGCGCCTTCGAAGTCGATCTCGATGTTGCTCACGTGGTGACTGGTCTTGGAGTAGCCCGCCAGCGCCGTGCGCAGCGCCTGCACCAGGGCGTCGCGTCCGACGATCCAGCCGTCCGGGTGATAGCTGACCCGGCCGTCTTCGACGAACACCCCGGCCTGCTGCTCGGGCTGGTTCAGGTCGGCGCAGCGGGCGTAGGCGGCCATCACGGCCATGATCTCCTGGCGGTCCAGCAGCTGTCTCAGCAGCGACGATTCAGGCACCGCGAACCTCCGGCGGGTACGGGAAACCGTTCCCATCACATCGAAGAAACTGTACCGGGTCAATAGTTTGGACCGGTTGCCGGGCTGGTCCTCCTGGTGATCTCGGTGAAGACTGCTGCCTATGACGCTTTTCGGTGTTCCCGGACAAGGGCTCGACCTCTACCACATCGGCCTGGCGGTCCCGGACGTCCGCGCGGCCATGGAACAGTACTCCGCGACGTTCGGGTTCAGCTGGGCGCAGATCCACGAGAGCACGCTCGAGGTTATCGTTGACGGCGAGCGTCGCCGGGGGGAAATCACCGTCACGTATTCCATTCAGGGGCCGCCCTATCTGGAGCTGGTTCAGGAGCGCCGCGGCTCCATCTGGGGCGCGGACGGGTTCGCGCTCAGCCATGTCGGCTTCTGGGCCTCCGATCTCGGCGCCGGTAAGCGCGCGCTGGAGGAGTCAGGCCTGGTGGCGAGAGTGCACGACATCGGCCCGGACGGGCAGCCGGCCCGGTTCAGCTACCACCCGTTCGGCGGCGGCCTGTGGATCGAGCTGGTCCACACGTCGTTCAAGTCGCAGCTCTCCGACTGGATCGCCGACACGCTCCGAGAACTCGGAGAAGGCGGCTAGCTCCGCACGCGGGCCAGGCGGCTAGAGTAGTTTCTATTCAGTCATTTCGGTAAGATTTGCCTGGACAGCGGAAGGACCTGAGCGTGCTCCTCCGGTTCGACGAGTACCCGTACCATCAGATCACCGCGTCATTTGCCGGTGTCGCGGGGAGCGACCCGCAGTGGAACGACGGGCACTACGTCTGCGTGAGCGACCAGGGCGGCCAGGTGTGCCTGGCGTCGTCGCTGCGGCTCTATCACAACAACGACGTCCTCGACGGGTTCGTGTGCCTGCGGCAGGCCGGCCGGCAGCGCAACATCCGGCTGTCGCGGCGGCTGCGCCCGCAGATGGACGAGCTGGCGGTGGGCCCGCTGCGGCTGGAGATCATCGAGCCGATGCGGGTGCTGCGGCTGGTGCTTGAGGACAACGAGTTCGGCTTCGCGCTGGACATAACCTGCCGCAGCGTAACGGTGCCGTACGAGGATCCCGCCGAGGTGACGCGCATCGACGGTCGCCTGATCAGCGAGCGCATGACGTACGAGATCACCGGAAAATGCGAGGGATGGGTGCGGGTCGGCGAGGCGCGCTACGAGCTGAACCCGGCCACCGACTCCTTCTTCCGTAATCATTCATGGGGGTATCAAGCGGGCCGCGGAGGACCGCGGCTGTATGCCGCCCCGGCGGTGGGCGCCCGGCGACGGGTGCCCGGCGTCCGGCAGTGGGTGCTGTTCGACATGCCAGATCACGGCGGCTTCTACTTCGTCGATCCGAGCGGCCGCAAGGCGTCCGGCAAAGGCGCCATCATGCTGGCCGACCGCAGTGTCGCGGTGACCGCCGTGGAGCACGACCTGCAGTTCTATGCAGGCGGGCGGCGGCTGCGGTCCGGGACGTTCCAGCTGACCGACGCCGAGGGCGTGGTCCGCCGCTACGGGGTCGAGGACCTCGGCTGGGTGTACACCCAGGGTGGTGGTTATTTCGGCGGCTTCAACGACGGCCTGGGCCAGGGCGTCTACCGCGGTGACTATCACGTCGAGGGGGAGGTCTGGGACGTCTCGCACCCGACCAAGATCGTGGACGACGCCGGGCAGGCGTTCGAGTTCGACCACGCGTGGGCGGAGAACTTCACCCGGCTGACCAGCGACGGCCAGACCGGGCTGGCGCACTTCGAGTGCGTGGTCATCGCCGAACCCCAGGAATGGTCCACCCGCCCGGGCAAGACCGCCCAGGGAATATCGACCTGACCAAGGACTGGGCGCTACCTGAGAGCTGCTTCGCGCCGTCGCCCGTCTTCGTCCGTCCCGAGGCCCGAGGATACCCCGCGGCCCGCTGACGGCGGTAGCACGATCCTGCGTCAGGGGCACGCCCGTGCCTCTCATCGGATATGCCTGGCCGAACCTCTGGCGCTATTTGTTTCGATCAGTATACACTGCTCGATGTATACCAGTGAATATACAAAGCTCCCGGCCCGGCCCATTGACGGGCAGGTGGGCGAGCCGCGCCAGCGGGACGACGCCGGCTGGCGGGCTGCGGATGTACGGGTCACAAAGAGGCGGGGAGGCGTGTGCCGATGAGGTTCGACGGGAAGGTCGGCGTCGTCACGGGAGGCGCGAGCGGAATCGGCGAGGGGATCGTCCGCCGTCTGGCCGCTGAGGGCGGACGCTGCGTGGTCGCCGACGTACAGGAGGAGCGAGGGCGCTCGCTCGCCCACGAGCTAGGCGACGCCGTCCGCTTTGTGCGCGCCGATGTCAGCGTCGAAGCCGACGTGGCCGCGATGGTGGACGTCGCGGTGTCTGAGCTGGGCGGACTCGATTGCCTGTTCAACAACGCTGGCATCCTCGGCGTGGTCGGCTCACTGGTGGACACCGCCCGGGAGGACTGGGACCGCACTATGGCGGTCCTGTTGACCAGCGTGTTCTTGGGGATCAAGCACGGAGCACGGGTCATGCGCGCCCAGGGGTCCGGGGTGATCGTGAATACCGCGAGCACGGCGGGCGTGCGGGGCGGGCTCGGGCCGCACGCGTACACCGCGGCCAAGCACGCTGTCGTGGGACTGACCGAGTCGGCCGCGGTCGAGTTGATGCCGGCTGGTGTCCGCGTCAATGCCATCGCGCCGGGAGCGACGGTCAGCGGGCTGACGGCCGGCGTCGTAGCCGGAGATCCGACGGCCCTCGGCCAGGTGGAGGAGCGGCTCGCGAAGAGGTTCGGGCGCCCGGCCCTTCCGGCGGACGTTACGGCGGCGGCCGTGTTCCTGGCCAGCGACGAGGCGTGGTACGTCAATGGCGCTTGCCTGGTCATCGACGCCGCGAGTGAGGTCCCGGGCGCTAAGGCGCGCCGCTACTTCGAGACGGCCATCACCGAGGCCCAGGAATGGACCGCCAATCCCGGCCGGACGCCCGCAGGAGGATCTCATGAGTAACGCCGTCCAGCAGATCAGCGACATGATGTTCCGGTACGCCGAGCTGTTCGACACCGGTCAGTTCGACGAGTTCGCCGCGCTCTTCGAGCACGGAAAGTGGCACAAGGCCGAGCCTGGCGCGGCCGCCGCCCGGCAGTGGATTACCGACAACGTCCTGCTTTACGACGGTCTGACGCGTACCAAGCACGTCACGACCAACGTCGTCATCGACGTCGATGAGGACGCCGGTACCGCTACCGCCGCTGCCTACGTCACCATCTTCCAGGCCCTCCCGGACTTCCCGCTGCAGCCGATCTTCTCCGGCCGCTACCAGGACCGGCTGACCCGGATCGATGGCGGGTGGTACTGGACCGAACGCCGGGTGATCAACGACCTGTACGGCGACATCTCCCGTCACGTCCGCTACGCACCACGCGGCGGCGCCGGATGAAGACGCTGGTGCTGGGCGGCACCGGGTTCGTCGGGCGCCGCCTGGTCGAGATCCTGACCGCCGACGGCGCCGACGTGACCGTGCTCAACCGCGGCGTCACCCCGGTCGAGCTGCCGGCCGGGGTGACCAGGCTGGTCGCGGACAGGTCCGATGCCTCGTCGATGCGCGCGGCGCTGGCCCGCACCGAGTGGGACGCGGTCTTCGACGTGTCCGGTATCGCCAAGGTCGCCGGCGGGACCGACCCCGGTGACCTTGCCGACCTGCTCGCCGGCCGGGTCGGCCGCTACGTCTACGTTTCGTCGCAGAGCCTGTACCGGATGACCGGCGCCTTCCCGTGGAGCGAGGACAGCCCGGTCATGGCGCCCGACGTCACCGCCTACGGCGGTTTCAAGGTCGCGGCCGAGCGCGCCCTGCTCGCCCGTCACGACACCGGCGGCTTCCCGGCCACGATCGCACGGCCAGCCGCCATCTACGGCCCGTACAACAACATCTATGACATGGAGGCGGCGATGTTCCGCCGCCTGGCCGAGGGACGTCCCGTGCTGCTCCCGTACCACGGTCTGGTGGTCGGCTCCTACGGGCACGTCGACGACTTGTGCCGGGCGCTGCTGGTCATGGCCACGCATCCGGCCGCGGTCGGCGAGGTTTTCAACGTGACCACCAGCGCGGTCAGCAGCGCGGCCTACGTCGCCACGCTGGCCGAGGTGGTGGGCGTGGAGCCGGACGTTGTGCTGCTGCCCGACGACCTCGCCCGGACCGCGGACCGCCCGCTGTTCTCCCGGCTGTTCACCCCGGCCCATCACGGGATGCTCGATCCCGGCAAGATCACCCGGGTCCTGGAGCTCTCGCCGGCATACGACCTGCGGGCCGGCCATGCCCAGACGCTTGAGTGGTTCCGCCGGTCCGGCGCGGCCGTGGTGGACCAGGCGCTGTCGGACCCGCTGTGGGGCCGCACGTTCGACCTCGCCTACGAGGCCGAGGTCGCCGCGCTGGCCAGAGCCCGTTGACCCGCCGACCCGGCACCAAGGAGACCAGATGGACGCTGATCTGCAGCAACTGACCGACCGCCAGGAGATCGCCGACCTGTGCGTGCGCTACACCTTCGCACTCGACACCAAGGACTGGGCGCTGTTCGAGAGTTGCTTCACCGGCACGGCCGCGTTCGTCCACCCGGGCGGGCGCCTGGAGGGAATCGAGGCCATCCTCGCCCGCTCGAGGGGAGCCCTGGAGCCGCTGGACGCCTCGCAGCACCTGCTCGGCAACGTCGTCGCCGATGTCGACGGTGACACCGCGCACGCGACGTCCTACTTCCAGGCCCAGCATGTGCGCGCAGGAACCCCGGGCGGCGATACCTACATCATCGCGGGCAGTTACACCGATACGCTCGCCCGGACCCCCGGCGGCTGGAAGATCGCCGAACGCGTCCAGGTCTACCTGTGGCGCGACGGCAACCGCGCCGTCGTCAGGCGATGAGCGGCCCGACATCGCCTGTGCGTCAGTGATCGACTTGCCGAGCGCAGTATAAGGAGGAGAGACAGATGGACTTCGGGGTGGTGTTCCCGACGACGCAGATCGGCACGGATCCGGCGGTCATCCGCGACTTCGCCCAGACGGCCGAGGGACTGGGCTACCGCCGGCTGCTGGTATATGACCATGTGCTCGGCGCCGTGCACGCCGACCGCGATCCGCCGCTGCCCGGCCCGTACACCGAGCACGATCCGTTCCACGAGCCGCTCGTGCTGCTCGGCTTCCTCGCCGCCTGCACGACGACGATCGAGCTCGCGACCGCCGTGCTCGTCCTGCCGCAGCGGCAGACCGCCCTGGTGGCCAAGCAGGCCGCCGAGGTGGACGTGCTGTCCTCCGGCCGGCTCGTGCTGGCCGTCGGCACCGGCTGGAACTACGTGGAGTACGAAAGCCTGGGCGCCTCGTTCGAGGGCCGCGGCCGGCGGCTGGACGAGCAGGTGGACCTGCTGCGCCTGCTATGGCGGCAGCCGGTGGTCGACTACCGCGGCGAGTTCCACCGCATCGACCGCGCCGGCCTGTCACCGCGACCGGTCCGCGGCGACATTCCGCTGTACTTCGGCGGCGGCGCCGAAACGTCCCTGAGACGAGCGGCCCGCACCGGCGACGGCTTCGTCTTCGGCTCGGCGAGCCCGCACACCCACCAGCGGGCCCGCCGACTGCGCGAGCTGCTGGCCGAGCAGGGCCGGGACCCGGACGGGTTCCTGATGGACACGATGATCGACTACTCCCTCGGGCCGCCGGTCTGGGCGGAGCAGGCGCCGGCCTGGGCGGCCTCCGGCGGGTCGATCCTGTCCATCCGGACCATGAGCACCGGCGCCCGCTACCACGGCGTACCCGACGTCCAGGTGGCCGGCCCCGCCGCGCATATCGCGGCGCTCGGCGAGTTCCTCCGCGTGGTCCGCGGCTGAGGAGGGCGAGGAGTCATGTCACCATCCGTCGAGCTGCCTGAGCTGGACCCCTTCGTCGAGGACTTCCAGCAGTTCCCGTTCGCCACCCTGGCTTTGCTGCGCGAGCGGGCTCCCGTCCACGCAATGGCCGAGCCCGGCTGGTATATCGTGACGACGATCGAACTGGCCCGCGAGGTGCTGACCGACCCCGCCCGGTTCTCGAACCAGGTCTCGCGCCGCACGTCGCCGCCCGCCGAGGTGGCGGACGAGGTAGCCGCGATCCGGTCCGAGGGCTTCCCCTACGTTCCGACCCTGCTGCTGAACGACCCGCCGGCCCACACCCGCTACCGGCGCATGGTGCAAAAGGCGCTGACCCCACGGGCGCTGGCCTGGATGGAACCGCTGATCGCCGACGTCGCGCAGGAACTGGCCTGCGCTCTGCCCGACGGTACTACCATCGGCTTCATCGAAGCGCTGGCCCGGCCGCTGCCGGTGTGGGCCATCTCTCGCGTCCTGGGACTGCCCGACGACCGCCGAGCCGACGTCCGCCGGTGGACCGATGCCGCCACGGCGACCATCGGCGCCCAGCTGGCCCCCGAGCGGTGGGCCCAGGTGGAGCGTGACCTGCTGGACTATCAGCTGACGATCGCCGCAGAGCTCGAGCGGCGACGGCGGGAGCCCCGCGACGACCTGCTCAGCATGCTCGTCGCCGCCGCTGCCGATCCAGGTCCTGGCCAGGAGCCCATCGGGATCACCGGACTCGTCAGCCTGACCCGCGAGCTGATGGTCGCGGGCAACGAGAGCACCCTGCGCCTGCTCGCCGACATTATCTTGCAGCTCGACAGCAGGCCGCAGGAGTGGGACCGGGTACGAGCCGACGAGGCACGCGCCCACAAGATCGTCGAAGAAGCAGTACGGCTGGCCAGCCCGTCGGCGGCCGTCTTCCGGCGGGTGGTGGCGGATACCGCTCTGGGCGGCGTGCCCTTGCCAGCCGGGTCGACGCTCGTCGTCTCGCTGCTGTCGGCCAACCGCGACGCGTCTGTCTTCTCCGACGGCGAACGGTTCGACCCCGACCGCCCTCCCGCCCAGCGGCATGTCGCCTTCGGGCAAGGCATCCACGCCTGTATCGGCAACATCCTCGCCCGCATGGAGGCCCGGCATGCCGTCCGCGCGCTGGCTGGGCAGGTCGACCGCATCGACGTCGTCCGTGACGAACCGCTGCGCTACCTGCCCAGCCTGATCGTACGCGGCCTGGTCGAGCTGCCCGTCCGCGTTCGCCGCCGTCCCCAGCCCCGGCCATGACATCTACCCGATTGCCCCGGTCGCGCCGTCTGGCGAGCCTGGAGGTGAACTAGAACCATGCCCGCTAAGGTCGATGCGGACGATCGGCGCCGTCGCCTGGTCCTGGCGGCCGCCGAATTGATCGCCGATGAGGGCATCAACGCTCTGACTAACGCAAGAATCGCCAAGCGGCTTGCCGGCAGCACGACCATGGTCACGCACTACTTCCGGAGCAAACGAGAGCTCGTCCTGGACACCTACCAGACGATGGCCTCGCGATCACGGGCGCGGCTGGAACAGGCGATGCGCGACAGCGACGACCCACTAGCTTCGTGTCTGCACGCGCTGCTGCCTCTCGATGAACCGACCAGACTCGAATGGAAGGTCTGGCTGGCCTACCAGGGCATGTCGGTCGGCGACCCCGAGCTGACGCAAATCTGGGCGTCCCGGTCGGCATCCGCGGTGGACCGGATATCCCGCCTCATCGAGGCAGACATTTCAGCAGGACGCATCTCGTCAAGCGTCGACCCGGACATGGAAGGCGGCCGCCTGTTTTCGCTGATCCAGGGGATGTCGTTTCAGTCCATCGTGGACCCGGAGCGCTGGTCTCCCGCGCACCTGCGCCGGATGGCCGACCTGGAACTCCTGCGACTTCGCGGGGGCTCGTCGAACTCCCGGTCCGGTTGACTCGGCGCCGGACCTTGTCACCACGCCCAGGTAGGGTACTTACTATAGAAGATCTCTAGTAATGGCCTGGCGAGTGCTTCGAAGGTTGCTGATGACGCTGCTCCGCGAGAAGGGCTGCCATGACGCTTTCCGGTCGCAAGGTCCAGCCCGCTGCAGATCGCCGAGCGCTCCCTGGACGGCTGGCTGGCCGCCCGCCTTACGGTGTGGCCGGACCGCTTCGCCGAGCTTGTCCGGGACGCCGTGGGCCTGCCGTACGAGCAGTTGCTTGACGAACCGCGGAAGATCATGACCGATGTCCAGGCAGCATTCATGGATCAGGGACCGGACGGCTGAGCGAAGCGACAGGAGCCGAAATGCCCGACGTGCCGAAGGTGACTCCCGGAGTGAGGAGGGCGGCAGTCCTCGCCGCTCAGGTTCCGGACGGAGTGCGGGTCGATCGCTTCTTCTATCCGCCCGCGGGCCACACGCACTGGCATTCGCATTCCGGCGAGCAGGTTCTGTACGGCGAAAGCGGGCGCGGCTGGGTCAAGTTCGCCGGCCAGGAAAGGGCGATGATCGGCCCGGGCGAGGTGGTCTACGTCCCGGTAGGTGTCCGGCACTGGCACGGGGCGACACCGGACGGCCCATTGGTGCACCTGGCCGTGACGGCGGGCGCGGACACCAGCTGGCTGGGAGAGCTCTCCTCCGACGAGTACCCGGGCGAATGACCGGGCTCTGGTGGTCGTCGCGTGACTACGGCTGCTGCGGGTCTCGCGGCGGAAGCGGCGTGACCACGCCCGGGTCCATGGCGCCGCGATAGAGCATGTGCATGGCGCGGGATGCGAACCGCCACCCGTCGGGCGTGCGCACGTACTCGTCGTCGTAGTGCCCGAGGTGCAGGGTGCCGTCACCCTGCGCACGCTGGTTGAACTCGATGATGTACCACCAGCCGCGGGCCGTGTCCCCGTTCACTTCGACCACGCCAGAGGTCACGACCTGCCCGACCCAGTCGTACTTCGCGATCGCGGTGCGCCACAGGTTCAGCGTCTGCGCACGGCCGGAGGTGACGCGACCCCCGCCGAGATCCCAGCGGCAGTCCTGCGCCCAGGTCGCCGCCCAGGCGTCCGGGTCACGCCGGCACACCGCGTCGGCGTACCGCGCCACCAGCGCCCGGATCGCCAGCTCATCTTCCGCGCTCATGTCACCCGCCTCGCATCAGCTCCGCGACGGCGGCCGGACGCCGTCGCCCCGTGCATCCCGGGCCGACGCTACGACCGCACGGGTCGCGCCGGCAAGCTGCCGGGCGACTTCGGCCGCCGGGCGCTGCAGGAGGTCGGCCGAGATCACCTCGACGGACAGCGGGAGGCGCACGCCGAGCTCGTCCACCAGGCCGAGGAAGCCGGCGAGGTCGAACTCACCCTCTCCGGGCACCTTCCGGTAGCGCGTGCAGTCGGTGTAGTAGTCCGGGTCGACCGGCTGCCGCGGCCCGTCGTCGAACTGGACCGTGAAGATGCGCTCGGCCGGGATCGCGCGCAGCATGTCGTCGTCGTTCGCGCCGCGGAAATGGTGCCAGCAGTCCAGACAGATGCCGCCGTTAGCCCGGCCGGCCCGCGTCACGATCTGCATCGCGGTGGCGGCATCCGGGATGTTGGACATCTCGGGCAGGAACTCGATCGCCGCGGCCAGCCCGTGCTCGGCGGCCCGGTCGCAGACACCGGCGAAAGCCTCGGCCGCATCATCGAGCGTGCCAGCGTAGGGCCCGATGACCTGGACGTGGTGACCCGGGCCCAGTGCGTCGCTCATGGCGAACACCGACCGCTCGGTCCGCAGGTAGGAGGCCCGATCGGCTCCAGTGGCCGACCAGCCGCGCAGCGCCTCGATCTCCACGAGCGGCATGCCGTAATGGTCGAGCACCGCGCGCAGGTCAGCGTCGTGCGCCCCTTCGGCGCGCAGCCGCTGGTACTCGCCGATGTACAGGCCCATGGCAGCGAATCCGGCCTCGGCGGCGGCCCGCACCCGCTCCTCGAACGGCCGGGAGCGGCCGAGACTGAAATGGCTGAGGATCAGGTCGTCCGGGCCTAGGTCGGCGTACCCGGGCAACGCCGCGAGCGCCTCAGCGGCGGCGCTCATGCCCTGTTTCCCGCTCGCGTCTGGGGCGTTCACGCCGCATCCACCGCGCTCACTGGTCCGCCACGACCGGGATGCCGCTGCGACCCGCCTCGCGGACCAGGTCGCGCCGGCTCGCCCACCGGCCATGCTCGCCCGGGGCAACGTTTTCGCGCGACCCGGTCGTCAGGCCGCCGTCGACGACCAGGGTGTGGCCGCTGACGAACCCGGCGTCGTCGCTAGCCAGCCAGACGGCAGCATGCGCGATGTCCTCGGCGATGCCGATCCGGCCGCGCAGCGGAGTCCGGCCCTGGAACGCCTCCCGGGCCTCGTCCATGGCATCCGGGTCGCCGACGAGGTTCGCCGCGTTCATCGGTGTGAGGATCTTGCCTGGGGCGATCGCGTTCACGCGGATCGACCAGGCACCAAGCTCGGCGGCGACATTCTTCGTCAGCGCAATGACCGCGCCCTTGGCCGCACCGTAGATGTGCGGCCCGAGTCCACCCTGCAGTCCGCCGATGCTGGTCGTGTTCAAGATCACGCCAGAGTGCTGCTGCTTCATCACACGGGCCGCGTGCTTCATCCCGAGAAACACCGACCGCAGCAGCACCGCCATCGTGAACTCGTACTCCTCGAGGGGGATCTCGTCGATGCCACCGTGCGCGCCGACGATTCCAGCATTGTTGAACATGCAGTCCAGCCGGCCGAGTTCGCGCACGGCCGTGTCAACCGCGTTCGCGACGTCGAGTTCGGCCGTCACGTCGCAGTGCAGGTAGTGGCACCGATCGCCGAGCTCGTCAGCGATTCGCCGCCCCCTGTCGTCCTGGATGTCGGTGAGGAGGACGGTGGCACCCTCCGCGTGCATGACCCTGGCGGTGGCCTCACCAAGCCCGCTTGCGGCACCGGTGATGACGGCGACCTTGCCCGAAACCCGTCCTGTCATGGTGCTCCTTGGCGGCCTGGCCGCTCGCAGACTATCTTGTC
>Ga0207693_10004907_pt1 | contig 11243 bp, 13 predicted proteins | sample LARL81metaG_FD_184347 | JGI IMG/M metagenome (GOLD analysis project Ga0207693, IMG submission 184347) | Corn, switchgrass and miscanthus rhizosphere microbial communities from Kellogg Biological Station, Michigan, USA - LAR L8-1 metaG... | ecosystem: Host-associated > Plants > Roots >... | reverse complement strand
CGCCGCAGCACCAACAGCTTCTTGATTTCGGCGATCGCCTTGGCCGGGTTTAGGTTCTTGGGGCAAGTGCGGGTGCAGTTCATGATTGTGTGGCAGCGGTAGAGCCGGAACGGGTCTTCGAGCTCGTCGAGGCGCTCGCCGGTCTTCTCATCACGGCTATCGGCGATCCAGCGATAGGCTTGCAACAGGACCGCTGGCCCCAAATAGCGCTCACTGTTCCACCAGTAACTCGGACACGCGGTTGTGCAGCAGAAGCACAAAATGCATTCCCACAGCCCGTCGAGCTTTTCGCGCTCCTCGATCGATTGCGGCCGCTCGCGGTCGGGAGCCGGCGGGCTCTCCGTCTGCAGCCAGGGCCGGATCGACTGGTACTGCGCTGTGACATGCGTCAAATCGGGTACCAGATCCTTGACGACCGGCATATGGGGCAGCGGGTAGACGCGCACCGCGCCTTCGACGTCCTCGATCGCCTTGAGGCAAGCCAGCGTATTGGTGCCGTCAATGTTCATCGCGCAGGAACCGCAAATTCCTTCGCGGCACGAGCGGCGGAACGTCAATGTCGTGTCGATCTCGTTCTTGATCTTTATGAGGGCGTCGAGGACCATCGGCCCACAATCATTGAGATCGATCTCGAACGTGTCGATGACGGGGTTTTTTCCGTCCTCAGGGTTCCAGCGATAGATCTTGAACTCGCGCAGCCGCGTGGAGCCGAGCGGCCCGGCAAACATTTTGCCGGTGCCGATTTTGGAGTTCCGCGGAAGGGTGAATTCGGCCATCGAAGATCCCCCGTCATTCCGGGGCGCGGGCATTGCCCGCGAGCCCGGAATCCATGAACGCAGGCGGGTGGTCGTGGCGAACAGGCCGGTGTTCATGGATTCCGGGCCTGCCCCTCCGGGGCATCCCGGAAAGACGGGTGTGAGGCTCGTCGACAGGCTTTCTCATCAGTACACGCGTGCTTTCGGCGGGAAGACCTGCACCTCGTTCGACAAGGTAAACAGATGGACTGGGCGATCGCCGAGTTTGACCCCGCCATCGCCGTCGAGCCAGGCGAGCGTGTGCTTCATCCATTTCCGGTCGTCGCGCTCAGGGTAATCCTCGCGGGCATGCGCGCCGCGGCTCTCGGTTCGGTTCTCGGCCGAATGGAGGGCGACCACCGCCTGCTCAAGCAAATTTTCCAGCTCTAATGCCTCGACCAGGTCAGTGTTCCAGATCATCGACCGGTCGGAGATGCCAAGTTCGCCAAAGCTATCGGCCACTACGTCGATACGGCTGACGCCCTCCCTGAGCACTTGTGCCGTTCGGAACACGGCGCAGTTGTTCTGCATCACGCGCTGCATGTCGAGGCGGATCTCGGCAGTTTTGCGCGGACCGCGCGACTGACGCACGGCGTCAAGCCGCGCCACGGCCTCCTCGCCGGCGCCGTTCGACATCGGTTTCTGCGGTGTGCCGGGGCGCACCAGCTCGGCGGCGCGGTGGGCGGCGGCGCGGCCAAACACGACGATGTCGAGCAGCGAATTGCAGCCGAGACGGTTGGCGCCATGCACAGATACACACGCCGCCTCACCGATCGCCATCAGCCCAGGTATCGTCGCATCCGGCTCGTCCGCGGTCGGCCGCAGCACCTCGCCGTGATGGTTCGTCGGGATGCCGCCCATGTTGTAATGCACCGTCGGCAGCACCGGAATCGGCTCGCGTGTGACATCGACGCCGGCAAAAATCTTGGCGGTCTCGGAGATTCCCGGCAGCCGTTGATGCAACACCTCGGGCGAGAGGTGCTCGAGGTGGAGAAGGATGTGGTCCCTCTCCGGCCCGCAGCCGCGGCCTTCGCGGATCTCGATCGTCATCGCCCGGCTGACGATGTCGCGCGATGCCAGGTCCTTGGCGTGCGGCGCGTAGGCTTCCATGAAGCGCGCGCCCTCGCTGTTGGTCATATAGCCGCCCTCGCCGCGGGCGCCCTCGGTGATCAAGCAGCCGGCGCCATAGATCCCGGTCGGGTGGAACTGGATGAACTCCATGTCCTGCAGTGGCAGGCCGGCCCGCAATACCATCGCGTTGCCGTCGCCGGTGCAGGTATGGGCCGAGGTGCAGGAGAAATAGGTGCGACCGTAGCCGCCGGTGGCGAGCACGACGAGATGGGCGCGAAACCGATGCAGGGTGCCGTCCTCGAGGTTCCAGGCCATGACCCCGCGGCAGGCGCCCTCGTCGTCCATGATCAGATCGAGCGCGAAATACTCGACGAAGAACTCAGCATTGTTGCGCAGGCATTGCTGATAGAGCGTGTGGATGATCGCGTGACCGGTGCGGTCGGCGGCGGCACAGGCGCGCCTTGCCGGATCGCCCTCGCCGAATTCCATCATGTGCCCGCCAAACGGCCGTTGGTAGATCCGCCCGTCCTCGGTGCGGGAGAACGGCACGCCGAAATGCTCGAGCTCGATGACCGCGGGGATCGCATTGCGGCACATGTATTCGATGGCGTCCTGGTCGCCGAGCCAATCCGAACCCTTTACAGTGTCGTACATGTGCCAGCGCCAGTCATCCGGATCTATATTGCCGAGCGCTGCGCTGATCCCTCCTTGAGCGGCAACCGTATGACTGCGGGTCGGAAAGACCTTGCTGAGGCAAGCAGTCCTGAGCCCTTCGGCGGTCATGCCCAACGTTGCCCGCAGCCCCGCTCCGCCGGCGCCGACGACGACGACGTCATAGCTATGGTCGGTGATGTTGTAAGCCGGCGGCATGGGGGCTCCGATCAGCTCGTCGATCCCAGAGCAATGCTGAGCACTGCAAAGATGCCCGCTACGGCGAAGCCGAAACTGAGCAGGCGGACGGCGACGACGAGGCCGAGCTTGGCGAGTTCGGTGTGGACATAATCCTCGATGACCACCTGGAGCCCGAGCGACACATGATAAAAAGTCGCAACAATCAGCAATACCAACAGAATGGCCGGTAGCGGGAGGCCGACCCAGTTCTGGACGGTCTCGATATCGGCGCCGACCAGGCTGATGACAGAGGCCACGAACCACAGGCTCAACGGTACCAGAGCAATCGCGGTGAAGCGCTGCGCCCACCAGTGCTCGACCCCCTCCTTCGCCGAACCCAGCCCGATCGCGCGGCCGAGCGGCGAGCGCATCCGTGATGCAATCATGTCAGGAAACCCAGCGAGCTATCCCGGCGATCCAAGCAACCAAAGTCAGCACAGCGGTCGCCCCGACGACAATCCAACCTCCGAGATAGGTCGATTGAAGGTCGAGGGCATGGCCGGTGTCCCAGACGAGGTGACGGATGCCGTTGCACAAGTGATAGAACAGCGACAGAGTCCAACCGAACAACAGCAAGAGTCCGATCCAGGAACCGAGAAAATCCTGGACACCTTCATAAGCCTCCGGCCCTGAAGCGGCGGCAACCAGCCACCATACGAGCAGGATCGTCCCGGCGCTTAGCACCACGCCGGCAGCGCGGTGGAGGATCGACAGAACCGAGGTAAGTTGCCACCGATAAATCTGGAGATGCGGCGAAAGCGGCCGGTCGGCGGATCTCATTTACGGCAATTCCGGATTTCCCTTGCGGTCGGCCGCCGTGAATTAGACCGCGTGCCAGGGAGTGTCAACGGAGGCTCGCGATGCAGGGCTTTCACCTCACGCCGGAGCGCCGCTCGATCTCGGCGCCTAACACCAACAGCCGGCGTGCGTTTTCCACATGCAGGTTTTCGATCAGCCGGCCATCCACCAGCACCACGCCCTTGCCCGCAGCTACGGCTTCGCCGTGAGCCGCGATGATCCGGCGCGACCACTCGATTTCTTCTTCTGTAGGCCCATAAGCCGCATTAGCCGTGGCGATCTGTTTCGGGTGGATCAAGGTTTTGCCGTCAAAGCCGAGCTCGCGACCTTGCCGACAAGCGGCCGCGAAGCCCTCATCGTCCGAGAGGTCGAGGTGGACACCGTCGAGGATCGCCAGGCCGTGCGCGCGGGCCGCGAGCATGGCAAGGCTGAGGGAGGTGAGCAGCGGCAGGCGATCGCGGGTCGGAAGCGCGTGCAGGTCTTTGGTCAAGTCCGAGGTGCCGAGCACAAGCCCGGCGAGCTTCGGGCTGGCTGCGGCAATCTCACGGACGTAGAGGATGCCGCGCGGCGTCTCCAGCATACACCAGAGCGCGAGTCGCTCCGGAGCTCCGAACTCATCGAGCAGCGACGCGCTCAGCGCCACCCGGTCGGGATTCTCGACCTTCGGCAACAGCACCGCATCGATCGGCATAGTGGCAGCGGCGGCGAGATCGGCATGCCCCCACGGCGTATCGATCGCATTGACGCGCAACACGACCTCGCGCTCGCCATATCCGCCCTCGGCGAGGGCCGCCGAGACGATCGCTCGCGCGCTCTCCTTCGCCTCCGGCGCCACTGCGTCTTCGAGATCGAGGATCAGCCCGTCGGCAGGCAGACCCCGCGCTTTCTCTAGCGCCCGCGGGTTCGAACCGGGCATGTAGAGCAGGCTGCGGCGCGGGCGAGGTGTGGCGGGCATCGGCTTGGCCAGATTATAGCGTCCAAGCGGTCATATCGTCACGAAAGCATCGACCGGTAAATCCGCGCCTTGCGAAATCGAGCCTGTTCGCCCCTTACACGGAGCGGGTGTTGACGTTCAGCACGGTGTCGCGATCTCTAAGCGGAAGATGCCGGACACTGGGCACCAAGAACTCGCCAGCGCGATCGTGCGCGACGCCGCGCATCGCTACGTCGAGAGCCGCTGCGGGCGCATCGACGCGTTTGTCGACCGCCACTTCACTCTGGCGGGCTCTGTTGCGCTGCATCGGCGGGCGCTCGGGTGGGATCTGCTGCGGGCGCCGGCGAATCTGTTTCTCGCCGGGCCGGCACTCGCCGTCAACCTGACGGCCTGGGCGGCTCGACGGGGCGGGATGGAACGAGTGGCAGCCCGGCTCGCCCACCGCCGGCTTCTACTCGAGACCGAGGTGTCGCGCGAGATCGAGTGGCTGGTCGCGACCGAACTGCTGGAGATCCCGTGTCAGCGTCGCGATCGAGCCTCGTATCGCGATGCAATCGCCGAAACCATTCTCGCCGACGCGAGAGCGGCCGCACGCCTCGGCGCGCCGCTCGCCCTGGCCGGCACCGATCCCGAGTTGCGCCGCCGGCTCGCCGCCGCGATCGAGACCTATCTCGGGTCGCGCACCGCGACAGCCGAGATCGCGACCGGCTTTGTCGCCGCCGGTCTCGGTGCTCTGGTCGTCAAACAGGCCACCCCCGGGTTGGTGACGCTGAGTTCGGCTGTCGCCGCGATGATCGCCCAACAGACGGCAATCGCGGCATTTCCGCTCGGCGCCGGTCTCGGCTCGTTATGGTACAGCCTGTTCCCGGCCACCGCCGGACCCGGATTGCTCGCCGCCACGACTGCCGGCATATTTCTCGTTGGCGCCATGCTGGCGGCGTTTTCCGGCGTCGTGACGGATCCCATTCAGCGTCGGCTGGGCCTGCATAGGCGCAGGCTCGTGCGGCTTCTGCAGGTCCTGGAAACCGAGCTTTGTGGCGAGGCGGGTCGAAATCGGATCATGCGCGACCACTATGTCGCCCGCCTCGTCGATATTTTCGATCTGATTGCCCTCGCAATGCGGGTCTCCCACGCCTAGATCCGGTCGACATTGCGTAACCTGTTCTGCCCGACATTGCGTGGCGCGCGGAGCTTCGATATAAGCCGGGAGCGGTACGGAGGACTGTTCGATGAAAGAAGGAATTCACCCCGATTATCATGAAATCACCGTCGTTATGACGGACGGGACCTCCTACCAGACGCGCTCGACCTACGGCAAACCGGGGGACAGCTTGCGGCTCGACATCGACCCCAAGTCGCATCCGGCCTGGACCGGTGGACAGCAGCGTCTGATCGACACCGGCGGACAGCTGGCCCGCTTCAATAAACGCTTTCAGGGTTTCGGCATCAAGCGCTGACGTTGGCCGGTCAGTGCTGGAGCACTGGCAAACCCTCTTGATTATACCCCTGCCATCACCACTTTAGCATGGCGCGGTTTGCCATTGTGGGACTGCGCGCTACTGAATGGCATCCGACCGCATTGGTGGGTGCCTAACTCCATGTTGCTCAAAGGAGAATGTGGTTATGGATCGTTTCGATTTCTCTCCGCTGTTCCGTTCCACCATCGGCTTTGATCGGTTGACGCGGTTGGTCGACGCCGCAACGCATGTCGATAACGCCTCCCTCGCCTATCCGCCCTACAATATCGAAAAGACCGGCGAAGACGCTTATCGCCTGACGATGGCGGTAGCCGGCTTCTCTCAGGATGAGCTGGATATTACCAGTCAGGAGAACACGCTCCTGGTAACCGGTAGGGCGAAAACTCAGGAAGACGAAAACCGGTACCTGCATCGCGGCATTGCCCGGCGCGCTTTCGAGCGACGCTTTAGCCTTGCCGATCATATCAAGGTCGTCGGCGCGAGCCTCGTCAATGGAATGCTGCACGTCGACCTGATCCGGGAGGTCCCGGAAGCGGCGAAGCCGCGCAAGGTCCAGATCGGCACCGGACAGCCCGTGCAGGTCACCGCGGCGCCGGAGGAGACCCAGCGTCAGGCTGCCTGACCAACTGACTCTTTAGACAGCGGAACGCCCCCGAATGTTCGGGGGCGTTTTGCTTTGATGGCTCGTTTTCGCCGGGGAGGAACTACTGGGCGAATTGCCATGTTTTCAGTGCGACTAATCAAAACAGAGGAATTGGCAATGGACAAGGATCGGGTCGCTGGAGGCGTGAAGAAGGTCACTGGCAAGATCAAGGAACAGGCCGGCAAAGTGTTGGGTGATGCCCAGACCGAAGCCGAGGGAAAGGCCGATCAGGCCGAAGGCAGGGTTCAGGGCGCTGTCGGCCACGCAAAGGATGCGGTTCGCGAGATTGCGGGCAAGAAATAGCACCCAAGAAATAGCACCATTGAAGTGAGGAGGTCGTTATGGGTAGAGGCATTTTGCTCTGGCTGCTCGGGATCCCGATCCCGATCATCATCCTGCTTTACCTGTTTCACGTCGTCTGACCGGCGGCTTCGTGTGAAGCCCATCGGTAATCACTACAGCCGGTAATCACTACCGGCAATCACTAGAGGAGGAAACACAATGTCCAGTCCGCGCATAGCTGCTGCATTGGCAACTCTCCTGATAGCGGCAGCACCAATCGCTTACGCCGAAACGGCTTCACAAAGCCGGACCATGGCAGCGGCTGCCAGTGAGAGCATGATCCACCCGGATCAAATCCGTGCCAGCAAGATGATCGGCAGCAACGTCTATGACGTTCAAAACCGCAAGATAGGGCACGTAAAGGACCTCGTCCTCGACCGTGACGGACAAGTTGCTTCGGTTGTCGTCGATGTCGGCGCCTTCCTGGGCATGGGAGGAAAATACGTCGCCGTCAGCCTGCGGGATCTCAAGACCGATCACAACCGGCTCACGTTGGATCTGACCAAAGAGCAGCTCCAGCAGGCGCAGAATTACCGGCTTGAGAACCCCAATACCGGCGCCGGCACCTCGGTTTCGCCCGTGCACGGCGGCCACCTCGGCAGCGGCAGGTAACTACGTTCCGAGCTTGCCGGTACGCGACGCCCCCGGTTCTATCCGGGGGCGTTTCTTTTTTCGGCGCCGCCCTTGCTCAAAACCATCCACGCCATTTGAACCACAGCAGCGGAAGGACCGCGCTGAGCGCGATTACGGCAAGGCCGTAGGGATAGCCCCACGCCCAGTCGAGCTCCGGCATGTGCTTGAAATTCATCCCGTACATGCTGGCGACCAGAGTCGGCGGCACGCCGACGACCGACACGATCGTCAGAACCTTTATGATGTTGTTCTGGTCGATGTTGATCAGCCCCAAGGTCGCGTCGAGCAACAGCTGGACCTTGTTGAGCAGATGTGCGTCATAGTCGTTCAGCGAAGTAACGTCTTGGCGCAATGTCTCCAGCCGCGGTTTCACATCCGGCGGCAGCCATTCGGCAGCCAATGTCAAAACAAATGGCACGATCCGGGCGATCCCGAGCAGGCTGTCGCGGATCTTCGAGGCGAGATCTCCGTGGTGGCCGACGCGGCGCAGGATCCTCCTGAGATCGGCTTCCCCTATCGACCGGCGTCGGCTCAACGGACTGGCCGGTCCCGCCCGAAACAGCCGGTGCGAGAGGCTGTCGAGCTCGCCGGCGCTGCGCTCGAGCACGTCGGCTAGCCTGTCGACAATCGCCTCCAGTAGTTCGGTGAAGATGCCTACACTGGTAACGCGCGGGCTGTCCGAGGGGACAGTGCGGTCGGCGAAGCTCGCAAACGAGGGCAGTTCGGCAAAGCGCACCGTGATCAGGCGATCGTGGGTCAGGACGAACCCGACCGGGGTAGACATCGGTTGATCGGGTTCGGCGGTGTAGATCAAAGGCACGCTCAGATAAAGCGCCCCATCCCGAGTGCGCAATCGGCTGGAGCTCTCGATCTCGCTGAGTTCATCAAGGCTCGGGACGGCGAGGCCGGTCGCTTTTTCGACCATGCCGGTTTCGCTCGCGTCCGGCTTCAACAAATCGATCCACACGATGTCGGCGGGCAGCATTGCTCTTTCGCCAGCAATCGGCAATTTGCTGCGGACCCCGCGGTTGTTGGAGAGCATCAACATGCTTGCAGCTCGCAGAAAGTCGCAACCCACTGACGTTGAAGCGCCAAACGCTGGGCTGGATATCCAGTAAGATCAGAAATGCTATCCTCCCGCGCCTGATCGCCATAGCATCCGCCTCTCCGGTTGAGGCCGCGCGGATATTACGCCGGCCGCTCATCGCCGCAATCGACGAGGTGATCCCTTGAAGCGCGTCCTGACCGCCCGGTTCATGCACGAGACCAACACGTTCAGTCGGGTGCCGACCGACATGGCGATGATCCGCCGCCGCGACTACCATCTCGAGAACGAGATCCCGGAGGCCTTTCGCGGCACGCGCTCGGCCTTCGGCGCAACCTTCGAGGCGGCGGACAAGTTCGGCTGGAACCTTGTCCATCCGGTGTCGGCCAATCCCAATCCCTCCGGCATCGTCACCGACGACGCATTCGAGACGATCGCCGGGATGATCCTCGACGCAATCGAGACGAAAGGCCCGATTGACGGCGTGCTATTGCATCTGCACGGCGCGATGGTGAGCGAGAGCCACGAGGACGCCGAGGGCGAGTTTCTGGCACGGCTGCGCCGCCGGCTCGGCTCCGAGGTGCCGATCGTCGTCACCCTCGATCTGCACGCCAATGTGACCCAGCGCATGGCTGACAATGCGAGCGCGCTGATCGCTTATCGCACGTACCCGCATATCGACCAGCACGAGCGGGCCTGGCAGGGCGCCGAGCTGCTCGAGCGAGCAATGCAGGGCGAGATCCGGCCCAAGACTGTAATCGCCCGCCGGCCAATGATCTACGGCCTCGACCATGGTCGCACCCAGCGCGGGCCGATGGCCGAGCTGATCACCCGCGGCGAGGCGATCGAGAACCGCGGTGAAGCGCTGGTAGTCAGCATCTGCGCCGGGTTCAGCCGCGCCAACATCCACGATGTCGGCCCTTCGGTGACGGCCACCGTCGATGGCGACGCCGCGCCGGGGCAAGCGATTGCCGAAGAATTCATGGATCATGCCTGGGAAACCCGCAATTTCACCACGGTAAAATTGCTGTCGGTGGCCGATGCGGTGGCGCTCGCCCGGCGCGGTCAGCCCGGCGACAAACCGCTGGTCGTCGCCGATTACACCGACAACCCCGGCGGCGGCGGCTATGGCGACGCGACAGCGTTCCTAAAGGGCCTAATCGAGGGCGGGGTCGAGAGCGTCGCGTTCCATGCCATCTGCGACCCCGAGGCGGTGCAGCAAGGAATGCGCGCCGGTGTCGGGGCGAAGACGACCCTCACCCTAGGCGGCAAGACCGACCCGTCGATCGGCGGTGGGCCACTCGTCTTGCATGGTGAGGTGGTATGCCTGACCAACGGCCGCTTCATCGCCTATGGTCCGATGGGCGGCGGCGTCGAGCGCGATTACGGCCCTTCGATGGTGTTCCGCGTCGGCGGCATCGACATCATCGTGATCACCAACAACGGCCAGGCCGTTGATCTCGGCCAGTTTACCTCGCTCGGCATCGACCCGACCCGCTACCGCACCGTTGCGGTCAAATCGATGCAGCATTTCCGCGCCGCCTTCGAACCGATCGCCCGCCAGGTCGTCCTCGTCGACACCGGCGCGCTCTGCTCGGAGATCTACACCCCCGAGCTCTTCACCCGGGTTCGCCGCCCCGTCTGGCCGCTCGACCCGCTCTAATATGACTTGGCCATGATAGCTAGATATGCTAGCCTTCATGGCCATAACGCGCAGGACGATGTTATGCAGGTCAATATTTTGGAGGCCAAAAACCGGCTGTCGCAGCTCATCAAGTCTGTCCAGGCTGGAGAAGAGGTCGTTATTGCCAATCGAGGCGAACCGGTTGCGCGGCTGGTATCTGCCCGAGAGATCCCGGCCGCCACCCCAGGCACGGGCAGTGCCCGGGCCATTCTCGATTGGCTCGATGGCCATTCTCTACCCGACTATGCACGCCGCTCCGCCGAGGAGATCGATACCGCCATCGAGGCGGAAAGACATTCGTGGGACTGATCTACCTCGATGCGTGCCTGTTGATTTATCTAGCCGAGCGCCACGCCCGCTGGGGTGAACCGGTCGCCAACGCAATGGCACGCGCCGCGGAAGCGCGCTTTGGCATCTCACCGCTAGTGAAATGCGAATGTCTGGTGGGGCCGATGAAACGCGGCGATCCGGTCCTGGAACGCGCTTATTCCGAACTGTTCGACTTCTTCGTCTCGCTGGACATGCCCGAGCGCGTGTATCTGCAAGCGGCCCAGCTTCGAGCGCGCTTTGCTCTACGGACACCCGACGCGCTGCACCTCGCCTGTGCCCAGCACCATCACTGCGAGGCGTTGTGGACGAATGACGACCGTCTCGTGACCGCGTCGCATGGGCTAGCGCGCAATATCCTGAAGTGACGGCTATAGCGAGCCGTCCTCAAGCAAAGCCCGGTGTTCCGTCGGGGCTTATTTCTCCGGCACCCCGGCCTTGCGCAGACCGGCGAAATAAGTGGCTTCGACCAAAGCGCGGATCTTCGGTACACCCCAATTCTCCGTTGTCCTGAGGCGAGCGATGCTCGAAAAGCGATCGTCGCCGAACAGCCTCCGGGCTTCGGCGAGTTCCGCGGCGACGCGGTGGAGCTGTCCTTTCAGG
>Ga0207693_10004906_pt1 | contig 11244 bp, 7 predicted proteins | sample LARL81metaG_FD_184347 | JGI IMG/M metagenome (GOLD analysis project Ga0207693, IMG submission 184347) | Corn, switchgrass and miscanthus rhizosphere microbial communities from Kellogg Biological Station, Michigan, USA - LAR L8-1 metaG... | ecosystem: Host-associated > Plants > Roots >... | reverse complement strand
AGCCGGGGTGGGGTGAGGCAAGCGATCCAGGAAAAACATCATGTCCTATGTGCTGGCCATCGATCAGGGCACCACATCCTCGCGTGCGATCGTGTTTCGCGACGACATTTCGATCGCTGCGGTGGCGCAAGCCGAATTCCCGCAGCATTTTCCGGCCTCCGGCTGGGTGGAGCACGAGCCGGAGGACATCTGGACCTCGACCGTCATCACCTGCCGCGATGCGCTCGAGAAGGCGGGCATAGCGGCAAAGGACATCGCCGCGATCGGCATCACCAACCAGCGCGAGACCACCGTGGTGTGGGATCGCGTCACCGGACAGGCCGTGCATCGCGCCATTGTCTGGCAGGATCGCCGCACCGCCGACATCTGCGCCAGGCTCAAGAGCGAAGGCCACGAAGCCGCGATATCGGCGAAGACCGGCCTCGTCATCGACCCCTATTTTTCCGGCACCAAGGTCGCATGGATTCTCGATTCAGTCCCCGGCGCGCGCAAACGTGCGGAAGCCGGCGAATTGTTGTTCGGCACCATCGACTGCTATCTCTTGTGGCGTCTGACCGGCGGCAAGGTTCACGCCACCGACGCCACCAATGCCTCACGCACCCTCTTGTTCAACATCCACGCCGGGCAGTGGGACGACGATCTCTTGAAGATCCTGCGCGTGCCGCGCTCGACGCTGCCGGATGTGAAGGACTCTTCCCATCATTTCGGCGACAGCACGCCTGATCTTTTTGGCGGCGCGATCGCGATCTCCGGCATTGCCGGCGACCAGCAGGCCGCAACCATCGGGCAGGCCTGTTTTTCGGCAGGCATGATCAAGTCGACTTACGGCACCGGCTGTTTTGCGCTGCTCAACACCGGCGACATACCGGTCGCCTCGAAGAACAAGCTGCTCACCACCATCGCATATCAGCTCAAGGGTAAGCGTACCTACGCGCTCGAAGGCTCGATCTTTGTCGCGGGAAGCGCGGTGCAATGGCTGCGCGACGGGCTCGGCCTCATCACCCAGGCCGGCGAGACCGGCCCGCTGGCCGACAAATCCGACGTCACGCAACAGGTCTATCTGGTGCCGGCCTTTGTCGGCCTCGGTGCGCCGTACTGGAATCCGCGTGTGCGCGGCGCGCTGTTCGGGCTCACCCGCAACACGGGACCGGCCGAGCTTGCGCATGCGGCGCTCGAAAGCGTCTGCTACCAGACCTTCGACCTGCGGGAGGCGATGCGCGCCGACTGGCCGGGCGGCAAGGCGGCCAATGTACTTCGCGTCGATGGCGGCATGACCGCTTCCGACTGGACCATGCAGCGGCTTGCCGATCTCCTGGACGCACCCGTCGATCGTCCGGTGATCCAGGAAACCACCGCGCTTGGGGCGGCCTATCTCGCAGGCCTGAATGCGGGCGTCTATCCGGAGCCGTCAAAATTCGCCGACAACTGGCGGCTCGAACGCCGCTTCAAGCCGGCCATGGGCGCGGCCACGCGCGAGCGCAAACTAAAGGGCTGGGCGCGCGCGGTGAGGGGCGTTTTGGCAAGCGACGAGGGGGAGGGGTAACCTGCCAGCCCGTCATCACCCGCGAAAGCGGGTGATCCAGCATTCCAGAGCAGAAGCGATCATCCGAGAAGCTGCGGCGTACTGGATACCCCGCATTCGCGGGGTATGACAGTCCAGCGGCATATCTAACCCTCAAACCGCACCGCCGTTGTATTGGCCCCGCAAAGCAGCACGGCCACGCGTTCCCCCTTCGATGGCTGGTAGCGCGCCGAGAGCAGCGCGGCGAACGCCGCGGCGCCGCCGGGCTCGGCCACCACCCGCAGTTTCGACCAGAGCGCGGCTTGCGCCTCACGAATAGCGTCATCGGTGACAAGGGTGACTTGCGAGACATGGTTGCGCGCGATCGCAAACATCAGCTCTCCAACCCGGCGCGGGGCGAGACTGTCGGCGGCGATCCCGCCGGCGGGCGCATCCACCGGGTGGCCCGCGGCAAAAGCCGCATGCAAGGTCGGCGCGCTCTCCGGCTCCACGGCGACGATTTTGATTCGGCTGCCATACCAGGCGGCGATGCCGCCGATCAATCCGCCGCCGCCGACCGCGACCAAGAGCGTATCGATCTCGGGCGCGTCCTGCTCGAGCTCGAGCCCGACCGTCCCTTGTCCCAAAAGAGTCTCGGCTTGATCGAAGGCGTGGATCGCCATCGCGCCTGACTTGGCGATATGCGCTTCGCTTGCGATCAGCGCGTCGGCATAGCGGGAGCCTGCGAACACGAGGTTTGCACCATAATTGCGGATAGCCTCGGCCTTGGCAGGCGAAGTGATATCAGGCACGAAGATGGTCGCAGGCACGTTCAATCGTTGCGCTGCGAAGGCGACGGCGACGCCGTGATTGCCGCCGGAAGCCGCCACCACGCCCACTTCAGGCGTTTTGCGCAGCAGGAGGTTCGCGAACGCGCCGCGCGCCTTGAACGAACCGGAATGCTGCAGCATTTCCAGCTTGAAGGTCAGCGATTGCAGCGACAGACCGAAATCGGAGCCGCCCAGGCGCACCAGCGGCGTGCGGCGAACATAAGGCCGGATGGTTGTTTCGGTCTCCGCGATGCGTTCACGCGTGATCGGGGTGATGTCAGCCATAGGATACTCATAGCTACAGGCGAGCTTGACATCAATTAGATAATTAGCAAAATGGCTAAATGAAAATCGCGATTGCGTTACGCGCCCTGGCCAACGGACGCCGCCTTCAGATCCTGGACTGGCTTCGCGACCCGAAGAAGCATTTTCGTGAGCAGGTGGACGGGGATCTGGTGGAGGATGGCGTGTGCGGTGTTCTGATTGCGGAAAAGCTGGGCGTGAGCGCGCCCACGCTGAGCGAACACATGCGGGTCTTGATCGCGGCGAAGCTGGTGAAGGCAAAACGGATCAAGCAGTGGACGATGTACAGGCGGGATGAAGACGCGATCGCTTCGGTCAAACGAGTCATCCACGACAAGGTCTGAAGATAGCAACTGCTCTAGCCAAACGCATTGGAGATAAAGGTGAAGGCGAGGGAGGCGCCGCGTTTTTCTTGCCCTCTCCCCTTGCGGGAGAGGGCGGCGAGCATTGTAAGATGCGAGCCGGGTGAGGGGTTTTACCTCCCGCGAGCGAGACCCCTCACCCACCTCGCTTAGCTCGGCACCTTCTCCAGCAAGGGGAGAGGGGAACCGGCATGACAATAAGGCTTCAATGATCCTCATCGGCCAATATGATTCCCCGTTCGTCCGCCGTGTCGCAATCGCGATGCGGCTCTATGGCCTTGGCTTCGAGCACCGTCCGTGGTCGACCTTCGGCCAAGGTGATGAGATCGCGGCCTTCAATCCGCTGCGCAGGGTGCCGACGCTGGTTCTGGACGATGGCGAAGCATTGATCGAGAGCACGGCGATCCTCGATTATCTCGATGAGATCGCCGGCGCGGACAAGGCAATGATCGCGCGCACCGGGCCGCAGCGTCGGCAATGCTTGAAAATTTGCGCGCTCGCGACCGGCCTTGCCGACAAGGCGGTCAGCCTCCTCTACGAGCGCGTGCTGCGCAAGAACCAGCAATCGAAAATCTGGGTTGAGCGTTGCGAGACGCAGATCGTCGCCGTGCTGGACGTGCTGGAAAAGGCGCGCGCCAAGGTCGCTTCACCCTACTGGTTCGGCGAGAAGATCAGCCACGCCGACGTCGCGGTCGCCTGCGTGCTGCGATTTACGGCCGAGGCACATCGGCAACTGTTCGGGCCTGCGCGCTATCCGGCGCTTGGCGCCCATGCGGCGCGTTGCGAGGCGTTGGCGACTTTCAAGGAAATCGTGCAGCCGCTGATTCCGCCGAGCGGAGATTGACGATTCTTCACCGCCCCGTCCAAATAACAATGCTGAATTTCGTCATGGCCGGGCTTGTCCCGGCCATCCACGTCCTAAGTTGCGATGCAAAGAACGAATCGTTCCGATTAGGAAAATGGACACCGTCATTGCGGGCGAAGCGATCCAGTGTTCGTCATTCCGGGATGCGCCGTGAGGCGCAGGCCCGGAATCCATTTTTTCCAAGTATTCCTGCGGCGCCATGGATTCCGGGTTCGCTCGTTACACTCGCGCCCCGGAATGACGGCATCAGCGCGGTCTGGTGGCGCCCGGCACAATGCGCACCGCGTCCGGGACACGTAAGCCGCAAGCAATTGCTCTTCACTTGACATGGTTTTTCGTGCGCACCCTGATTTGCCCGTCGTGCCAATCTGTCGCAGGCGACAGCGCTTGCGCGATGCTCCCGAAACACTTCACGAATCGCGACGTCCCGCGCTCTGCAAAGAGGGGCGCTTCGCGATCGTCACGAACGTTGGGTGCGGGATGCGGTGGACGCGGCAGCATCGAGACGACGAACGATGCTGCAAGCGGACGGCGAAGTCGTGTGGTCCTGACACCCCGACGCTGGTGTCAAGCCTGTTGAGGCGATGATCTCTCAGGCGATGGTGGCAACAAAGCCCGGCTCACCAGGGAGAGCACGGAATAAGCCGTTAAAACCATTGCGCGGGGAATGCCGGGTTGGGCCGGTGTACCTGTGGTGACTATGCTCGTGTGCTTTTATTTTTCGCACGCGAGGCTGCGGGTGCGCACCTCGCATCCGGCATTCCCTGCGCCCTCTGTTTTCGGGCGTGAAGTCTGGCAGAGCTCGGGCACCATCGTGCCGCGGGAATGCGGAGGCGTGCGCAATAGACGTCAATACGAGCGCAAGCGAAGCAATCCAGTTTATTTGCTCTGGCCCTGGACTGCTTCGTCGCTTTCGCTCCGCGCAATGACGTCGGGCTGTTTGAAAATGAAACTCTGGGTATGAGCAGCTTCTTCACCCTCCCCTCGAGGGGGAGGGTCGGCACGCATAAGCGAAGCGAAATGCGTGACGGGGTGGGGTGGCGCATCCAACGAGTATCACCCCACCCCGATTGCTCATTTCATTCGCAATCGACCCTCCCCCTCCAGGGGAGGGTAAGGAATGCGTTCAGGGCTTACGTATCACCCCGCGCTCACCGCTTGTCTGCGCCAGCGCAGATGCACCGCGCAGGTGCAGCCGGGCGGATGCGAGCGCAGTTCCTTTATCTCGATGTCGTTGGCCGGTGCGGCGGAGAGTGCCGGCTCCTTCGGCATCGCTTCCCGCAAGGAGCGCTCCTGCGCCGATTGGTCCTGAGCCGGGATATAGTTCAAGACAGGCGCGAGCCAGCGTTCGGCCTCCTGCACGCTAAAACCCTTGCGCGCGGCATAGTCCTCGACCTGGTCGCGCTCGATCTTGCCGACGCCGAAATAGAAGCTTTCGGGATTGCCAAAATAGAGCCCGGACACCGACGAGCCCGGCCACATCGCAAAGCTCTCCGTCAGTTTCACGCCGGTCTTCTTCTCGGCGTCGAGCAGCCTGAACAACGTCGCCTTTTCGGTGTGATCGGGCTGCGCGGGATAGCCGGGGGCGGGGCGAATGCCCCGATATTTTTCGAGGATCAACTCCTCGTTGGAGAGCGCTTCGTCCGGAGCGTATCCCCAGAACTCGCGGCGCACCCGCGCGTGCATGCGCTCGGCGAACGCTTCGGCAAGGCGGTCGGCGAGCGCCTTGCAGATAATCGAGGAGTAGTCGTCATTGGCCTTCTTGAAGTGGTCGGCAACTTCGTCCTCGCCGATCCCGGCTGTGACCACGAAGGCGCCGATGTAATCGGGCAGGCCAGAGGAGGCCGGCGCAACGAAATCGGACAATGCCGCATTGAAGCGGCCCTCGCGTTTTTCAAGTTGCTGGCGCAGCGTATGGAAGGTCGCAATCGGCCTCTCGCGCGCTTCATCGGCATAGACGACGATGTCGTCGCCTTTGGCATTCGCCGGCCAGAACCCGATCGTGGCCTTCGCGGTGAACCATTTCTCCGCGACGATGCGCTCAAGCATCCTGCGCGCATCCTGATAGAGCGATCGCGCCACCTCGCCGACCTTCGGATCGTCGAGGATGGCAGGGAAGCGCCCGGTCAATTCCCAGGTCTGGAAGAACGGCGTCCAGTCGATGGTGTCGACGAGTTCGCCAAGGTCGTAATCGCCAAAGGTCTTGACCCCCAGGAAGGCCGGCTTCTTCGGCGGTGTCTTGGCGAAATCGATCTTGACGGCATTGGCGCGCGCATCCGCGAGCTTGAGCCGCTTCTTGTCGGCCTGGGCGCGGAAGTGGGCCGCGGAGATTTTTGCATATTCGGCGCGCACCTCGGCGGCAAAGGACTCGCGCTTGTCCGGCGAAAGCAGCGACGAGGCGACGCCGACGGCGCGGCTTGCGTCATTGACATGCACCACAGGTCCGCTGCGGTAGTTCGGATCGATCTTCACGGCGGTATGGACGCGGCTCGTGGTCGCGCCGCCGATCAAAAGCGGCAAACTCAGCCCCTCGCGCTGCATTTCGCCGGCAAGAAAACTCATTTCGTCGAGCGAAGGCGTGATCAGGCCGGAAAGCCCGATGATATCGGCGCCTTCACGTTTGGCGGTTTCGATGATCTTCGCCGCCGGCACCATGACGCCGAGGTCGATCACCTCGAAATTGTTACACTGCAGGACGATGCCGACGATGTTCTTGCCGATGTCGTGGACGTCGCCCTTCACCGTCGCCATCACGATCTTGCCGGCAGAGCGGCGGCCGTCGCCGCTGATGCCGTTGGCCAGATTGTTCGCCTTCTCCGCTTCCATGAACGGCATCAGATAGGCGACGGCCTGTTTCATCACGCGCGCGGATTTGACGACCTGCGGCAGGAACATCTTGCCGTCGCCGAAGAGGTCGCCGACAATGTTCATGCCGGCCATCAGCGGTCCTTCGATCACGTCGAGCGGGCGCGCGGCGAGCTTGCGGGCATCTTCGGTGTCGGCCTCGATGAATTCGGTGATCCCGTGCACCAGCGCGTGGCTGAGTCGCTTGTCGACCGGCCATTCGCGCCAGGCGAGATCCTGTTCGTGCGCCTTCCTCTCCTTGCCGCGGAATCTCTCGGCGAGCGCCAGCAGGCGTTCGGACGCGCCCGCGTCGCGGTTGAGGATGACATCCTCGCAAGTTCGTCGCAGTTCCGGATCGATGTCGTCATAGACGATCATCTGTCCGGCATTGACGATGCCCATGTCCATGCCGGCGTGAATGGCATGATAGAGAAATACCGAATGCATCGCCTCGCGCACCGGCTCGTTGCCGCGGAACGAGAACGACAGGTTGGAGACGCCGCCGGACACATGCGCGCCCGGCAGGTTGTGGCGGATCCAGCGCGCCGCCTCGATGAAATCGGCGCCGTAGTTGTTGTGCTCCTCGATTCCGGTCGCGATCGCGAAAATGTTCGGGTCGAAGATGATGTCTTCCGGCGAATAGAAGAGGCGATTGACGAGGATGTCGTAGGCGCGGGCGCAGATCTCGGTCTTGCGCTTGAACGTGTCGGCCTGTCCGGCTTCGTCGAACGCCATCACCACCACGGCCGCGCCGTGACGCCGCGCGACCCTCGCCTCGTGGATGAATTTTTCTTCGCCCTCCTTCAACGAGATCGAATTCACCACCGGCTTGCCCTGAACGCATTTCAGGCCGGCCTCGATCACGTTGAATTTCGACGAGTCGATCATCACCGGGACGCGCGCGATGTCGGGCTCGGCGGCGAGGAGGTTGAGGAAGGTCACCATTGCCTGTTCGGAGTCGAGCAGGCCTTCGTCCATATTGATGTCGATAACTACCGCGCCGTTCTCGACCTGGTCGCGCGCCACCTGCAAGGCGGCCGCGTAATCGCCGGCGGTGATCAGCTTGCGGAATTTGGCCGAGCCGGTGACGTTGGTGCGCTCGCCGACATTGACAAAGGGAATGGCCTTCGTCAGCTCGAACGGCTCGAGTCCCGAAAGTTTCAGACGCGGCTCGATCACAGGGATGGCGCGCGGCTTGTGCGGCTCGACCGCCGCGGCAATCGCCGCGATGTGCTCGGGCGTGGTGCCGCAGCAGCCGCCGACGATATTGACGAGACCGGACGCCGCAAACTCGCCGATCAGGCGCGCCATGTATTCGGGGCTCTCGTCATACTGGCCGAATTCGTTCGGAAGCCCTGCGTTGGGATAGGCGCACACCAGCGTGTCGGCGACGCGGCCGATATCGGCGATGTGAGCGCGCAGGTCTTCGGCGCCAAGCGCGCAGTTGAAGCCGATGGTGATTGGCCTTGCATGCCGAACCGAATACCAGAACGCTTCGGGGAGTTGCCCGGACAGCAACCGGCCGGATTTGTCGGTAATGGTGCCCGAGACCATGACCGGCACGTCGATGCCGCGCTCCTCGCTGATTTCGGCGATCGCGTAAAGCGCAGCCTTCGCGTTCAAAGTGTCGAAAATGGTTTCGAGCAGCAGCAAGTCAACGCCGCCGTCGAGCAATCCCTTGATCTGCCCGCCATAGGCCTTGCGCAGGTCGTCGAAGGTGACGGCGCGATATCCTGGATTGGAGACGTCGGGCGAGATCGAGGCGGTGCGATTGGTCGGTCCGATCGCACCGGCCACGAAACGCGGCTTGCCATCTTCGCGGCTCACTTGTTCGGCGGCCGCGCGGGCGAGCTTTGCGCCTTCGCGATTGAGTTCATAGGCAAGCTCCGACATCTCGTAATCGGCTTGCGCAATCGAGGTCGAGGAAAATGTGTTGGTGGCGACTATATCGGCGCCAGCGCGCAAATAGGCGGCGTGGATATTCTCGATCGCCTTCGGCTGGGTCAGGATCAGAAGATCGTTGTTGCCGCGGATGTCGCGACGGAAATTCGCAAAGCGCGCGCCGCGGAAACCCGCTTCATCGAATCCCAGCGCCTGGATCATGGTGCCCATGGCACCGTCGAGCACGAGGATGCGCTCGCGGGCTGCCGCCAGCAGGGAGGTTCGCGCGGGCGAGACGGGTATGGTCATGACTCACGCGGCCTTCTGCGCGCCGGCGGGGCGAATGCCAAGCAAATGGCAGATCGCGAACACGAGGTCAGCGCGGTTCATGGTGTAGAAGTGAAAGGTGTCGACGCCGTGCTTGTTGAGTTTTTGCACCTGGCCCGCCACCACCGTCGCCGCCACCAGCTTGCGCGTCTCGGCGTCGTCGTCGAGACCTTCGAATTTCTCCGCGAGCCAGCCGGGCACGCTCGTTCCGGCCCTGGTCACGAAAACTCTCGCCTGCCTGAAATTGTGCATCGGCATGATGCCAGGCACGATCGGAATCAAGACGCCCCGCGCACGAACCCGGTCGAGATAGCGGAAGTAAAGCTCGTTATCGAAAAAGACCTGGGTGATCGCCCGCGTCGCTCCGGCATCGACCTTGGCCTTCAGCATGTCGATGTCGGCATCGAAGTCGCGGCTCTCGGGATGCTTTTCCGGATAGGCCGAAACCGAAACTTCGATGTCGGGATATCGCATCTTGATGCCCGCCACGAGCTCGGCCGAGGTCTGGTAGCCGTCGGGATGGGTAGAGAACGGCGTGCCGATGCCGCCGGGCGGATCGCCCCGAAGCGCGACGATATGGCGGACACCGATCTCGTGATAACGGCTGACGATCTCGTCGATCTCGCCGCGCGCCGCCCCCACGCAGGTCAGATGCGCCGCCGGCAGCAGCGTGGTCTCGCCAAGGATGCGGGCGATGGTGGAATGGGTGCGCTCGCGGGTCGAGCCGCCGGCGCCATAGGTCACCGACACGAAACTCGGGGTGAGTGGCGCGAGGCGCTTGATGGTCTCCCACAGGTTCTGCTCCATCTCGCCGGTTTTTGGCGGGAAGAACTCAAAGGAGATGGCGGGATGCTTCAGCACGCGCGGCCCATCTTCAGTCGGGGGCGTTACCTCGGTCATGGCACTCTTAAAGCTCCGCAAAGCGATCGGGCGTCCGGCTGTTTTTGGGTGAGCTAAGATAGGCGAAGGAGGCTTAATCAAACAGCCCATCGGATATGGGAAATTGCCCACCATAAGCTATATTTTTGGAAATCACGGCAAAGATACCGAAAGAATGGGCAAACAGGAAAAGAACTATTTGCAAGTAAGTTGTTGAATTAATGAAATAATGACGGATATAGCTTTAGGACCAGGAAATCAAATTGGTGGGCAGAATGACAACGTGACCAATTTACCTTTCATCGGCCCACTCTGGTCGAGGCCCAAACGGCCGCCGACCATGCCGCCGCGGCCCTGATCTGCGAGACGCGCCTTTGTCGGTTCACCCGGCCGCATTAGGTTAGCAAAATGATCCCGCTTTCCGTCCTCGACCTTTCCGTCGTCACCACCGGCACCAAACCAGCCGCAGCGCTGCGCAACTCGATCGATCTGGCGCGCCACGCAGATCAGCTCGGCTATGTCCGGTATTGGCTTGCCGAGCATCATAATCTCGCTTCGGTGGCGAGCCCTGCGCCCGACCTCATGATTGGGCAGATCGCGTCGGTGACCAAGAATATTCGCGTCGGCTCGGGCGGGGTGATGTTGCCAAACCACGCGCCGCTGGTGGTGGCCGAACGATTCAAGATGCTCGAGGCGCTTTTCCCGGGGCGGATCGATCTCGGGCTCGGCCGCGCGCCGGGCACCGACGGCGCCACCGCGCACGCCTTGCGCAGCCGGCTCGATCGCCGCGAGGGCGACGATTTTCTCGAACGGCTGCACGAACTGACCTTGTGGGAAACGCGCGATTTTCCGCCCGGCCATCCCTACAACCAGGTGGTGGCGATGCCGGACGACACGCCGCTGCCGCCGATCTGGCTTCTGGGCTCGAGCGATTACAGTTCAGAACTCGCAGCCCAGGTCGGCATGGGTTTCGCGTTCGCGCATCATTTTGCGACCTATGACGCAATTGCCGCGCTGACGAATTATCGCGCACACTTCCAGCCGTCGGGCTGGCGCTCTATTCCGCACGGCATTCTCGCCGTGGCAGTTGTCGCGGCGGAAACGGACGCGGAGGCCGAGCGGCTCGCCGCGTCGATGGATCTCAACCGCCTGCTTCGGGACCAAGGGCAATATCGTCCCTTGCCCAGCGTCGAAGAAGCGCTTGCCTATCCCTACACCGAACGCGATCGCGCCGCGATCGCACGCAACCGCTCGCGGCTGTTTGTCGGCAGCCCGGCAGCGGTGATGCAAATGCTTGAGCCAATGATTGCGGCGAGCCAGGCAGATGAGTTGATGGTGATCACGGCGATCTTCGATCACGAGGCGCGCAAAAGGTCCTACAGCCTGCTTGCCGACGCCTTCGGGTTGAAGAAGAAAGCTGCGGCGTGAGTCCTCGTCGTCCCGGTCACGCGC
>Ga0207693_10004905_pt1 | contig 11244 bp, 10 predicted proteins | sample LARL81metaG_FD_184347 | JGI IMG/M metagenome (GOLD analysis project Ga0207693, IMG submission 184347) | Corn, switchgrass and miscanthus rhizosphere microbial communities from Kellogg Biological Station, Michigan, USA - LAR L8-1 metaG... | ecosystem: Host-associated > Plants > Roots >... | reverse complement strand
TGGATGCACGCTGCGGCTTGATGGCTTCGGCCGCCAATGGCAGCGCGCAGGGAAACGCCTTAGTTAGCTCCAAAGCCGCCGTGTCGCTCTGTCGGCTCCCTCCCGGCAGGCAGCGAGTTTCGCCCAAACCACGTCAGGCGAAACTGCGCTTGTTCCTGCCGAGGTGCCGAACCCGCAATCGGTTCCGGCAATGACGCGGCTTCGCTCGCCCACGGCAGCGACGGCTTCGCAAACTCTATTCGCCACCACCTCCGGATGCTCGACGAAATTGGTCGTGGTGTCGATGACGCCCGGTATCAGGAGCATATCGGCCGGCAATGGATGCTTCCTGAATGCGGCATACTCGTGCTGATGCCGCGGATTGGCGAATTCGATACTGAGTGCGCCGACTCTTGCCCGATAGAGAATCGGCAACAGGCCGGCCAGCGGAAAATCGTGGGTGTGCGGCCCCTCCCAGTTGCCCCAGCAGATGTGTAGCCGGATCCGGTCGCGTGGAATTCCTTCGGTCGCGCGATTGATGGCGTCAATGTTCAGCTCCATCGCGCGCAGGAACTCCGCATCCGTTTTGTCCTTGAACAGCCGCGCCCGCTCGAGTCCGAAGTCGGGCGCATCGAGTTGCAGCAGAAATCCGTATGACGATATCAGCTGATATTCCTTGCGCAGCTCACGGGCCAGCGCGAATACGTAGGCTTCGTACGAGTCGTAATACTCGTTGGCCATCGTGGTCGCGATGATGCCGGGGGATGCGGCAGTCATGAATGTCTCCGCGGGCTGCTGCCGGAGCGAGGCGAGCGCGTTCTTGAAGAGCTCGTATTCAGCCCGCGCAGCCTCCACTCCGGTGTAACGGACCTCCCTGATCGCCTTCGGCGGATTGGCGATACGATTGTAACGCCCGCGTCTTTCCCGAAGACGTTCCCTGTACAAAGGAAAGTCATCGAGATCGCGCGGTGTCGGTCGAACCGACTCTCCGCCGAACCCTTCCATCCGCAGCGGTATGTACATCGAGAAGCCGACGCGGGGTTGTTCGCCGTCACTGACGACGTCGATGCCGGCCTGCATTTGGCCCTGGAGAGCGCGCGAGACGGCATCGGCGCACTCCCGCCGCAACATCTCGCTGTCGATGGACTCGCCGGCCTCCTGCCGCAGCAGCAAATCGGACAGTTGCGGCGGGCGGGGCAGGCTGCCGCAGTGCGTCGTCAGTATCCGATCCTTGCTGGTCAGCATTGCCTGTCAGTCCTGCTGCAGTTTCGCGCTGATGATGATCTCTTCGTTGAACTTGAGCTGCTCTCGGAAGAACGCATCGAACTCCTCCGGCGTGGAGCCTCTCGGCTCCACGCTCACGTCGGCGTATCGCTTACGCGTGAGCGGATCTTGCATGGCCTTAGAAATCTCAGCCGCGAGACGGTCGACGATTGGTTTCGGCGTCTTGGCCGGAGCGAACAACCCGACCCACATCGGAAACTGGTAGCCGGGAAGCGTCTCCGACACCGCCGGCACGTCTGGCAGGAACGGCGTGCGCGATTTGGTGGTCACGCCGAGCACGCGGACCCGGCCGTCGGCAATGTTGCCGAGCTGGGGCGCAAGTCCGTCGATGATCATGTCGATCTGGCCGCCAATAAGCGCCGCGGATGAGGGTCCGTTGCCACGGAACGGCACATGGATCATCGACACGCCGGCCTGCCGCGTGAACATCTCCGCCGGAATGTGCGACGAGCCGCCTACGCCGCTGGAGCCGAACGTGTGCTTGTCGGGCTCCGCCTTCAGCAGCGCGATGAATTCCGCCAGCGTCCCAGCCGGCAAGCTCGGCTTGATGACCACGACGAGCGGAAACTCGGTGACCAGGGCAACAGGGATGAAGTCCCTGATCGGATCGAACGGGGGCTGCTTGTGCATGAACGCCTGAGCCGCGTGCCCGGGGCCAGCGAACAGGAAGGTGTATCCATCCGCCGCTGCATTCGCGACTGCACGTGCCGCTATGACTCCCCCGCCTCCCCCCTGGTTCTCGATTAAGACAGGTTGCGGCAGTTGCTGGTTCAGCCGGTCGACGAGAATGCGGGCGTTCATATCGACGCCACCGCCGGCCGCGACATGCACGATGAATTTGATCGGGCGGTCGGGCCATGAGCCCTGCCCTTGTGCCAATGTCGGCGCTGAAAGCGCCAGCAAGATGGCCAATACGACTCGCGGCGACATCGACATCCTCCGATCGCGCTGGCGAAAAGTCAGCCCGGCGGAGCCGGTGCATATTCCTCCCGCACCGGCGTGAAGACATCGAGGTTCAGGACCGGCTCGTCGCCGACCACCTCCCCCCAGTGCATCACATCCGGCGGAATCTGCAGAAGCCCGCCTGGACCGAGCACCACGCTCGTGTCGCCGACGTGAAAGCGAATGTGACCAGCGAGAATGTAGACCAGCTGCTCATAGGCGTGCTTGTGCGGTTTCGGTTCGTGCTTGGGCATCAGCTTGTGCAGCGCGAGCGTCGCTCCGTTTCCGGAGAATGCCTTGCGGGTGATGCCTTCGCGCACCGGCTCCCACGCAATCTTCTCCCAGTCGATCTGGTGCAGGTTCATGACCTCCTCCATCACTTGGTTTCGCCGAGAATTCCTCCCGGGCGGATGAAAAGAAAAATCAGCAGCACGGATAGCGCCGCGACATTTTTCAGCCCCGCGCCGAACACCACGATCGCAATCGACTGGGCAAGGCCGAGCATGATGCCGCCGGCGAAGGCGCCGAGCGGATGGCCGAAGCCGCCGACGATCGCGGCAATGAAGCCCGATATGGCGAACGGGACGCCGACGTTGAAGGCGGTGTACTGGGTGGGCGTGATCAGCACACCGGCGACCGCGCCCAGGCCCGCGGACAGTGCGAATGACAGCGACAGCATCCGTGACACGTTGATGCCCTGAAGTGCCGCCGCCTCGCGGTTGAAGGCGCAGGCCCGCATCGCCTTACCGGTGCGGGTGTGCCGGAAGAACTGCATCAGCAGCACGATCAGGAGCACCGAGACGCCGACGATCCAAATGACCTGATAGCTGACGAAGACGCCGCCGAGCCGCAGCGGCGGCAGGTCGGTAAACTGCGGCAGCGACTTCGGCTGGTCGCCGGCAATAATCAGCGCCAGCCGCTCCACTACGATCTGGGCGGCGAGCGTCGCCAGGATCATCACGAACATGGTGGCCTTGCGATCCCACAGCGGACGCACCACCAGCCGCTCGATGACGACTCCAGCGACAGCGACGACTATGATGGCGAGCGCGGCCGCGACCACGAGCGGCAGGCCGAGCGCCTTGAAGGCGCCGTACGCGATCATGCCACCCATCATCACGAAAGCGCCTTGGGCGAAATTGACGATGCCACTGGCGTTGTAGATGACGCAGAAGCCGATGCCGACCAGGCCGTAGATGCAGCCCACGGCGACGCCCGACAGCGCGATCTGCGGAAGATAGGAAAGATCAGGCATCGGCAGCCCCGAGATAAGCGGCGATCACCGCCGCGTCTTCGCGCACCGTCTCAGGCGGCCCCTCCGCGATCTTGCGGCCGAAATCGAGCACCGCGACCGTGTCGGCGGTGTTCATCACCAGCTTCATGTCGTGCTCGATCAAGAGCACCGTCGTGCCTCGCTCGGCGATGGTGCGGATCGCGGCGGCGAGCCGCCGCGTCTCCTCGACGGACAAACCGGCGGCAGGTTCGTCGAGCAGCAGAAGTCGCGGGCCAGCAGCGAGCGAGCGCGCAATCTCCAGAAGCCGCTGTTGGCCGTAGGCGAGCGCGTTCGCCTCCTCATCGGCCTCTGCATCAAGGCCGACGAACGCGAGCAACTCGCGGGCCCGCGCCTCGAGGGCGCGCTCAGCCGCGCGCGTGCGCGGCAGGCGCAGCACCGCCGACCAAAGCCCGCCCGTCGTGTGCAGATGACTTCCCACCTTCACGTTCTCCAGCACCGAGAGGTTCTGGAACAGCTGTACGAGCTGAAAGGTGCGGACCACGCCAGCCGCTGCGATAGCCTCTGGCGGGTGGCCGGTGATGTCGATGCCGTCAAACACGATGCGGCCCGCGTTCGGCGCCTGGAAGCCGGAGATGATATTGAACAACGTGGTCTTGCCGGCGCCGTTCGGGCCGATCACCGCGGTGACGCCGCCCTTGGCGACCGCGAGATCGACCCCGTCCACGGCGATCAACCCGCCGAACCGCCGGGTGATTCCATTGAGGGAGAGAAGCGTCATGCCCTCCCCCGCCGCGCCGCCAAGCCGTCGAGGGCAGCGAGCCCCTTCGGCGCATAGATCAGCAGCAGAATAAGTCCCGCCCCATAGAACAGGTCTTGATAGTCCTTGAAGCCCCGAAACAGCTCCGGCAGCAGGCTGACGATCAGCGCACCCAGCAGCGGACCGGACATTGTCCCGATCCCGCCGACGTAGAGCATGGTGAAGGACAGCACCACCATGTTGAGCCCGAACACCTCGGGACTGACGAACTCGACGACATGAACGAGTAACGAGCCGGCCAGCGCCGCATAGGCCGCCGACACCAGGAAGGCCGCCAGCTTGTAGTGAGCAACGTCGATGCCGAGCGCGCGAGCAGCATCCTCGGAGCCGGCGATCGCCACCAGCGCACGGCCGAAACGCGAGACGCGCACCCGCGCTGCGGCGAGCCAAGCGAGCGCGACGATCGCCGCCAGCACGAGCAGCTTCCCGCGGTCGGACACGACCTCGACATGCAGCGTGCCGAGCGGCGCGATGCCGGAGATGCCCATGTAGCCCTGGGTCAGCGACTGCCACTGAATGGCGACTTCGTAGACGATCAGCCCGATAGCGAGCGTCGCCATTGCAAGGTAATGGCCCTTCAGCCGCAGCGTCGGCCAGCCGACCACGAGCGCAACAGCCAGCGCGAGCGCAAGCCCGACCGCAAAGGCCGGGATCGGGTCCCAGTAATAATTGGCGGTGAGGATCGCCGAGGCGTACCCCGACAGTGCGGCGAATGCGTTGTGACCGAACGACACCTGTCCGGCGAAGCCCATGAAGATATTGAGGCCAATCACGAACACCGCATAAATCAGAGCAAACGACAGGATGGTTACAAAGTAGCCACCGGCGATGAACGCATAGACGAACATGGCGCAGGCTACCGCCCAGGGCACCGCGGCGAGCGCCTGCCACATTCGCTCGGGCGCCGAGCGCTCAGGAGAGGTAGTTGCGGGCGATTTCTTCATGCGAGGTGGTGCGAGGATCGATTTCGGCGATCAAGCGGCCGAGCGAGAGCAGGTAAGCGCGGCTGGTCATGCGGAGCGCGAGCGGCGCCTTCTGCTCCACGAGCACAATGGTAAGTCCCTCCTTGTTGAGAAGCGCCAGCGTGCCGAGAATCTCGTCGATGATCTTGGGGGCGAGCCCGAGCGAGGGCTCGTCGAGCAGCAGTATTTTAGGGGCGGCCATCAATGCGCGGCCGACTGCGAGCATCTGCTGCTCGCCGCCCGACAGCGAGCCCGCGACCTGCGACAACCGCTCGCGGATGCGCGGGAACAGCCCGAACACCTGTTCGCGGCGGCGTTCGAACTCGGCTGCTTCGTCGAGGAGATAGGCGCCGAGCTCGAGGTTCTCGGCGACAGTCATCGGCGCAAAGATGCCGCGGCCCTCCGGCACCAGCACCACACCGCGAGCCACGCACAGATCGGGCGATTGGCGCGGCAATGCCTCGCCGCGGAAGCTCACCTCGCCGCTGTTGGCGACGAGGCCCATCACTGCGCGCATCAGCGTGCTCTTGCCGGCGCCGTTTGGTCCGAGCAGTCCGACGAATTCGCCTTCCGCGACCGACAGGGTGACGTCGTGCAGCGCCTCGATGCGTCCGTAGCGCGCAGATAGCCGCCGGATCTCCAGCATCGAGGGTCACTTCACGACGACGCGATCGCCGATGATGCTGGCGAGCAGGAACGGATTGACCGTGATCCCCTGATGCACCGTCGCCGACATGCTGTACACCCCGGTGGTGCCCTGGAAGCCGCTGATGGTCTCGAGTTGATCGCGGACTTTTGCACCCTCAAAGCTCTTGCCCGTTTCGATGGCCTTGGCAGTGAGCATGACGCCGTCCCAGCCTCGCGCAGCCCAGTTCGGGTCGCGGTCCTGGTACTTTGCCTTCCAGGGGCCCAGGAACTTGGTGATTTCGGCCTTCATGACGCTGTCCGACAGGGCGTCGTAAACCTGCGAGGGCGAGGCAACGAAGAAGAACCTATCGCCGAGCACCTCGGCGACCGGACGGAACACCGCGAGGTCCTCGACGCTCGTGAGCATCAGCATGTCGAGACCGAGCTGTTTGATGTTCTTCGCCGCGGTGAACGTGGTTCCGCCGAGGCCGATCTTGAGTATGGCGCCCGCCCCGGCCGCATTCATCTTGCTGATCTGCACGCTGAGATCGGCGTCGTCCTGCTTGTACTGCTCGATGCCCACCAGCTCGAGTCCGTAGTTCGAGGCGGTCTTCTCGGCGATGTTCTTCTGCAGCACCGCATAAGGCGACGGGTCGTGTAAGACGCCGAATTTGCGAACTTGCGTCTTGTTCTTCAGATAGTCGAGACGGGTTGCGACTTCGAAACCCGCCGGCGGCAGCGTACTGAACGCCCATTTCACGTGATCCGGGTTCTGCGGCAGGATCGAGCAGAGCACCATCGGGATTTCCGCACGCACCGTCAGCGGCGCGCCCGCGAAATTGCCGGCCGAGACGCAGCCCGAAAGGAAGATGTTGACCTTGTCCGAGGAGATCATCTTCCGATAGACGGTCACCGCCTCCTGCGGCTCCGACTTGTTGTCCTCGGTGATGACCTCGATCTTGCGGCCCATGATGCCGCCCTTGGCATTGAGCGCCGCGGCCGCGACCCCGACGCCGTCCCGCCAGCCTCGGTCGACAGTCGCGGCATAGCCGGTGAGGCCCGCGGAGATCCCGATTTTGTACGCCTCCTGCGCGCCGGCGGACGACGCCGCCAGCGCCACAGCAACGGTGCCGAGCGCTGTGAGTGACTTTTTCATGGAACAATCCTCCCTTGAGGTTTTCATTGCAGCCTCAGTTTTCATTGCAGTCTCAACTGTATCCGTAGCCGCCGCCTCCAGGCGTCTCGAACAACACGACGTCGCCCGGCTGCATCGTCAGCTTCTTGTGGTCGTGGACCGGCTTGCCATTGATGTGGAATTTTCCGGGCGCGCCGGGTGCGCCGCCGCCAAGCCCCTCCGGGCCCTCATCCACGCGGCTCGCCACAGCGTTGAGTAGCCATTCGTGGCGGGTGTCGAGATGGAACTGGATGATCTGGCCATCGCCGCCACGAACCGCACCCTCGCCGCCTGAATTTGGACGAAGCTCCTTGCGATCAAAAATGACCGGCGTGACCGCCTCCACGATCTCGATCGGCACCGCAGCGACGCCGGTCGGATAACACGTGGCGCTCGGCCCCGGCTTGGTGGCGCGGGCACCCATGCCGCCCGAGTAGTTGAACATTGATGAGGTGAAGGGCCGCCCGTCCGCGCGCTTGCCCTGGATCTGCATGGTCCAAACCGCGCCCGAGCCCTCGGCCAGAACCCGGTCGGGGACGACGCGGTAGAGCGCCTTCAGGATCGGCATCGGCACGTACATGCCGACGACGTGACGAGCCGCGACCGGCGCCGGATACTTGCAGTTCAAGATCGAGCCCTCGGGCACGTGCACCTTGATCGGAGCAAGACTGCCGGTGTTGTTCGGCAATTCCGGATTGAGGCAGGATCGGATCGCGAAGGTGGAATAGGCGTGGGTATAGTTCAGCACCACGTTGATGCCGCTGTCGGTCTGAGGCGACGAGCCGGTGAAATCCACTGTCACTTCGCCGGCATCGGGGTCGACAGTGACCGCCGTTTTCAACGTGATGATCTCCCCGCCCGGAACATCGAAATGACTCTCACCGCGATAGGTGCCGGCCTTGAGCTTGCCGATGGCCGCACGCATTGCGGCCTCGGAACGCGATATGATCTCGTCGGAGAGATTCTTGATATCGATCAGTCCATAGCGACGGCACATCGCAATCAGCCGTTCGCTCGCCGCCTGCCCACTCGAAACCTGCGCCGCCAAGTCGCCGAACACGGCGTCCGGCGTGCGCACGTTGTGCTTGATCATGGCGTGCAGTACCGGACACGGCTCGCCGGCATTGTATAGCTTCAGCGGCGGGATCCAGAGGCCCTCCTCGTGCACGTCACGTGCACCGGCGCCGATACCGTAGCCGCCGATATCGGTGTGATGAATGGTCGAGCCGATGAAGGCCAGGATGCGATCGCCGTCGAAGATCGGCGTCAGCACCGTGATGTCGAAGAAGTGGCCGGCCGACAGCCACGGATCGTTGGTAGCGACGATGTCGCCCGGCTTGAGATTGTTGGCAAAGATGCGGACGAGGTGCGAGCCCGCGATGGCGAGCGAGTTGATATGACCGGGGGTACCCGTGTTCGCTTGCGCCACCATGCGCCCGCGGCGATCGAACAGCGCGCAAGCGAGATCGCCGGCTTCGCGCACCACCGGGCTGAAGGCGATGCGCTGCAATGCCTTGGCGCGCTCGGTGACTATGCCGATGAGGTTCGACCAGAGAATCTCGAGCTCGACACCGTCCATCGATGTCATCCCTTCCGTGCGAAGATGCAGCCGATCTTGTCCACCGTCGCCGTCCAGTCCGGCGGGATCACTGTGGTGGTCTCGCGCTCCTCGATGATCGCCGGACCTTTTACGCACTGACCGGCGGCGAGCGCTGCGCGGTCGTAGACCGGCACCTGATCGCCATCCGTCCACGCGTGTACCGGCCGCATGCCCTTCGGCTTGCCCGGATTGGCGACGAGCTCCATCGCCCGGTTGAATGGGATGATGGGGCCGCGTGCGGTGACCCGCCAAGTGACAAGCTCGATCGGCACGTGCGATGGATTGACGCCGTAGAGCTTTTTATAGATCCCCTCGAACACCGAGACGATGCGGGTGGCGTCATGGTGGCTGCGCGGGTCGGCGTCGAGCGGTACGGTCAATTCGCTCTGCTGACCGACATAGCGAAGATCGGCAGCGAAAATCAGCGTCACGCTGTCCGGCGCGCAGCCGGCCTCGCGCAACGCCGCGGTGGCCTCGGCGACGAGCTCGCCGAGAATACGGTCGACGCGCGTCCAGTCGAGCTCGCCGACGTGAACGAGATCGCTGCGCACGAGATCGAGCCGAATCGAGGTGACCAACGTGCCGAAGGCCGACAGCACGCTCGGCTGCGGCGGCACGATGACCTCGGAGCTCTGCAGCAGCGCTGCCACTTCGCAAGCATGGACCGGCCCGGCGCCGCCGAACGCGAACAGCGGCATGCCACGCCAGTCAACGCCGCGATCAGTGGCATGGGTGCGCACGGCGGCCGCCATTGATTCAGTGACAACGCGAAAGATGCCGCGCGCCGCCTGGGTCGGCGTGAGATCAAGCCCGTCGCCAAGCTTGCTGATCGCGGTTTCGGAGGCCTTGCGGTCGAGCTTCATGTCGCCGCCGAGGAAGTTGTCGGCGTCGAGCAAGCCGAGCACGAGATCCGCATCGGTGACGGTCGGCGAGGTGCCGCCGCGGCCATAGCACGCGGGCCCCGGAGCGGAGCCGGCGCTGTCGGGGCCGACCTTGAGGAGGCCAAGCGCGTCGAGCCGGGCAATGCTGCCGCCGCCCGCGCCGATTTCGATCATATCGATCGAGGGGATGCTGACCGGCAGCCCGCTGCCTTCCTTGAAGCGCCAGCGCCGGTCGACCTCGAACAGACCGGTGATCAGCGGCTCGCTGTCTTCGATCAGGCAGGCCTTGGCGGTAGTGCCGCCCATGTCAAATGACATCAACCGCGAGATGCCGAGTACCTCGGCGTAGTGACATCCCGCGAGCGCCCCAGCGGCAGGGCCGCTCTCGATCATCCGCGCCGGATTGCGGCCGGCGGTTTCAGCGCCGACCACGCCGCCCGACGACAACATGATCAGCGGCGAGTTGGGGAAGCCTTCCTTCGCGAGGCGTTCGCTTAACCCGCGCAGATAGGGCAGCGAGATCGGCATGGTATAGGCATTCACCGCCGCGGTCGAAGCGCGCGGGTATTCCCGGATTTGTGGCGCCACATCCGACGACAGAGTGAGGAATACGTCGGGCAATGCGGCCGCGAGCCACTTGCCGACGATGCGCTCGTGGTCCGGGTTGGCGTAGCTGTTGAGGAAGCAGATCGCGGCCGAGGCGACCCCGCGGGCCTTCAGCTGCGACGCCAGCGCCTCGACCTGTTTGCGATCGGGTGAGCGCAGGACGGTACCATCGGCGCGGATACGCTCGGAAACGCCAAAGGTCAGCTCAGACGATACCAGCGGATCGGGGAACTCGATCTGCGGGTCGTACATCTCATAGCGATGCTCGTTGCGGATATGCAGGACATCGCGGAAACCTTCGGTGACCAGCAATGCCGTCGGCGGCCCCTTCCGCTCGATCAAGGCGTTAGTGACGATGGTGGTGGCGTGCACGACAACGCCATCGACGTCGCGCGGGCCGATCTTGGCCACCTTCAACGCATTGCCGACGCCGGCGAAGAAACCTTCCAGCAAGTCGTGGTGAGTGGTCAGCACCTTGTCCACCGTCAAAACGCCGGATGAGTGCCGCAGCACGACGTCGGTAAACGTGCCCCCGATATCGACTGCCAGCGAATAGCTCACCACGCCCTCCAACTGAACACGACCGCGAAATCCCACACGTTCCTATCGTTGCCAGCCGAGCTCCCGCGAAACACTCCGGGCTGCCTCCAAGACCGCTCGGAGCTGCACTGGCCTGGGCTTTGGCGCGATCACCTGCGTCGAACCGACGATGGCGATCGAGCCGACCAATACGCCTCGATGGTCGAGCACCGGGACCGCGATCGTATTGACGCCCGTCACCGCCTCATTCGGGGCGGTCGACCAGCCACGCTCCCGCACGGCCATGACCTCGCTCTCCAGCGCGCGGGCATCGGTCAGTGTTTTCGAGGTCCAAGGCTTCAGTGGTGCCGCCAGAACCCGCTCGAGAAGCGACTCCGGCCCGAAAGCGAGCCAGATCTTGCCATGGGCGCTTGCATGCAACGCGAGACGTGTCCCCGGCCGCGTGGTGAACTCCACCACCGAGCGTCCGTGCATCAGATCCAGAACGACGAGATCGTCATCGAGCAGCGTACAAAGCGACACTGCCTGTCCAGTGACGTCGCGTAGGCGCTGCAGCGAGTCCTGCGCGACCCTGACGATCTCGAAATTCCCTCGCGAG
>Ga0207693_10004904_pt1 | contig 11246 bp, 15 predicted proteins | sample LARL81metaG_FD_184347 | JGI IMG/M metagenome (GOLD analysis project Ga0207693, IMG submission 184347) | Corn, switchgrass and miscanthus rhizosphere microbial communities from Kellogg Biological Station, Michigan, USA - LAR L8-1 metaG... | ecosystem: Host-associated > Plants > Roots >... | reverse complement strand
GACGTAGCTCGCCCGGTCGCTGGCGAGGAACGCGACCACCTCGGCGATCTCGTTGGCCGTGCCTGAGCGGCCCACAGGGCTCGCCAGCCCGTGGTCGATGTCGTCGTCATCTAGGGGAGAGGTGGCGATCCAGCCTGGGGCGACCGCGTTCGCGGTGACGCCGAACGGACCGAGCTCGAGCGCGAGGCCGCGCATCAAGCCCTCCACCCCGGCTTTCGCCGTGCCGTAGCCGGTGGAGCCGGGGTTGGTCACGACCGTGCCGGTAACAGAGGAGACCATCACGATCCGGCCCCACCGGTGTTCGACCATCCCGGGCGCGACCGCGCGCGTGACGTTGAACGCCGTGGCGAGGTTCATCGCGATCTCGAGGTCCCAGGTCTCGTCGTCGATCTCGAGGAAGTCGAGGAAGTCGAAGTCGGTGAGCCCGACGTGCATCATCCCGGCGTTGTTCACGAGGATGTCGATGCGTCCGAGGTGGTCGGTGGCCTCGGCGGCTAGTTGGCGAACCTGGTCTCGGTCGGTCAGGTCGGCGATGAACCCGCGGGCGTACTCGTCGCCAAGGTCGGCCGCGCGCTCGTGGATGCGTTCACTGGTCGAGGTGACGGCGACCGTCGCGCCCTCGCGGACGAGTGCGCGGGCGGTCGCGAAGCCGATCCCCGTCGGGTTGCCGGCACCGGTGATCAGGGCGGTCTTCCCGGCGAGTTCGTCGATCACGGGCGGCGTCCGGCGGCGGGCATGTGGGCAGCAGGTTAGCTGGCGCTCGCGCCGGGACCCTCGATTGCCCAGCCGCCCATGCGAACTCTGCAGGGTCCACCGTGATCGACAGGAGCGCGACCGCCACGATCACCCGGAACGCTTCTTCAGGCAGGAGCCCGAGCATCGTGGCGGTGGTCGCCAGCATGAACGAGAACTCGCCGATCGAGGGGTTGCTTCCCGCTACGGGAGCGAGGCGCTAGGAGCCGTCGGCTTGGTCGTCGTCCTTCCGGTCGTCGATGAGACGCCGGAGCGTGAAGTTCTTCGAGCGGTCTGCCGGGGGGCGCCCGATCCGAGGGTCGGAGGCCCAATCGCAGACGGGACAGACGAACGCGGTGATCTCTTCGTAGTAATCGATCACCCGTGTCGTTTCGCGGACCTCGTCCGAACCGCAGTCGGGACAGGTCGTCGGTTTGTCCACATCAGGAGCATAGGACGGCCATGGACGACTTCCATGCAAGTCAGGGGAGCCGGGTAGACTGACCCGCGGCCCGGGGAACCCGGGCTTTCGTACGGCGGGGTGGCCGAGTGGTTAGGCAGTGGCCTGCAAAGCCGCGCACACCGGTTCGATTCCGGTCCCCGCCTCTTTCGATCCGCACCAGGCCGGTGCCGGTGTCCATCGCCTCCCCATGCTCCGCCATCGACCGCGTGCCGTGCTGCTCAGAACGGCCAATCGGGCGGGTAGATCTCACCTTGTGTGCATAGGGTGCGGGCGACCGCACGGAGACTGCGAAGTGTGGATGAAGGCTCGAGCGCAAGGTTTGTCAACTCGGCTGGATCACGACGTTCGTTGTACAGGACCTCATCGCCGGTGCCGTACTTCCCGTACATGTAGGTGTCGCTGCGGATGCCGCAGAACGTCTCGTCATGGCGCGCTTCCCAGTCCTCGATCACGAACCATCGCCGTTGCCAAGTCGGGTCGAGCCAGCTCTTCCCGTCTGTCGAAGGGGTAAGTCCCGCGTAGGAGTCCAGGGTCGGACGGATGTCGATGTTCAGGGCGATCCGGTCGGTCCGCACGAGCGGCGATCCCATCCCCACGGTTGCGAGCATCATCGGGGCGCGGATCACTTCGTTGTACGGCACGCCCTTTCCGACGAGGCCGTGCTCGCCCCACAACATGCCGTTGTCCGTCGTGAACAGGACGACGGTGTTGGCGGGGAGCGCTGCCCACAGTCGAGCCAACGCTCGATCCAAGCTGTATAGGGTCTCGAGCTGTCGTTCGTGGAACAGGTCGATCTCCGCGTGGGTCCGGGGCGTCCAGCGAACGGGTCGCCCCATCGTTGGATGGAGAGAGTTGTTCTGCTTCCCAACGGAGACTGGATCTCGATACCGCGCGACCGTCCGCCGGAACCGCCCTCGATCTTGAGGCGCCGGGGTTGCGGACAGGTGCGGAGCCGTTGGTGCGAGATAGAGGAAGAAGGGCGTGCCGTCGGCCGACGAAGATGACACGAATCGGTCCGCCGTCTTCGCGAACACACGACTGGAGTAGTCCTGCGGCTGGTGCCCGAACCGCCGCACCCCGTGCCCGGTCGCGACCGGATAGTTGTAGTAGGCGCCGCCGTCCGTTGCGAACCAACGGTCCCAGCCCGGTGGAACGTATCGAGACATCGTTGCGGGGTCGTAGTGATTGAGGTACTTGCCCACCAACATCGTTCGGTAGCCGGCGTCATGCAGGTCCACCGCGATCGTGGGGTTGACGGCGGGGTCGTCGTTGAATGCCTTGAACCCGCCGCCCCCGGTTCCTCTCGGCCCCGTGAAGCGCCCCTCGTTGGCGAAGACTCCGGTCGTGGATGGGTAGTTGCCCGTGAGGATCGAGACGCGACTCGGGCAGCACACCGGGTCGGTGATGAACGCCTGGTCGAACGTGACCGCGTTCACGCCGGGAACGAACCGGGCGGACATCTGAGGCATGAAGCGGGTGAGAGAGATGTCCCACCGCTGATCGTCGGTGACGACCAGAACGATGTTCGGGCGAGCCGGGCTCGTCACCGTATCTCCGGGGGTCGGCGTGAGCACGCCGGATCCGAACACGAGCGAAACGATGACCCCGTAGATCAGAAGGTGTGAGACGGGCCGCAGGTGGTGGCCCAGGAACGCGTTTTCACTTGCCACCGTCCCATGGAAGCCCTTTGGTCAAGCGGTCCCAATGGACGAAAGGCCCTGAACCGGAAGGACCGATCGAAGCATCGTTCGCCGGGTATGGAGGCGAGGAGAGCGAAGAAGCTGGAGCCGAGGGAGTTCACCTCGGACCGTGTCCTAGGGTCGGCTATGCTCGACGCCGTAACATACGGGCGCTTAGCTCAGGGGGAGAGCGCTTCCTTGACACGGAAGAGGTCAGAGGTTCAAATCCTCTAGCGCCCACCAGGAAACGAGCACTTCAGAAGTGGTTTCGGCGCACTTAGCAACCGCGTGGATGCAGAAGTGCTCGCAAAGCAGCAGAAAGCAGCGGCAGCCCCTTAGGCTGACTTACCAAAACCAAGACATGCCCTAGCGGGCGACGACCAGCGTGACGATCGATCCGGGGGCGACCACGGTGCCGGGCGGTGGCTCTTGATGCAGAACGCCGGTGACGCGGTCCCTGAGCCTGACCTCCTCCGTCACGTTGAAACCGGCATCGAGCAGCGTTCGCTTCGCGTCTGCCCACTGCATGCTGCGGACGTTCGGAACCGTCACTTGGTCGATTATGGAGGTGGCGGATGAGGTCACGGTGGCAGCTGACTCTGTGTCATGCGACGTGGTGCATGCGGTGAGCAACATGGCCACCATCACAACCGCCGCGGCTAGCAACCTCATGCGGCAACACTACGCCTACCCCTCGTCCTCAACATTGGGGGGCCATTGCTGACGCGTGAACGCGAAAGATCAGCAGAGAGCTCAAAGAAGCCGTGAGAACAAGTGCCCGGTCCGTGCTCGGTGACGCCGCTGTCTGAATCTGAATCTAAGTAGTACTTGCACGGGTTGCCGAGAAGTAGCATGAGCCAGAGGAGGCGGCGCGTGCCTGATCGCACATACATCGGACCCCGGCCAGAAGCGAGCCACCCTGCAGGGTTCAACCCAAGCCCACTGCCGGACGAGCCGGAGGTCACTGTCCTGTTGGTCGTGGTCGCGGTGATCGTTGCGCTCCTCGTGGTCCTCGTGGGCTCCAACCTCCACGCCCCGGCAACGATCTCGTTGCAGATCATCAACGGCCTGTGTCCGAACGGTGCGGTCCCGAATACCCAGGGGATCGCGTGCCCCTCGCCCACTCTGTCCTTCTGGAACCGGCTCCCGATGACCGTGTGGTTCATCTACGCCGCCCTTGCAGCCGGGCTGGTGGTGATCGCTCCGTTCCTCGTGTACCGGGTCAAGCGCAAGACTGGCCAGCTGTAACCGAAGACGACCCCAGCGGGCAGGGGGCCGCGAACAACGCGCATCCTCAGGACCCAAGCTGGAACGGTCCGGAAGAAAACTCCGGCGTCCCTACCGATGCGCCTCTAGAGTCTCGGCATGGTTCGGGTGCTCCGCTGGCTCGGCATCATCGCGTTGATCGCCGCTCCCGTCGCCGCATGGCTTGGGAGCCCCGCGCAGCGCGGCTGCGAATCGAGCTTTGCACTCCACCACCCGTGCGATCCGTATTGGGTCTCGGCGTCGTGGGAGGTGCCAGCGACGCTCATGCTGATCGCGCTCGGCATAGGCCTGCTGATCGTGGCCTCGCGCGTCGAACGAGCACAGTCCGGCGACGCCTAGTCCCGGCATACACGGACCATGTGCTACGGCTGCAGCTCACCTCGCCAGTGCTACGGTCGCGATGGCTCCGGCCGGGACCCCTTTCCTTGGACGGATCGGCGAAGGGCCCGGAGCCTTTGATCCGGTCTATATAGAAGGTGTAGGGCTAGTCGGCATAAAGGCCCCGTCGTGGTGGTGCGGGGACCGTGGCTGCCGATCCGGTCACCCCGGCGCAAGCGTCGAGATCGGCCAGCCAACCTCGTCAGATGCCCGGGAAGCCGTAGACCCCGTCTCCCACCGCGACGTGCCAGCCCGTCGGGCCGCAGTCCCACGTTCGGGACGTGACCTTGTACGACCAGTAGTCCTCGGCGTCGGCGGGGCAAGTGTGGTCCGCTGGCTGGTGGAACGCCGGCCACACCCAGAACACACCGAACACCAGGACGCAAGCGAGCGCGATCAGCGCCTTGTGCCTCATGGGAGCACAGTAGCGACGGCGTAACCGTGGTTGGTGGCGCTGGTATGACGTTAGGCGAGCCTGTCACCTACGGAGTACTTGAGGTCACCGAGTCTCGGCGCTCAGTACGCCTGGGCGGACGCGATACGTTGGGATTCGTGAGCGACGACTTCCGCTCCGTGCTAGCGGCCCTCACGCCGAGTGCCCGCGCCATGCTGCGCCAGATACTGCTCCACGACGGAGATGAGCCCGGCAGGACCTCCAGGATCATGTTCTTCGGTCATGAGGAGGGGGTCGACGACTACCTCCTCGACGACCTCGTCTACACGATCAACCGGGGGACGTTGGATCCAAGTGAGCGGCGATCCATCGTGGAGATCCTGAACGAGATCGACGCCGAGGGCAGTGGTTGATTTCATAGCTGGATCTCATGCCCCCCGATTGGATACATGAGGTCGCCGAGGGAGGGGACCCTCGGCACGCAGCGGTATGGATTCTCTCCATGGGGCACTCGGGACCGAACGGCACCCAGTCCGTTCCTTGCGGGCATAGGCAAAGGGAGTTTCCTGGGCGGAAGGACCGCGATCATCCAGCGGTTCGACGGGTCGAAATGGCGAGATGTTGCCCGTTACCACACGGTGCACGACGCGGACGTCGCGCTCGACCAAGCAATCGGTGAGGGAGAGGAACCCGGCGCTCTCCGAATCGTCGATACGCGGCCTTCGACGGGAACGAGGGTGTTGATGGTGATCGCCGTGATCGTATGCCTCGCTGTCGCGGTTGGGATCGTTTGGTTGTTCGTCGGCGGCTGAGGCGACCGCCTCGTTCAAGCAGTCTCATGTCACCTACGAGATACATGAGTCCCCGAGTGGCGCATCTCCGTATCACACCGCGGAACAGTGGCGACCGACCTATCGAACCGGCGACGCGCTCGCTTGTTCCAGTCGTTGTGTCCATGTGACATACCTTATCCCCGCTTCGCGCGCGGATCGCTGACTCAAGTCGGGCCCATCCGGTCCCGACCAGGGATGTATGGCTGATGAAGAGCTCTACCCCGACCGATGCTTCGCGTGCTGGCGGACGGTCGAGCCGCACGAGGTCTGGCGCAACGCCGATCTGAATGGCCACGATGTTGCACGCGCCTTCTATACGTGCACGGCCGATCACGATCTCACGCACGTCGATTGGTGGACCGACTGGCGAGACTTCGTTCCGCTCGAACGGATCCGCATCCTCGATCCGACGCTCGGCGACGGCGGAACAACGTGGGGCGGCATCCTCTTGCCGCCGCAGCCCGCGCTCCGCTAGAGCGTTGTTGGCGTTCGGGGTCGCACCGCACCTGTGCGAAGACGTGCGGATTCGCGTTCCCGGATAGCACTGGGTACGCTGCGCCGATGCCGCTGACGATCCGTATCCCTAAGACGTCGCCCGAGTTGAGCCGCCGACAGGCCGTGTATATGGCCCGCGAGATCGCGTTAGAAGACGGGCACAGCGATCAAGCGCTCCGTCGGTCACGGAGCAGGATGGAAGAGGTCGACGGCGCCGTCTTGTGGGAGTACGTGATCGAGTTCCCCGACCACGAGTAGGACGTCGATGACGTTCGGCGAGTCGGTCTCGACCTGCTTTCACAAGTACGTTGACTTTAACGGCCGCGCGGCGCGTAGCGAGTACTGGTGGTTCTTCTTGTTCTGCGTCTTGGTGGATCTGGGCGCCTACATCCTGACCGAAACCTTCGGAACCCGGCTCTTCATCGTGCTCTCGCTCATCGCGTTGTGGTTGCCGCTGCTCGCCGCCGCGGTCCGCAGGTTGCACGACGCCGGGATGTCGGGGTGGTGGTGGTGGACGACGTTCATACCGGTCATCGGCCCGTTCGTGTTGGCGTATCTCCTCGTGCAGCTATCGGAGCGGTGGGACAACAAGTACGGCGCGTATGCGGGCAAGCAGAAGCTGCCGAACCCAGCGCCGGCGCCCCCGACGCCGGACGGGTCGCCGTCCATGCCGTCACGGCTCGAGGGCGGGGGGACACCCTCGAGCGGCTAGATCTCGTCCCACGGGACCGCGGCGTACACCTCGCGCAGTGCGTCGACGCGATCTTGCGGCGTATCGAGGTCGATGTCGTCGATCGCCGACACGCGCCCGATCCCTCGTGCGCTCGAGATGAACGCACCGATCATCGCGGCTGCCTCTGGCGCGTGCACGGGTCGGTTCCGCATCGAGACACCGTGCCCGGGGCCGTACATCTCGAGGAGTTGCTTCGTGATCCCGTCGAGCATCGGCGCATCGGGCCAGATCACGCCGTCCTCGTCGAGGAACCCGATGTTGGCCATCGTGGTCTCCGCGATCGACCCGTCCGAGGTCGTGAGCACGGCATCGTCGAAGCCCTGGCGTTGCGCAGCCTCGCGGTAGTGCCCCTGGTCGGTGTGGATGTGCTTGATGTGGGGATCGGGGCGGAGGTACGCGACCGAGCGGAGTCTGAGCGGGCTCGCCATCTCCGCCGGCGGTCGAACGGTGACGACGGTGAGCGGTTCGCCATCTCCGCGGTGGATGTAGACGCGGACCGATGCGTCGGCCGTCCGGCCGAGCGCGTGTCGGATCAGGGAACGCGTCCGGTCCGGATCGAAGCCGGCGTCGAAGGCCTCGCGGTTCGAGGCTGCGAGCCGCTCCATATGCAGGGCGAGTCCACGGGTCTTGTGGTCGCGGACCTGCATCGCCGTGAAGTGGCCGTAGGCAGATGTGACGGCGAGCAGCTCGGCCGGTGTCGGCTCTTCACCCTCGATCTCGACGCGGTCCACGCCAGTCAGGATGGACGATGGTGCGCTGTGTGACGAACCTCGGGCGGCGTTACTCGTCGTGCTGCGAGCGCTTCGTGGTCGACACCGCGTAGCCGAGCCACAGGATCCAGGGGATGGCCAGCAGGATCGTCAGGAAGACCATGTAGACGGCGATCTCAGCGATGTGCTCGAGCTTGGTGGGCAGCCAGGAGACCAGGCCGTTGACGAAGTCCTCCATCGACTCTGCGAGCATCACGCCTCCCCGTCGGTCAGGGCGACATCCTACCGCCGGGGTGGGCCTCCAGGTAGCTTCGAGGGCACGGCGGGTGGCATCATCCCCGGGCGCCGGCTGATCCGAGGGAGAGGGGAGCGCGAACCGTCTGATGTCGTGTTCATTGCCGCCGTCGATCGCAGCGTTGACGTGCGCGTGCGGCGTCTCCAACAGCAGGAGGTTGTCGTGAGCGTGCGCGATATGGAGGATGCGCGCGACCGCGAGCTGCTCGGGCGAGTGCGCGCGGGCGACCCGGAGGGAGCTGCGTTCCGCGAGCTCTTCCGCCGGAACGCCGCTGTGGCGAAGTCCGTCGCGCTCCGCGTGACGCGGAGCGACCAGCTCGCGGAGGAGGCCGTGCAGGAGGGGTTCCTCCAGCTGTGGCGCGCCCCCGAGCGCTTCGATGAGGAGCGGGCGACGGTGCGGCGCTGGTTGCTCACGATGGTGCACGCGCGTGCGGTGGACCTGGTTCGGCGAGAGCAGGCGCAGCGGCGCCGGACCGAGGAAGTGGCGGCCGAACGAGCCGTCGTCGCCGATCCTGCCGACGATGTGATCGCGGCGGTGGCGCGTCCTGGTGAAGCGGCCTCGGTGCGCGCCGCGCTTGCCTCGCTCCCCGAGGCGCAGCGCCAAGTGATCGAACTCATGTATTTCCGCGGGGTGTCGCAGACCGGGGTTGCGGACGCGCTCGGGCTGCCGCTCGGCACGGTGAAATCGCGGGCATTGCTCGCGATGCGGAAGCTCCGCACCTTCTTGGTGGAGACCGAACGATGAGGGATCACACCGAGATCGAGGAGCTGCTGGCGCTGGAAGCGCTCGGCGGGCTCGAGCCCGTCGACCGGGCACGCCTCGATGCGCTCCTTGCCGAGCACGGTCTCGATTGCGCAGAGTGCGCCGAGCTCCGCGCTGGGTTCGCAGACACGGCCGCGATGTTGGGGACCGGTCTCGTACCGACCCCGGTCTCCGCCGGTCTCGAAGCCCGAACGGTCACGAGAGCGCTCGCTGACGCGCCGACCACGGCCGACGGTCCCGCCAAGGTCGACGGTGGTTCGGCGGCGATCGCGCCGACGCATCGTGGGCGGAACGCCCTCATCGCGATCGCCGCCGCGATCGTCCTGGTCGCCGTCGGCGCACTCGGCGGCTACCTCGCGGCGCCACGCAACCCGGTTGAGACCTTCATCGGACAGCAGGGTGTGCAGATCGTGCCGTTCGCACCGAGCGACGGGACCGGCGGCGCGATGACGCTCGCGGTCGGGCCCGACGGGACAACCGCGTATGTGCTCGGCTCGGGCCTCGCCGCGCCGCCGCCCGGCAAGACCTACGAACTGTGGACGATCGAAGGCAAGACGCCGACTTCGCTCGGGTGCGTCGTTCCAACCAACGGACAGGTCGTTCTTCCGGTGACTGGCTCCTTCGCGACCGCCGACGTTGCGGCGATGACCGTCGAACCGAGCGTCTGCCCGAGCGCACCCACCTCCTCGCCGGTGATGGTTGCGACCCTCTGACCTGGCGAACCACCAGGTTCCGGTTTGCGCTCCCTGGGCGGTGCAGGCAAGATGCGCGAGGGTTCGGGCTTGCCCGACCCGGACGGCGGCACGGCGCGGGCACGTGCCGCCGTCGCTATGTGGCCCGTTGGTAAGGTGGCGACATGCCGGGCGCGTAGCTCAGCGGGAGAGCGCTCGCCTCACACGCGAGAGGTCGCTGGTTCGATCCCAGCCGCGCCCACCAGCCGATCGTCAAACTGAGCTGCATCGCAGCGATACCTGCACACGCCATCCATCTGGCGTTCACATCTGCGTTGCTAAACTGCCGACCGTTCGAGGCCGCGCCGGTCGCGGAGGGCGACCACCCGGTCCGCGCACCACCGCCGGCCGTACGCCGGCCCGGATCCACAACCCTGGAGGGAGCAGCTGTGGCGACGACGACCACCCAACCCGCCGCGCGCGCGGTCCGTGTCCGTAAGGTCTACGGCGCCGGCGATGCCGCCGTCGAGGCGCTCCGCGGGATCTCGCTCGATCTCGCCGCGGGGGAGTGGACCGCGATCATGGGTCCGTCCGGCTCCGGCAAGTCCACCCTGTTGCACGTGCTCGCCGGTCTTGACACGCCGACCGAGGGCAATGTCTTCATCGGCGACGTCGACCTGACCACGCTGTCGGACAAGCAGCTCACGCAGCTCCGTCGCGATCGCATCGGGTTCGTGTTCCAGGCGTTCAACCTGATCCCGACGCTCACCGCGAGCGAGAACATCACGCTGCCGCTGGACATCGCCGGCCGTGACGTCGACAAGAGCTGGTTCGACACGGTCGTGAACACCGTCGGGCTGGGTGACCGCCTGCACCACCGACCGGCAGAACTCTCGGGGGGCCAGCAGCAGCGCGTGGCCGGCGCTCGCGCGCTCGTGTCGCGTCCGGAGATCATCTTCGCCGACGAGCCGACGGGGAACCTCGACTCGAAGAGCGGCGCCGAGTTGCTCGACTTCCTTCGCTCGGCCGTCGACGATCATGGGCAGACGATCGTGATGGTGACGCACGACGCGCACGCGGCCGCGCACGCCGACCGGGTCGTGTTCCTTGCCGACGGCAACTGCGTACACGAGATGCGCTCACCGTCCGCGGACGCGATCCTCGATCAGATCAAGCTGCTGGAGGGCTAGTGCTCCGCGCGACGCTGAAGAGCCTCTTCGCGCGGAAGCTCCGCCTGATCCTGACGGCGCTCGCGGTCGTGCTCGGCGTCGGGATGACGGCCGGCTCGTTCATCCTGACCGACACGGCCCTCAAGAGTTTCGACAACCTCTTCGGCGACGTTTACAAGGGGACCGACGTGGTCGTGCAGGGCACGACCGCGTTCGATCCGAGCGGACAGAACAACACAGGGGGCGGGAGCGAGCGCCAGCCGATCCCCGCGAGCGTGCTGCCAAAGGTCCAAGCGGTCGACGGCGTCGCCACCGCGGTGGGATCGATCGGCGGCACAGCCTGGATCGTCGATCCGACGACGAACAAGGTGATCCAGAACGGTGGGGCACCTCCGATCGGTGGCTCCTGGGATACCGGCCTTACCAGCCTGCAGATCGACCCCGGCGGGGCCGCACCGGTGGGACCGGACCAAGTGGTGATCGACGCCGGAACCGCCTCCGATCATGGGATTTCCGTCGGGCAGCAGGTCAAGATCGTCACGATCAACGGGCCCGCCGAGTACACCGTCTCGGGTGTCGCGCGCTTCGGAGCGTCGAACAGCCTCCTTGGCGCGACGCTCGCGCTGTTCGATCTCCCGACCGCGCAGAAGCTGTTCGACCGCGTCG
>Ga0207693_10004903_pt1 | contig 11246 bp, 10 predicted proteins | sample LARL81metaG_FD_184347 | JGI IMG/M metagenome (GOLD analysis project Ga0207693, IMG submission 184347) | Corn, switchgrass and miscanthus rhizosphere microbial communities from Kellogg Biological Station, Michigan, USA - LAR L8-1 metaG... | ecosystem: Host-associated > Plants > Roots >... | reverse complement strand
CCCGCGCGCAGCCGCGCTCGAGCCGCGCTATGCCTGTTGTGTCGCCTGGGGCGCGCAGTGGGATTATCACGCCGTGTGGGCCAAGCGGCTCGATGAGCTTGCGACCGGCAAGGTGCTCTCGCTGTCCGTCCCCCCGGAGCATCTGCAGTGGGTGCTCGGGGTTTCAAGCCAGGCCGCGGCGCTCAAGAAGCTCGAAGACTTCCGCCTCGATGGCATCGTGCAGAAGATGCGCTGTCCCTTCCTGCTCTTGCACGGCGAAGGTGACGAGCAGATACCGCTTGCGATTGCGCAAAAATGTCTCGACGCGGTCGGCTCCACGGAGAAAACGTTCCGCGTCTTCACGCGGGAGGAAGGCGGCTTTCACCATTGCCAGGTCGACAATGTGACCATCGGCGTGCACGCCATGTGGGACTGGATCGAGGAGGTGTTGAAGCCGGGAACTTGACTACCGCGCGATCGCTTGTCGCAGGATCGCGCGCGCGGGCTCCGATCCGTCGAGCTGGCGCAGCGTGCGGTGCTCGATCTTCCAGCCCTGTGGTGTCCTGACGAGATCCCAGCGGTTCGCCGTCATGCGGTGAATCCGGAAGCCTTTGGAGCTGCCGTGATTGGGCACCTCGACGGGGCCGCCCTGCATCTGCGGGACGATGATCTGCAAATAGGACGTCACCACCGCGCTGTCACCGGAGATCGCGACATGCGGCAGGCCGGTGAAATGGGCCAGTCCGCCGGCGATCGCAGCCTGATGCGCGGGGGTCAGCACCTGCTCAGCAATGCTGGCGCGCCCGCGCGGGCTCGAGAGGTTTTCGCCGCGGTCAAACACGCCGTCCTCCACCCAGCTCGCCGAGATATGCTCGCTGCCGCCGGTATCGGCGCTGGGCGGGTGACTGGCGATCAGATTATAGATCTCGAGCCGATCCTCGATGACTTGAATGCGCTCTTCCAGGCTGCGTGTGGTTTGCATCTCTGTTGCCTCCATTCTTCTCGCGCTCGAGCTACCCGATCACTTCGGACGTTTCATTGAGCATGGGTCGTCGCGCGCAAGCAACCGCGTGGGAGACGTGAGGCTTCTCGCCCTTGCGCTTCCATTGCAACTCATTCAGAACGGCTAAAACGGGCCGACGATTAGGGATCAATAAAAGTGGATCGATCAGCTTGAGCGCGAGGCAATGAAAGCGGGTGTTGCCACTGAAAATGGTCTGGCGTTGCGCGAAGTACCGCAACCGCGACCCAAGCCGAACGAAGTGTTGGTCAAGGTAAAGGCCGGCGCGCTCAACCGTGCCGATCTTGCAACTGCACGCGGCATCCCCCACGGCAGCCATGGCGGGATCGGAGCGCCGGTCGGCATCGAGTGGGCCGGCGAAGTGGTGGAGACCGGAGCCGAAGTGAAGGGTTACCGTCCCGGCGACCGCGTCATGTGTTCAGGCACCGGCGGCTACGCGGAATATGCAGTGAGCGACTGGGGACGCGTGAACCCGATGCCGGATGGAATGAGCTTCGAGCACGCGGCGACACTGCCGGTCTCCCTCATCACGCTGCACAATGCCCTCTTCACGGCGGGGCGGCTCGTTGCCGGAGAGAGCGTGATGATTCAGGGCGCGAGCTCAGGCGTGGGTTTGATGGGCCTGCAGATTGCCAAGCTCAAAGGCGCCAAGCTGGTGATCGGCACTTCAACGAACGACGCCCGCCGCACGCGGCTTCCCCAATTCGGCGCCGATCTTGCCCTGGACACCCGCGAGGCCGGCTTCGCCGACGCGGTCTTGGCAGCGACAGGTGGGAAGGGGGTGGACCTCGTCGTCGATATGCTGTCGGGTCCGGTGGTGGCGCAAAGCATGCGAGCGATCGCGATCCTCGGCCGGATGGTCAATGTCGGCCGCCTTGCGGGCGCAAAGGCCGAGTTCGATTTCGATCTGCATGCGCTCCGCCGGATCGACTATATCGGGCTCACCTTCCGCACCCGCACGCTGGATGAAGTGCGCGAAATCAACCGCCGCATGCGCGCCGATCTGTGGGAAGCGGTGACCGCCGGCAAGCTCTCGCTGCCGATCGACAGCCGCTTTCACTTCGATGCGGCAGTGGAGGCGCAGGCGCATATGCGCGCCAACCAGCACTTCGGCAAGATCGTGCTCACGATGTAAGGGAGAGGAAAGGGCCGATGTCCCGCAAACTCGAGCTCACCTTCGCCTGCGGCGATTACGAGATCATGCGTGCCCTGAAGGAAGGCATCGTCCGTCCCGAAGGCATCGAGCTCACAGTCCTCACCGATATGGCCGCCTCTCCGCGGCACTGGCGGTTCCTGCGCGGCCGCGAATTCGACGTCGCCGAAGTATCAGGTTCAGGATACATCGCAGCGCGCGACCGCGATCTTCCGTTCTGTGCGATCCCGGTTTTCCCGCACCGACGCTTCCGGCACGGCTTCATCTTCATCAATACGTCGAAGGGGATCCAAAAGCCCATCGATCTCGGCGGCCGAACCGTCGGCACCAAGGGCTATCTGTTCACCGCCGGCGTGTGGATGCGGGGGATCCTGGAGCACGATTATGGCGTCGCGCCGAAATCCATTCACTGGCTCACCGAGCTCGATGAGGATGTCGATTTCACGCCGCCGCCTGGACTCGATATCACGCAGGTCGCGGACAACAAATCGCTCGAGGACATGTTGACGGCGGGCGAAATCGATGCGCTGTTCTCGCCCGACCTGATCAGGCCGCTTACCGCGGGCGACAAGCGCGTCGGGCGTCTCTTCCCGTACTACAAGCAAGAGGAGATCGCCTTCTATCGCAACACCGGCATATTCCCGATCATGCATGTGGTCGGCATCAAGCAGGAGATCGTTGATCGACACCCCTGGGTGCCGATCAACCTGTACAAGGCGTTCGAGCAATCGAAGGCGGCTGCCATGCAGCGGATGGCCAACCCGCGCATCGTGCCGCTGGCTTGGTATCGGGAGGCTTGGGAAGAGCAGGAGACGATTCTCGGCAGGGACCCGTGGGAGTACGGATTGACCGAGCGCAACAGCAAAAACTTCGAGCGGCTTGTATCCCATTCCTTCGAGCAGGGATTGATCAAACGCCGCCTGCCGCTGGATGAGCTATTTCTTAACGTGTCCGAGGGCCGCAACCGCAACGAATTCAGGTTTTAGCTCAGTTCACGACTGTGCGAACGTGGTGCCTCATTTTTTTCTGATCCGAAAAACGAAGAGGTCGCCATCCCGCGAGCTCGACTCAAGCGTGTCACCGGTCTGATTCGTCAGGTTCGGGATGTCGATAGCGGTCAGAGGATCCGTGCATTCCGCTATCAACAAGTCACCCGGCTTGAGGCCGCTGAGCGCCTTGCGTGCCCGCAGCGCCGGGAGGGGACATTTCAGCCCGCGGAGATCGATAGTCTTCTCATTCATCACATCATAAAAACACCATGCGCGCGGTAATGTCGAACCTAAACACCGATGAGCAACGCGATACATTGCTCGCGTTGTCGAGTATGAACGCGTACGTCATGCCGCTGCGTGCCGGGGCCGAGAGCCCGCGGACGAGGATTGCCGCCCTGGTGCTCTCGCTTATCGCCTTATGTGCAAGCCCCGGCTTGGCCTATGCCCAGCTTCGTGGGCACGGCGGTCCGGTCCGTGCCCTGGCGATCTCGCGAGACGGCACGCAAGCACTCTCCGGCAGCTTCGACACCTCTGTCATCCGCTGGTCGCTACGCAAAAACGCGGCGGAGCGGGTGCTGCGTTTCCACGAAGGCGCCGTGAATGCCGTGCTCTTCCTCAATGATGGTCGAATGGCATCGAGCGGGGAAGATGCCCGTATCGCAGTCTGGAACCGAGGGGAGACCGAGCCATCGCTCGTGCTCGCGGGTCATAATGCACCGGTGACCGCTCTCGGCATCGCGCCCGATGGCGCGAGCCTCGCCTCCGCATCGTGGGACCACACGGTGCGGCTTTGGCCGCTTGCGCGGACTGGCCATCCGCGCGTGTTTGAAGGTCACACTCAAGGGGTCAACGGCGTTGCGTTCTCCCCCGATGGCACCGAGCTGATCACAGCCGGATACGATGCGACGTTGCGGATCTGGCCTCTGCTTCACGATGCTCCAGCTGTTGCGACAGCATTGCCTGCGCCGCTCAATACAGTTGTGGTCGCGCCCGACGGCGAGATCATCACCGCCGGCGCGGATGGAAAAATTTATCTTCTTTCCGCGGCCGGCAAGATCAGGGACGAGATCCAGGCTGGCGCATCGCCGATCATCTCGGCTGCGCTTTCTCCCGATGGTCGCCTGATTGCTGCCGCCAGCATCCGTGGCTCCGTTGCCATCATCGAGCGCAGGTCGCGCGTGCTTGTGCGCACCCTGGTCGGCCCGGGGCTACCCGTATGGTCGGTCGCCTTCTTCCCCGATAGCCGCACGCTGCTGAGCGGCGGCACCGACCGGGTGATCCGGCGCTGGGATACGCAGAGCGGCGAACAGATTGGAGATGCCGTCGCCGGTGCCCCCGAGGATCCGCTTGCGGCTTTTGCCGGCGATCCCGGTGCCGAGTTGTTTCGTGCCTGTGTGGCCTGCCATACGCTGCGGGCCGACGAAGGGCCGCGCGCCGGGCCCACGCTCGCCGGGGTCTTCGGTCGCAGAATCGCGACGCTGCCCGGCTACAATTTCTCTGCTGCCCTCAAGAAGCTGGACATCGTCTGGACGCCGGCGACGGTCTCGAAGCTCTTCGAGCTCGGCCCGATGGCTTACACCCCGGGGACCAAGATGCCGGAGCAGCGCATCGGCTCGGCCGAGGACCGCGCAGCCCTTGTTCGGTTCCTGGAGCGCGCAACCAGCCAGAACTGAGTTGGAAACATCAATCCTGCGCCAGCATGGCGCCGCTTCGGCGAAACCGTGCGATCTCTGCCGGATCAAAGCCCCAGTCGGCAAGGGCAGCAACTCCCCCTTCGCCAGGCTGGGGAGCATCGCGCTCCACACCGGGCGCGGTCCGTGAAAAGCGTGGCGCCGGCGCCGGCTGTACGAGGCCACCCCGCTCTGTGAATGTTTCGCGCGCACGATTGTGCGGATGGGATGGTGCCTCGGCCAGCGAGAGCACCGGCGCGCAACACACATCGCACCCAGCGAGCAGGTCGAACCACTCGTCGCGCGTTTTTTGTTTGAAAGCCGCGCCGAGAGCCTCCTTCAGCTCCGGCCAGCGCGTTCGATCATGCTGCGCTGGCAGACTCGCCTGGTCGAGATCCAGGCATTCGAGCAGCCGCCGGTAGAAGCGCCCTTCGATTGCCCCGACCGCAATGTATTTCCCGTCCGCAGCCTCATAAACGCCGTACCAGGGGGCGCCGCCGTCGAGGGTATTGATGCCGCGTGCGTCCTCCCACAGCCCGGCCGCCATGCGGCCGTAGAAGATGGACATGAGGCTAGCCGCTCCGTCACACATTGCGGCGTCGATCACTTGGCCTTTGCCCGACGCATGCCTTTCGACCAGCGCGCAGGCTATCCCGAAGGCGAGATACATGGCCCCGCCGCCGTAGTCCCCGACGAGATTGAGCGGCGGCAGCGGCGGCTGCCCTGCGCCACCAATGGCGTGCAGCGCGCCCGAGACGGCGATGTAATTGATGTCATGGCCGGCACTCTGCGCCAGTGGGCCGTGTTGTCCCCAGCCGGTCACGCGTCCGTAGATCAGCCGGGGATTGCGCGCGAGGCACGCATCCGGACCGAGACCCAGCCGCTCGGTGACCCCCGGCCGGAATCCTTCGATCAGCACATCCGCCTTCTCCACGACGGCCATCACAATCTCGACCGCCTGCGCGGTCTTGAGATCGAGCGCTATCGAACGGCGGCCCCGCGCCATGATGTCGAATTTGGGATCAAGCGGCAGCCCAATATCCGCGGGCGCGATCCGGTCGATACGCAGGACGTCCGCCCCCATATCGGCCAGCATCATTCCGCAGAACGGGCCCGGCCCGACGCTAGCCAGCTCCAGGACCTTCACACCCGAGAGGGGACCGCTCATTCATGCGGCTTTTGCAACCGGCCTAGTGTCGTTGCTGGCGCGTGCGTGGTTCCCTGTCGGTGCCGTACAACAAGCTCTGCGAGCAACGCCCACCGTTGCCGAAGATCGCGGCTTGGCATTGCTCGAACGAATAGAAGCCGCAGTTACTTCCCTCCAGACCGGTGCCATAGCGCGCGCACCAGGGGCCATCGGCGCGCGCTTCTGCTGAGGACAGCACTATACTGCTGAGCAACACGGTAACGAGGCCAAGTCGGCGCATGAATCTCTCCTTAGCAAACACAGTTACTTAGGCCCTATTCAGCCGCCTCACGCGAGGGCGGGCGGATGCTGTCGAGGCCGTCGGCATCCGTTGCGGAAATCGTGGTGCGTACCATGAGCCGCGGCTCCTGCGCCGGCCAGGGTCGGCCGCGGTGCAGCGTCGCGCGGTTGTCCCACATCACCACGTCACCCTTGCGCCAAGCGTGCACGTAACTGAGTTCCGGCGCGGTTGCGGCATCGATGAGCTCGGCAAGAAGGCGTTGCGCGGCCGCCTGCTCCATTCCTTCGATCGTATAGGCGTGCGAGGCGATGTACAGCGCCGTGCGGCCGTTGGTCGGATTTGTCCATGCCATGCGCCAGCATTGGGGCGGCAGCGCCGCCCGCTCTGCCGGGCTCGCGAGATCGGAGGCGATCTTGCCGCGCGAGTGGGCATAATCGTGCCAGGCGAAAGAGTTCTCCAGTCGCTGGCGCAGTGCCGGATCGAGCCGCTCCCACGCGAGCCTGGTCGAAACATATTCGGTCTCCCCGCCCGCGGCGGGAATGATGCGGGCCGACAACACGGAGGCCAACGCTGGCACGCGTTTGAAAGTGCTGTCCGTATGCCAAAGCTGGTTAGCCTTGTTGCGCAGCGAAAGCCGGTGATCGGCCGGGACGACCTTGCCGTTCGCGTCGATGGTGCTGAGGATCACGAGGTTGGTGCCCGCGCCCTGCGACCCGACCTTCGTTACTTCGAGCGGACCGAACCGGCGCGAGAACGCGAGCTGTGTCTCGTCCGTCACCTCCTGGCCGCGGAAGATCAATACCGAGTGTTTCTCAAAGGCGGCACGGACCTGGGTGTAGACGTCGGTTTTAGCCGCGACCTCGGCAAGCGTGAGGCCGCGCAACTCGGCGGCGAAACCCGGACCCAGCGGAATAATTTCCATGGCGAGCCCTCCATTGGTGCGATCTGATTAACTCTCCGACAAAATCGGCCGGTCGGCAAGAAGTCATGAACCAGCCGACGCTCCTCCTTCGGAGACAGGAGTTTTCCGCATCCGCACTTCTGAACTCGCAAAGCAGGAGCGAGCTGCGACGCGTTGCGCACGTTGCTGGTTCGTGGCTGGACGAGGCGGCAGCATCGAACCTTTAACGCGACTGTGCGACTAATATGCTGACTCCTATTCCGGGGCGGATAACGCCTCATGCCGCGGCTTGTCGCATTGCAGGGTGAGTGAGCTCTCGGCGTAGAAACAAGCAAGGGGTGGCCGTCGTGAGCTTATCGTGGGGCCTGTTAACTGAAATGCGTGATCTTTGGGTGCCGCCGCGCCTTCGTCAGCGGCTCAGCCTCATGCTTGCCTTCCTTGGCTTTGGACTGATCGCCGGCACAAGCGGGGTTGCTCTCATTGTAGCCGATACCGATTCCGATCCTCGTAGCGCATTCGCATTCGCTCCCGTGCAAACGCCAACTGTTGCAACAGCTGCTCCAGAGTCGAATGTGGAGGGGCCGCTTCCGAAGACAGTACTTGCCCGCGAGGTGATCGCCTCGAACGGCATGACGCGCGAAATCGCCAATCGGGAGAACGTCAAAACGTGCCCAAGCACGTCGTACGCGTCCGACAACCGATGTGGTCCGGGCGAAGCATCAAATCCAGAGATGGCTGCGCCGGTATCCAATTCGTCTGCCTCGACGGTAGTCCCAACGGGTGACGCCAGTGAGGGGACAATCATTGCTGAACCGCAACCAGCCGCTTCGGGCGAGAGCACACCCGTTCTCGAAGTAAGCGCCATGCCGCCAACCGATGCAGAAGCCGCTGTGGTCGAGGCGCCAGCGCCGGAAGCCTCTACCGCAAAGCCGCGAAAGACAGCGCGCCAGCAGAGCGGACAGCGGCATGCTTACCAACAGCCTCGTCGCGGTCGCTATGCTCAGCACCCCTTCTGGCCGTTCTGGTAAGAGCACGCCGGCCCGCGCCGGATATCATTCTTGAGAGCGCTTGCGGTCAGGCTGCAAGCTTCACGTATTCGAAATCGCCCGGCTTATTGTCGATCCCGACCCGAGGCGGCGCAATCCAGCCCGCGAATTGGGAGGGCACGTAGACGGGCTTCATCAGTGATGCGATGAAATCGCCGTCGGCGCTGGAAGGCAGCCACTTATCCTTCTGCCGGTCCCACGTCGCCGCATCGAGAAGCTCGCCCGTTGGTGACGCATGCACGCCCTTGAACTCCCCGATGGCGCGATGAAAAGCGACGTGCGGCAGCATCAGCCTGAAGGGGGCACCGGTACGATCGATGATCTTGTTCCAGCGATCGATGCCGCGCTGGCAGTCGGCGGTATAGTCGTCACGCAGGCGCATGTTGATGGCGGTGAGTGCCGGCTCATCCACGCGCTTGATCTCGCCATCGACGAGCTTGAGCACAGGGTAGGTAGAGTGCTCAAGCCGGTGGTCGTCCTCAATCTTGCTCTCCTGGAAACGGCCCTTGAGGCTGGCGTTGAACGAGTTCGCCGCATTGGTGGAAACCTCCGAGCCGAAGAGATCCAGCGACAACGAGTAGTGCAGGTTGAGCTTCTTCTGCATGGTGGGCAGATCGATCACGTCCAGCGATCGAACCCTTTCGATGTCTGTGGGATCATCGATGCCCGCCTGCTTCATCGCTTCGCACGTGCGCTGCAGGATTCGGCCGAGCCCGGTTTCACCCACGAACATGTGGTGGGCTTCCTCCGTGAGCATGAAGCGGCAGGTGCGCGATAGCGGGTCGAAGCCGGACTGCGCCAGGCTCTCGAGCTGCATCTTTCCGTCCCTGTCGGTGAAGAAGGTGAACATGAAGAAAGAGAGCCAATCCGGGGTGGCCTCGTTGAATGCGCCAAGCATGCGCGGCTTGTCCGGACTGCCGGAACGCCGTTGCAACAGCTCTTCCGCCTCCTCGCGTCCATCACGTCCGAAATATTTCTGCAGGATGTAGACCATGGCCCAGAGGTGGCGGCCCTCCTCGACATTCACCTGGAAGACATTGCGCAGGTCATAGAGCGAGGGAGCGGTCTTCCCAAGGTGTCGCTGCTGCTCCACCGAGGCGGGTTCGGTATCGCCTTGTATCACCACGAGCCGGCGCAGCATGGCGCGGTATTCGCCAGGCACTTCCTGCCAAGCCGGCTCGCCCAGATGATGTCCGAACGGAATCGTGCGGCCCTCCTCCTGCGGAGCGAGGAGAATGCCCCAGCGGTAATCCGGCATCTTCACATAATCGAATTTTGCCCAACCCTTCGGATCGACCGACACTGCCGTGCGCAGATAGACGAGCGCCTGCTGAAAGCCCTCCGGTCCCATCGTCTGCCACCAATCGAGGTAGCCGGGATGCCAGCGCTCGAGGGCGCGCAACACCGTGCGATCCTCGGTCAAACCGACATTGTTCGGAATCTTCGTGCTGTAATCAACATTGATGATATCCATGGCTCTTCCTCACACCCTTGTCGTATCAAAGGCCGGCTTCTGGCCGGTGCCGTAGCGTCGCAACGCGCCGTCGGTGCCGACCGCATTCGGGCGCTGGAAAATCCAGTTCTGCCAGGCGGTCAGCCGCGCAAAGATCTTCGATTCCATCGTCTCCGGCCCGGCGAATCTCAGATTGGCTTCGAGTCCCGTCAGCGCGTCGGGCGAGAAGCTCGCCCTTTCCTCCAGGAAAACCCGGATCTCATCCTCCCAATCGATGTCGTCCAGTGCCGCCGTGACAAGCCCCAGCCGCTCTGCCTCCCGAGCTTCGATCACCTCGCCAATCCTGAGCTTCGCCGCATCGACATCGGCGGGATCGGCAAGAAACCGGCTCTCCAGGCGAGAGAGCCCATTCGACATGGGATAGGCGCCGAAACTCACCTTCCCGAGGCAAAGACCTGCGACCGGTCGGTTGTCGCCTTCGCGCCTGCCAATAAGCATGTAGGAGCGGTCGGCGGCGAACACCAATTCTGCAAGCGTACCGGCAAAGCACGATCCCGGCTCGACCAAAGCGACCAGCGAGCGCGAGGTGAGGTCAACGCGTTTGAGCACCCGCTTCCACGAGCTTCGCACTTCGCGCGCGAGCCAATGCTGCGCGTGAGCGTCGAGGAACCCATCGTAGGCCAGCACCTGCGCCGGATCCCCCGACGACGTGAACACGATGGCTGCGACGTCGAACTCGTTCGCGCGGATATCGAGAATGGCGTCGTCGAGCTCGCGCGCAAGCCGCAGCGGCCAGAACTCCGAGCCGAGCTCCACCATCGCCTCCGCGCCGGCGGGCGCAGCGGCGTCGGGGCCGCGCAGGTTGATATTGGCAAGCCGCTGGGTCCGCTGGAACTCTACTGTGAGGGTGCTGTATTCGACGGCATTCTCCGAGCGCTCGCGGTGGAGCGGCATGAGGGCAATGCCTTGCGCGTCGCTCGGACGACGCGATCGCGCGGCGAACTCCTTCGCGCGCTCGCTGACGGCCTGTTCCAGCTTCGAACCTGAAACCACCTCATCCACCAGGCGCCACTCCACGGCACGCTTGCCCTTGACCCCCTCCTCGGTCGTGCAGAACGCGTCGGCGCGATCACGCCGCACCTTGCGCTTGTCGGTCACGCGAGTGAGCCCCCCGGTGCCAGGAAGCACCGCAAGGAGCGGCAGCTCGGGCAGCGATACCGCGGTAGAGCCGTCGTCGATCAGCATGATGTAGTCGGCGGCAAGCGCGAGCTCGTAACCGCCGCCGGCTGCCGTGCCGTTGATCACACAGATGGTCGCGAGGCTGGAGGTTTCGCTCGCCTCCTCGATCCCGTTTCGCGTTTCGTTGGTGAACTTGCAGAAGCTGACTTTGTGCGCGTGCGTTGCCCCCGCAAGCATGCGGATATTGGCGCCTGCACAGAACACGCGCGGTTTGCCCGAGCGCAGCAGGACGACCTTGGCGGAGGGATGCTCGAACCGGAGCCGCTCGAGCGCGTCCGCGAGCTCGATGTCCACTCCGAGATCGTACGAGTTGAGCTTGAGCTCGTAGCCTTCGAACAACGTGCCCTTCTCGTCCACGTCCATCA
>Ga0207693_10004901_pt1 | contig 11249 bp, 5 predicted proteins | sample LARL81metaG_FD_184347 | JGI IMG/M metagenome (GOLD analysis project Ga0207693, IMG submission 184347) | Corn, switchgrass and miscanthus rhizosphere microbial communities from Kellogg Biological Station, Michigan, USA - LAR L8-1 metaG... | ecosystem: Host-associated > Plants > Roots >... | reverse complement strand
CATGGCAGCAACGTTTGCGCAAAGACCGCGTCCTTTGGCCAGCGCGTCTCGATATCCGCGAGCTCCGCGCGCGCTTCATCGGCACGTCGATACGCAACTAGATAGTCTAGCAACCCGAACTTGCTGATAAAATTGTCTGGGGAGATGGCCCGCATCTGCCGGACTGCTTCCTCGACCTGGGCACGCCGGTCGAGCGCCATCGCAGAACGCATGATGCGGTTCCAGCCGATGCCGAAGTAAGGGTCGAGCGTCACCAACTGGCGCGCCGCGCGCATCGAATCCTCCAGGCGACCGACCTCGTAGAGGATCTCCGAGTAATCCTCGCGAACGTCTGAGTAGCTCGGGTCGATCTGCATCGAGCGCAAGTAATGTTGTTCCGCCGCGGCGTACTTGAACTGGGCCCGGGCGACGTTGCCGAGCGCGTGTTCAGTGGTCGCGGCATCGGGTTCCAGTGCAGCGGCGCGTTCCGCCGCAGCCTTCTGGCCAGCAAGGAATTCGGCCGCGAGCGCGGGTGTCATGTGTGCCGTGAACCAGAAACTCACCTCATAGGTGAGCGAAAGCGATGACCACGCCGCCGCAAACTCCGGCGCCTTCGCCACTGCCGCCTTCAAGTGCGCAATCGCGGAGGGGAGATCGCTGCGCTGGCGCAGCAGCGCGCGGCCCTTGAGATACTCGTCGTAGGCTTCAGGGTCGATCGGCGCGCGAGCTGCCACTGGAGCGGAAAAGCCTAACGAGAGCTTGAGTGCAGCGCCGATGCGTTGCGCGATTTCATCCTGGAGCGCGAACACGCTTTCCAGTTTACGATCGTAGGTTTCGGACCAAATATGGAAGCCATCCGCGACGCGGACCAGCTGCGCGGTCACGCGCACCTGCTCGCGATCGCGGCGCACGCTGCCTTCGACAATGTTGCTCACGCCGAGCTTGCGCCCGATCTCGCGCACATCGCCGCCTTTGCCCTTGAACTCGAAGACAGAGGTGCGCGCAACCACGTTGAGCTTTGGAATTTTTGCCAGAACGTTGAGCAATTCCTCGGTCATGCCGTCTGAGAAATAGTCTTCGTCCGGTTTGCCACTGATGTTGACGAACGGGAGGACGGCAATCGAATTGTGGCCGGCGATCGTCGGCGTAGCCAGGTCGCCTTTGCGGAACGATGGCTGCCCGTAAAAGTACCAAAACAGCGCAAGGACGATCAGCAACGCGGCCACGGCAAACAGAGCCTTGCTGCCCGCAGGACCGGGATCGAGCTTCACCCCCTCGCGGGTGATATCAAACGCCCACGCCAACACTACGGCGATCGGAAAACCGAGCAGTGCGATCAGGATAAAAATCCGTAGCGCCCACGGCGGCGCATCGAACGCGGGAAATCCGATGGATGCCGCCTGCACCGACAGCCAAGCGACGACCAAATAAGCCGCACCGACTTTGAATACTTTGCGTCGCTTCAGCTCGGCGAAAAAAGTAACCGAGCTCATTTCGAAGCAGTTACTCCCTTGAATTCGCGCGCTGGAATGATTTTCTCGGCGAGCGCTTCGAATCGCGGATCGAGGCGCAACGGATCGAGCAAGGGGTCGACTCGGATAAATCTCAATGAATCTCCGGCACGATCCTGATAACTCCTTTGCAATCGGCGGAGTGCTTCGTCCCGGTAGCCGAGTCCGAGGTTAACAATCGCAAAACTGTAATCGGAGACGTACCGTTGTTTCGAGAGGGCCTCGAGTTCATCATGAATTTTGATGGCTTCCGCTTTTTTTCCCGCGGCGGCATAGGCGTTACCGAGCAACCCGAGCATGGAAGGGTCGTCGTTTAGGCTGCGCGCTTTTTCGTATTCTTCGATCGCCCCGGCCAAATCGCCGTTAGCAGCCAATGCCGAACCGAGGTTCCAGTGTGCATAATAGAATCCTGGATCGAGATCGACGGTTTTGCGGAGTTGCTTGATGGCTTCATCGTACCGGCGCGCACGATAATAGCTGTTTCCAAGGTCGGCATTGATCACTAATGAGAGAGGATCTAGCGCAATCGCGCGTTTCACTTCGGCAATGGCTTCATCGAACCGTCCCAGAGCGGTAAGCGCCGAACTCCCGTACCACTGGTGCGCAGTAGGATAATTCGGGTTGAGCTCAATGGCACGCTGATACTCACGAGCGGCGCGAACGAAATCGAGGTCATAATAACAAAATATTTGTGCCCGTGACGTGTGTGCCTCGGCCAGTGTGTCATCAAGTTGAAGCGCCTTCTCGGCTGCAGCCTTTGCTTTCGGGTAACAATCCTGCGGGGTCCCTGCGCCGTAGAAAGGCATCAACACGTAGGAGTCGGCGAGCCCCACATAGGCAAGCGTGTAGTTTGGGTCGGCAGCGATCGCTTGGTTGAAATAATCCGCCGCTTTGTTCAGGTTTTGACCCGTTCGTTTATTCCAGAAAAATCGTCCTCTCAAATACAGCTGGTAAGCATCGGTATTCTCCGTCGGTCGCGCTGTGATTGCGTTCTGCTCCGAGCCTGACAACTTTGCGCGCAACGTTTCGGCTATTGTTTTGGCTATTTCGCTTTCGACTCCGAAAATGTCGGTTAGCTGGCGGTCGAAGGTGTCCGCCCAAAGATGCGTATCGGTGGCGCCTCTGATTAGCTGTACGTTGACGCGGACCGCGTCGGCGGTGCGCTGAACGCTGCCTTCCAAAATGTTGGCCACTCCGAGTTGCGCGGCGATCGCCGGTATATCGTCGGGCGAACTTTTGAATCGTTGAGCGGACGTGCAGGAGACCACGTTCAAGTCGGTGATCTTCGACAGCCGCGTAATAATCTCATCCTGGATGCCGGCAGCGAAATAAGCGTTGTCAGGATCGCGACTAAGATTAGCGAATGGTAAGACCGCAATCGATTTCATTGGCAATTCGTTAGGCGCGGACGCAACGCGTTTGTTTCCTGCGGTGTATCTGCCAAGAAAAAATAGCGTGACCGAAATCGCGGCGGCGATCGCGACGACGTAGATCCACGCGTGTTTCTTTCGCCCAATTGCCGCAGACACCGGCATCGCGTCAGCGACTTCGGTCCGTTTAATTCCCTCTGGAGTCGCTTCAAATGCCCACGCGATCACGAGCGCGATCGGAAATCCAACCACGATCGCGAGCACAACTAAACGCACAGCCCAATTAGGAATTTCGAAAAACGGAAAAACCTGCGTCGCGACTTGAACGAGCAACCATCCTACGACCGCGTAAGCGACGGCGACTTTGTAAACGTTGCGCCGCTTCAGCTCGCCGAAGAAATTATCGATCTTCATTTCACGGCGGCGGCTGATTTAAATTGTGCGGCTGGAATGACTTTCTCGGCGAGCGCTTCGAAACGCGGATCACCTCGCAGATCGTCGAGCATGGGATCTACTCTAATGGTGAAGAGATCGTTGCCGGCGCCCTCGCGATACGCGCGCTCCAACGCGTCGATCGCCTGTTCTTTGTCGCCCAATCCCATGAACATGAGCGCCATGGCATAGCCGGAGACGTAGCGGGATTTCGCCTCCTCTCTGAGATGCGCGAGGATTTTTTGCGCTTCGTCTCGTTGTCCGGCCCGAGCATGGGCCTGCCCGAGATACGCGAGCGCCTCTGGGTCGTCGTTTAATTCGACCGCTTTTTGATATTCAGTGATGGCCTCAGTGCGTTGGCCTTTGAGTTGGAAGGCCTGGCCCAGATAATAATGAGCAATGTAAAAGCGCGGATCGATTTCTATAGTCTTGCGCAGTTGCGCAATCGCTTCGTCGTAGCGACGCGCGTTCAAGTAAACATTTCCGCCAAGATCAGCGTTGTTGATTAATGAGAGAGGATCCAGCTCGACTGCGCGTTTTCCCTCCGCAATCGCGCGATCAAAACGGGCAAGTGCGGTCAAAGGCCCCCACGAAAGCCAATGATGTGCCATCGCGTAATTTGGATTTAGCTGAATCGCGCGCTCGAATTCGGCAATCGATCGCTCGAACTCGAAGTCGAATGGGCCCGCTATTCTTCCGGATGATGCGTGCGCCTCGGCCAACGTATCGTCGAGTTCGAGGGCCTTTTTCGCGGCAGCTCGGGCTTGCGGAATTGAGTCTTGCGGAGAAGCCGCACCAAAAACTGAGAGAATTACATACGAATCGGCCAGGCCAGCATAGGCGAGGGCATAGCTGGGATCCCTGGACGCGGCTTGATTGAAATAGTCGATCGCCTTGCGCAGGTCTGCGGCGGTCCGCTTGTTCCAAAAAAATCTGCCTTTGAGGTAAAACTCGTAGGCTTCTGGATCCACCGTCGGAGTTTTTGCAATCGAGATTCTCTCGGAACCCGTGAGTTTCGCCTGCAAGGTGTCGGCAATGGTTTTCGCGATGTCGCTCTCGACTGCAAAAATATCGGTGAGCTTTCGGTCGTAGATTTCCGCCCAAAGATGCGCGTCGGTCATGGCATTGATGAGCTGCACATTCACGCGCACCTGATCGTTCGCTTTCTGCACGCTGCCTTCGAGAATGTGCATCACGCCGAGCTGCTTCGCGATCTGCGGCAGATTATCTGGAGAGCTTTTGAAACGCTGAGTCGACGTCCGCGAGATAACCTTCAGGTCAGCGACCTTGGCCAGGCGGGTGAGGATCTCGTCCTGCACACCTTCGCAGAAGTAAGCGTTGTCCGGGTCGCGGCTGAGATTGTCGAATGGCAACACGCCAATCGACTTGTTCGCGATTGTTGCCGCGGTCGGCGAACCCGATGTATCTGATTTCGAACGGACGAGTTGATAGACGAACAGACCGGCCGCGACGACCGCAAGCGCGATCGTTACGGCAACAATCTTTCGCCCAGTCCGTCGCTTGATCGATTTGTTCGGCTCGATCTCGGATTCGAGTTTGATTCCTTGTGGCGTAATCTCAAACGCCCAGGAAAGAATCAGCGCCACCGGAAAACCGAAGATGATGACGATGATAAATATCTTCATCACCCACGGCGGCGCGTCGAAAGCCGGAAAGAAAATCGACGCGGCCTGAATTAACAGCCAGGCAACTACCGCGTACGCAACAGCGACCTTGTAAACATTGCGCCGCTTCAGCTCGGCGAAGAAGTTCTCGATCTTCACTTCCTTGACTCTGCTTTGGTCCTAATAACCTTCTGGACGAGCGCTTCGAATCGCGGCGCACCGCGCAGACTGTCATAAAGCTGGTCGCCATTGATCCACCAAAAGATGGGGTCCCGGTCTTCATAAGCTTTCTCCAGCCAATCCAAAGCTTTCTCGTTTTCGCCCAGTCCCAGATAAACAGCCGCCCGGTTCGCGGGTGAGACATATCGCTGCTTCGCCAGCTCTTCCAACTCGCGCAACACCTGTTCGGCTTTCGCGCGATCACCCGAGACGGCGCAGGCGTAGCCGACCGAGCTGACATACCACGGCAGGTCATCCAGCGTCGTAGCTTTTTCGAACTCCGCCCTTGCCTCAGCCTTGCTCCCTTTCCAGATCAAGCACCAGCCCAATATCGAGTGGGCGAAAGCATTATTCGGATCCAATTCCAAAGTCTTGCGGATTTGCGTAGTCGCGTCCTCGTAACGGCGCGCCCAGTAAAGAAAAAAGGCGAGGTCGGTATTCAGCAAAGTGTTTAGCGGATCGAGTTCCAGCGCCTTCTTTTCTGCCGCGATCGCTTTGTCGAACCGGCCCATCTCCGCGAAGGTCCAACCATATTGATCATAAGCCAGAGCCAGGTTGGGATTCAATTCCACCGCGCGGTCGAGTTCCTTCTCGGAGGCGTGCGGACCGAGCACGCTAAAGAGAGCTGTCGCCATGGCTAGATGCGCTTCGGCGAGATTCGGATCGAGGGCCAGCGCCTTCTCTGCTAGTTCCATTTCCTTGGCCCACGCTTCCCGGCCCGGCATTAGTTGTCCTCCAGCCCAGCCGTAAGTGTCAGCTAGTCCGCAATAGGCCAAAGCGAAGTTGGGATCTACCTGGAGGGCCTGTTCATAATACTGGATCGCGTGGTTCCACCCTGCGCGCGTGAACTTTTCGAAATGGTATCGGCCTAACAAGTAGAGACGATGAGCTTCCGGATTCTCGGTCGGCTTCTTCGTGAAAGCGCGCGCTTCGTCGACACCTAGCTGGACCTGCAGTGCCTGGACCACGCGTTTCGCCACATCGCTTTGCACGGCGAGGATGTCTTTCATGTCCCCGTCGTAGGTCTCGGACCAGAGATGAAAACCGTCGGCTACATTGACTAGCTGAGCGGTAATCCGAAGTTTATCGCCGGCTTTGCGAACACTGCCCTCCAACACAGCGTTCACGTGAAGTTGTTCGCCGACTTTGCGGAAGATGTCGTCCTCGTTCTTGCCCTTAAAAGCGAAGGACGAACTGCGCCCGGGCACGTGCAGGCTTTTCACTTTCGTCAGCACGTTGAGCAATTCTTCCGTCATGCCATCACTCAGATACTCGTCGTTCTTGTCGGCGCTAAGGTTCGCAAACGGAAGGACTGCAATCGATTTCTTCGCAATGGCGGTCGGCGGGCTTTCCGCGGCAGGAACTACCACTGACTTTGCCGGGGATCTCGGATGCAAGAATAGAAACGCCAGGAATCCCGCTGCGATTACGGCCAACGCCAAAGCTGCCCAGGCGAATTTAGCAATAGACTTCCGTCGCGGTTGCCCCGCGCCCTTTGTTCTCTTGACCCTCTGCGGCACGTTCGGATTGCCAACCCGGTCGTCATATACGTTAACGATCGATATTTTGTGGCCATGTTTGACTTCGCATTCGCCGAGTTCGTGCAGAAGCGAACGCCATTGCGGGTAGTGCTCAAGGTCATCGGCGACACGCTTGGAAATGAGAATGTGACCGGCGTCACCGCAATCCATCACCCGCTGCGCGATGTTGATGCCAGCGCCGGCAATGTTCGCTTGTTCGTTCAAATCGTTGATTGCATTTACGGGTCCGCTATGGACGCCCATGCGCACCTTCAGTTCAGAATACTGTTTAAGCGCCTTGCTGATTTCCAGCGCGCACAGGACGGGCGCTTCGGGACTGGTCCGAAACACCAGCGCGCCGCCGTCACCGGTCGGCAGGCGCAGTAGTTTACCTTCTGCTTCAGCAACGCGGAACTGTTCCGTGCCACAGACAATCTTCTTCAACGTCTCGAGCTGTTCACTCTGCTGGTTAATCAGCAGTTTCGAGTAGCCAACAATGTCGATGAAGAGAACGTGCCCGATCTCAAACTTCACTTCCGACATAATGGGACATACTTCGCGACCGACGTGTTCCTGAGTTGTGAGCAGTCGTTGGAAACCGGGACCATTGAGCGGCGGATCGAGTCTGGATCCAGACGGAGTAGGGCCGGCGTCAAAGATCGACTGAATAAGCCACCTTCATAAGGTGTTTGCAGTAGGGGCGACAAGATCGGCACAGTATCGTCGGGTGCCGACGAAACGCACTAACATTCGTGCACGTCATTCCTGATAGTATGGTGCGACCCGTGCGTCGGTAGTGTGGACAACGACGGCCTTATCGATCGCCTTTACGGCCGAGTCGCGCCCAACCAGCAGGGTTGCGCCGCTTGAGCTCTGAAAAAAAGCCATCGATCTTCATCGTTTCAGCGCCACACTTCGCGCGGGGTGGAGCACTCTAGTGAGGCGACGACCGAATAGCACGACAAGAAAGCCGCCTCCAGCGGCGATGGCAGCGTGCATTGCCCAAAACTGCGCAGGCGTCATTTTTTCATAGAAGCCGCCGATCCAGCCGATGATGGTGTTCGCAATGAACAGGCTCATAAAGGCCAATCCCATCATGGTGGCATTCATTTTGGCCGGCGCGGCACGCGAAACGAGGGCGAGAAGCGTGGGCCAGTAGTAGAGGAAGGAGATTCCCAATCCAGCGCTGTAGAGGAATGGCCAGAGTGGATGAACCGGCGCGGCGCCCGAAAGGAGGATTGCCACCACCAGGATCAGGTTGCTGGCCGCGGCAAGAAAAGCGCCGGTGCCGATCTTGGCCAGCTCGTTAGGCTCGTGACCTCGCAATGCCTGTTGCCGCCATATCCAGAACAGCAGCGGCACGCTCGCAATGCTAAAAATCGAATTGATCGATTGGAACCAGGCACCGGAATCCGGAGGCCGCCCACGTCGAGCGCGACGTGCTGTTGAATCCAGATCGAACTCACATCGAAGACCTGGCCGTAAGCGATTGACTCGAAGATGGTGATGATCATTACGGCAATGAGAGCGGCGATGATGCGCCGCTCGGTTGCAGTGAGTCGAGTAGCGCTCTCGAACTTACGCCGTTCCACGCGCGCCGGCAGGTAGCGATATCCGTAGAGATAAGTGGCAAGGCCGAGAAGCATGAAGATCGCGGCGATGCCGAAGCCGTAGTGCCAGCCATAAAGTTGTGCGAGCAGACCGCAGAGCAAAGGTCCGGCAACCGCTCCGATATTAATTCCCGTGCTGAAGATGACGAAGCCGCGGGTCCGCCGTGCTTCGTCCTCTGGCGGATAAAGGGCACCTACTTGCGCCGAAATATTGCCCTTCAAAAAACCCGAGCCGATGACAAGCAGGAGCAGGGCGAGGAGGAATGACTGGTCAAACGTCATGGCGATATGACCGGCACTCATCGACAGCGCGCCGATCACGACAGCATTGCGCTGTCCGATCCAGCGATCGGCAATCATGCCGCCGAGCAACGGCGTGAAGTACACGAAACCGGAGTAGAGTCCGAAAATCTGCGAGGCCAGCGCCTGAGTCGACAGTGGACCGGTTAGCGATTCCAAGGCGGCACGGAACCCGGAGAAACCGTCGATGTGTTCGATATGGCCTGGCAGCAACAGGTGATTCACCATGTAAAGGACGACCAGCGCCGTCATTCCATAGTACGAGAAACGTTCCCATGCCTCGGTAAAGGCGAGATAGAAAAGACCCCTGGGTTGACCAAGGAAGGTCGCGTCACCGGCGCGTTTGCTCGCGACTTCGACGGTACTCAACATCCCGCAACCTTCTCAAGCTTACGCCGCTTTAGCTCGACGAAGAAGTTGCGCGAGTTCATTCCGGTATGCCCGCGTCGAAACGCTCGACCAGTTTCTGGAAACGCGGATCATTGCGTAGCGGATCGAGACGCTTGTCGATTTTGATGCTGCCGAACAAGCCCTGCAGCAAGAAGTCGCGCTCTGCGAAACTTTTTTCGAGCAAACGCAAAGCTTCCTCCTTTTCACCAAGCGCCAGATGAACGATCGCCAAAGGGTAAGCACCGACATATCGCTGCGCCGAAAGGTCGGTTAGCTTATCGAGGATCTTGCGCGCTTCCGCCACGCGACCGGTCTTCGCATACGCGTGCGCGAGCATGGCAAAGTTAGCCGGCGTCGATTCTAGCTCATTCGCTTTTCGAAATTCCGCGATCGCTTCGTCGAGCTTGCCTCTGTCTTCATAAATCTGACCTAGAATCTCGTGACCCGGGACCAAGTCGGGATCGAGATCAATCGTCTTGTGCGCCTGTTTGACCGCGTCGTCGTAAAGTCCAACTCCACCCAGGCTCGAAGCATAGGATGCATTAATGATGAGCGACAACGGATCGAGTTCATGAGCGCGTTCGTTCTCGGCGAGCGATTCGGGAAAGCGACCCTGACTGAAGAGACATTCCGCGAGCCATTGGTGAGCTGTGGCGTAGTTAGGATTCAACTCCAGAGCGCGACGGAACTCCCGCTCGGCCGACTTCAATTGCACATTCATCGCGAGCGCGTTCCCCAGAGAAGTGTGCGCTTCGGCCAGGTTGCCATCTAACTCTACCGCTTTGCGCGCGGCGGCGAGCGCTTTCGACACGTCATCTTTCGGCTCGGTGCCGGCATAGATTGGCAAGAGTGAGTGAACGTCGGCCAGGCCGGCGTAAGCCAGTGCATAGTTAGGGTCGAGATCGATCGCCTGTTGAAAGTAATCACCAGCCTTGCGCAGACTCACAGTGTTGCGCCGATTCCAGAGGTAACGGCCCTTCAAGTATAATTCATGCGCTTCCGGATTTTCCGTCGGCCGCGCGGACAGCTCTTCTTCGGCGCGACCGTTCAATCGCGCGTTTAAGTTTTCCACCACGCTTTTCGCGATCTCGCTCTCGACAGCAAAGATATCAGTCAGTTTTCGGTCGAAGGTTTCAGCCCAAAGATGCGCGTCGGTCTGCGCGTTGATCAGCTGCACATTCACGCGCACCTGATCGTTAGACTTCTGCACGCTCCCCTCCAGGATGTGCGCCACGCCAAGTTGCCGCGCCACATCGCGCAAATTGTCCGGAGCACTCTTATATTTCTGCGTTGAAGTGCGGGAGATCACCTTAAGATCGGCGATCTTCGACAAGCGCGTGAGGATTTCGTCCTGGATGCCGTCCACGAAATAGGCGTTGTCGGGATCCCGGCTCAGGTTACCGAACGGCAGAACAGCAATGCTTTTCGCCGGTATCGCCAAGGCTTCAGCAGGTTCGCGTTTTGCCTCTTCGTTTGAACGCAACATCCCCGGCACAAACAGCGATACGAAAATGACAATCACCGCGAGCGCTCCGATTCCAATCGCAAGCAACACCGGCTTGGCTAGCTTCGGCTCAGCCTCAGTAAGTTTCTCCCGGGCATTCTTGAATTTCTCTGGCAACGCAGGATTGCCGATGTCGTCGGTGTAAAGGTTAACGACCGAAACGCGAACGCCGTGTTTCACTTCGCACTCGCCAAGATCGTGCAAGTATGGTTTCCAGCGAAGGTAATGCTCGAGGTCTTCGGCGACGTGTTTTGAAAGCAAAATGTGACCGGCATCCCCGCAATCCATTATCCGCTGCGCAATATTGATTCCCGCGCCAGAGATATTCGACTGTTCGTTCAGATCGGTGATCGCATTAACTGGACCGCTGTGGATTCCCATTCGCACCCGAAGTTCGGGATGCTTTTTTAGTTCTTTGCTGATCTCGAGTGCACACAAGACCGGCGCCTCAGGCGTAGTTCGAAATACAAACGCTGCCCCGTCACCTGTAGGGAGTCGCAACAGCTTGCCTTCGGCTTCGGCGGCGCGGAGCTGCTCGGTGCCACGCACAATCTTGCGCAAAATATCGAGTTGCTCGCTCTGCTGATTGATCAGCAACTGCGAGTAGCCAACGATGTCGATGAATAGGACGTGTCCGATCTCGAATTTGAGTTCCGAGGGAGATGCGGAGGATATGCCGCTCGTCATCTACTTTTCCCGGCAGAGCTTCTCGAAGCGCGGATCTTTGCGGAGATTGTCCCAGTCTGGATCGATCCGCAGAAGTGCCCGCGTCACCGGACTTCCGTAGGA
>Ga0207693_10004900_pt1 | contig 11251 bp, 9 predicted proteins | sample LARL81metaG_FD_184347 | JGI IMG/M metagenome (GOLD analysis project Ga0207693, IMG submission 184347) | Corn, switchgrass and miscanthus rhizosphere microbial communities from Kellogg Biological Station, Michigan, USA - LAR L8-1 metaG... | ecosystem: Host-associated > Plants > Roots >... | reverse complement strand
CGGCGGAACCCGTCCTGCTTGCCGTCCCTGATCATGTTGATGAAGTCGTTGGTGAACTCTTCCGAGCTGACGTAGCGGACCCGCACCCCGTGGTAGAGGTTCTGCGTGTAGTGCCCGATCGCGTGCAGCAGGTGGGTCTTGCCCAGCCCCGAGTCGCCGTAGATGAACAGCGGGTTGTAGGCCTTGGCCGGCGCCTCGGCAACAGCGACCGCCGCGGCGTGCGCGAACCGGTTGCTCGAGCCGATGACGAACGTCTCGAAGGTGTACTTCGGGTTGAGCCGCGCCTGCGCCGGGCGGGGCAGGCCGGGCAGGCCGGGCAGGCCCGGCTGGCGGTGCGGCGGCTCGCCTTGGTCCCGGGTGTCCCGGCCGGTGATCGTGGGCCCGCCGGTGATCGGGGAGGCGCTGAGCTGGCCCGGCGCGAGCAGCCCGGCGGAGGCGTCGCGCTCGCGTCCGGGATGCGTGGCGGGCCCGGGAGGGCTGTCGTGCCCGGCCGGCGGCGGGTAGGCGTGGGAGGGATAGCCGAACGGGCGCGGGTAGGGCCCGCCCCCGTTCTCGGCCGTTAGGTCGCCGGGCCCGGCGCGGTGCGCTCCCGCCGCGCCGATCGGGCCGGTCATCTCGGGCTGGCCGATACCGTGGCCGACCTGGCCGTCGTGCCCGCTTCCGGTGTGCCCGGGTCCGCCGGAGCGGTGGTCGGGCATGCCCGGGCCGGGGGCATGTGGCGTCGCGGCGTCGCGCGGCTCCGGTATGCCACCGGCGGCCGTCGCCGGGTCCACGGTCACCGCGAGCTGGATGCTGCGGCCGAACTCCCGGGACAGCGCGTGGGTGATGAGGCCGCGAAGGCGGGTCTCGAGTTGCTCCTTGACGAACTCGTTGGGGGTGGCGATGAGGGCGGTGTTCTCGACCAGGCCGAGTGGCCTGGTCAGGCGCAGCCACGCACGCTGATGGGGTTCGATCTGGAGATCGGAGAGTTCCTCAAGGGATCTCGCCCACACCTCCGCCAGGTCCGCTTGGCTCATCGGGTGTTCACCTTGCGCCCCCACATGCGAATCAACAGTTTTATCCACAGGCTGTGCACGCCGCACTCCGCGCCGTGCCCGGGACGCCGCTGGCCCGCTGTGGCTGGCCCGCGCCACCCCGTTCCGCGCGGCCTGACCGGTTGTCCACAGCCTAGGCTCGCCGGCCGGGCTGCGTTCGGCAAACGGCCGTTCCTGCCCACGGCTAAGATAAGGCCATCCGGTTACCGCGGGTGCCCCTGGTTTGACCGGTGCTCAGTGATGCGCGTAACGTGAACCGACTCAAAGCTTTCCCCTGGGCAGTCCGCTGCGCGCTGGCGCGCCTCGCGGCCCGGCTGCCAGTGATGACACCTGTAGTTCCGACCCCGCCGCCCCGCCCAAATGTGGAGCCTTCTGTGAGCAAGCGCACGTTCCAGCCGAACAACCGACGCCGCGCCAAGACGCATGGGTTCCGGCTGCGCATGCGCACCAGGGCAGGCCGCGCGGTCCTGGCCGCCCGGCGCCGGAAGGGCCGGGCCAGGGTCAGCGTATGACCCTGTCCTTCCCGCCCCCGCGCTGGTTCTTTCCCGCCCCCGCGCTCCGCGCCCGCTCGGCGCCCGCCCCCGCTCTGTGCCGCCCCGCGTGACGGCGGAGGTCGTGCGTGCTTCCCGCAGAATCCCGGATGCGCCGCAGCGCTGAGTTCCAGCTCACGGTGCGCCGCGGTAGCCGCGCCGGGCGCCGGTTGCTGACCGGTCACCTGCTGGTCCGCGGGCGTGACGAGGACCAGGCTCCGCTGGTCGGTTTCGTGGTGAGCAAGGCGGTGGGGAACGCCGTGGTCAGGAACAAGGTGCGGCGGCGCCTGCGTTCGGTACTACGTGGGTATCTGCCCACGCTGCCGGGAGGTAGCCTGCTTGTGGTACGCGCTCATCCACAGGCTGCTGCCGCGCGGCAGGCAGATCTCGCCGCTGAACTGGACCTGGTGATGGGCACGCTCATGCGGCGGCAAGTTGGGGCACTGCGGTGACGATGGATTCGGGCAGGCAATCAGCGGAGGCACGGCCCTCCGCCGGTGCCAGGATCCTCATGCTCCTGATCGGCGGGTACCGCCGGTTCATCAGCCCGATGACCGGCCCGCACTGCCGGTTCTACCCTTCGTGCAGCGCCTACGCGCTCGATGCGGTTCTCGAGCACGGGGCGCTACGCGGCTCGTGGCTCGCGGTGCGCCGGGTGGCGCGCTGCCATCCTTTCCACCCAGGCGGACTCGACCCTGTCCCGCCCGGCACGCGCCGCGGGCGCCTGTCCCGTCCCGAGGGAGTTAGCTCGTGAACCCGCTGAACCCCCTGTACGTCGCGGTCGCCTGGGTGATGGCGCACATCCATAGTGTGCTGAGCCTGGTCATGCCCTCGACCAGCGGCCAGGCATGGTTCCTGACGATCGTCGTGCTCGTGGTCTTGATGCGGCTCCTCCTCGTGCCGCTGTTCGTCAAGCAGATGCACTCGATGCGCAAGATGTCGGCGCTCAACCCGCAGTTGATGGAACTGCGGAAGAAGTACAAGGGCGATAAGCAGACCCTGAACGAAGAGACCATGCGTCTCTACCGTGAGAACGGGGTCAACCCGCTGGGCGGGTGCCTGCCGCTGCTGGCGCAGATGCCGATGTTCTTCGCCCTGTTCAGCGTGCTGCGCGGTATCGCGGACTGGAAACCCGGAACGCCGACCCCTTACGGCCTCACCGAGCCGGTGGTCCACAGTGCGCAGAACGCCAACATCCTGGGCGCGCACATCTCCGACAAGGTGCTGTTCACCGGCGCCATGCACGTGCCGCTAGAGGCCAAGATCGTGATCCTCTGCGCCGTGGCGATCAGCGTGGTCACGACGTTCCTGACCGTCCGGCAGAGCACCAAGCGCGGCATGACGCCGCAGATGACGCCGGACAACCCGATGGCGGCCTCGCAGAAGTACATGGCCTACATCGTCCCGTTCTTCGCGCTGTCCGGCCTGTACTGGGCGTTCGGGCTGGTCCTTTACTGGGTGACCACCAACGTGTGGACCCTCGGCCAGCAGTACGTTCTGTTCAAGCGGTATCCGACGCCAGTGCTAGGTGCCGCGTCCGCGACCGGCGGCACGACGCCTGCGGCACCCGCCGCGCCTGCCAGGCCGGCGGCCGTCAGCAGGCTCACCGCGGCCAAGTCGGTGACATCGGGGAAGCAGCCCACGACCGGCAAGCCGTCCACCCCGGCGAAGCCCGCCGCTGCCGCCAAGCCCGATGCCTCCGCTAAGCCGGCCACGGGGCCCAAGCCGTCCACCGGGGCCAAACCGGCTGCGGGGCCCAAGCCGACCGCGGGGACTAAGCCGGCCGCGAAGCCGGCACCGGGCAAGACCACGCAGAAGCCGCCCGCGGGCCAGCCGCCACGGAAGAAGCCGCAGGACACCGGGTCGGCCGCGACCAGGAATGCCCGCTCGGGCCGGCCGGTGACCCCGGCCGGGCAGCAGGCGTCGTCGAACGGATCGGGCGGCTCGGGTGGCCTGCTGCGCCGCCTGGGGCGGGGCAAGCCCGAACCCGAGCCACAGGCGGAGACACCCGACGTTAAGCTCGTCAGGCAGCAGCGCGTCCGTCAGTCGCGCAGCAAACGTTCCGGTAAGCGTTAGGCGCGGGCATGAGCAGGCCATGGCCTGGCCTTGAGTGGCCGGGTTTGGCTGGGCCGGGCCGTAGCGTCGCCGCTGCGAGAATCAGGAGGAGAAAGTGGTTGCCGTGACCGGCGATGACAACTCGGGGGCCCCGGCGCCGACTGACAGCAGCGGGACCGATGGGACCATTGCAGCAGATGACCAGGCTGCACCCGAGGTTGTGACTGCGGAGCGTGACGAGGAGCTTCCAGAGCGCGACGAGGCGGGATCCGCGGACGGTGAGGCCGCGGAGCCGGACGAGGTCGCGGTGACCCCCGCCGACCTGGAGCAGGAGAGCGAGATCGCCGCCGACTACATCGAGGGCCTGCTCGACGTGGCGGATCTCGACGGCGACATCGACATGGACGTGGAGGGCGACCGGCCCGTTGTGTCCGTGGTCGGTGCCACGCTGAGCGAGCTTGTCGGGCCCCGCGGCGAGGTGCTGGAGGCCTTGCAGGAGCTCACCCGCCTGGCCGTGCACCGCCAGACGGGCACGCGCAGCCGGATCATGCTGGATGTGGGCGGGTACCGCGCACGCCGTCGGCAGGAGCTTGCCGAACTGGGCCGGCAGGTCGCCGAGGAGGTCGGCCGGACGGGAGTGCCGCAGCGCCTCGATGCGATGACGCCGTTCGAGCGCAAGGTCGTGCATGACGCGGTGGCGGCCGTGGGGCTGCGAAGTGAGTCGGAGGGTGAGGAGCCTTCCCGGCGGGTCGTCGTTCTGCCGGTCGAAGAGGCTGTTGTGGTTATGGAGCCGCAGGGATAAGGCGATACCAGGATTGTGCTGAACAGCGGGACAGAACGCTGTTCAGAACAACCCTGGCACCGCTGGGATGACCGGCCGGTGCCGGCTGCCAAGTCAGGTGCGGTCCGCTGGGCCGGATCGACTTCGTGGTGGGGTGAAGCGAGAGGTGGATTCGGGGAACTCTGGCACGCACCGCAACGCGGCTGGGCCTGCACCCCTCGCGATGCGTGCAGCCAACGCTGCGCCCGAATCGGTGCCACGCGCCGCGCCCGCAGCGCACGCCGTGCCCGAGTCGGCGGCCAGTGTCGTGCCCGGGCCCCGGGGCAAGCCCGGGCCGCCCAGGATTTGCAACTCGCGCCACATCCCGCCCGCGCCCGCCGCTTGCGCCTCACGCTGCGTGCACTCCAAACCGCGCCCGTGGCGGACACCGTACCTATGCTCACATCCCGCGCCGCGCCCGAGCCTGCACCCCGCACCGCATCCGTGCTCTCTCCTCGCTTTGCACCCAACCAGGTGCTCCAGACTGCGCCCGATCAAGCACCGCACGCCGTGCTCACGTTTCGCGCCGCGGTTGGCCGCACGGCCCGCGCTGCAACTGAGCCCGCTTCCTGCTGCGCGCCTGAGTGCCTGCAGGTACGTGGATGCGCTGTGGGCATGACTGCGCCGCCTATGCCTGACGTGGGCCGGGCTGTGTTCGGGGGGGCCGCCGCGACGGCGGAGCGGTACGCGGGGTTGCTTGCTGGGGTGGGAGTTGAGCGGGGGGTTCTTGGGCCTAACGAGGTGTCGCGGATCTGGGAGCGGCACCTGCTGAACAGCGCCGTCGTGGCCGAGTTGGTGCCGCGCGGGTATTCTCTGGTGGATCTTGGGTCGGGTGCGGGGTTGCCTGGGATTGTGCTGGCGATGTTGCTGCCTGACAGCGAGGTGGTCTTGCTGGAGCCGATGTTGCGACGGGCGACCTTTCTTGAGGAGTGCGTGGCCGAACTGGGGCTGGGCAACGCCAGAGTGGTGCGGGCCCGTGCCGAGCAGATGGCTGGTGAGCTGGCCGTGGACGTGGTGACCGCGCGGGCGGTGGCCCCTCTTGACCGGCTGGCAGCCTTGGCGGTCGGACTGCTCAAGCCGGGCGGGATCGTGCTCGCCGTCAAGGGAGCGAAGGCTTCAGCGGAGGTCCGCGACGCGAAGCCGGCGCTCGACCGGCTGGGTCTGCGGGACGCGGAGGTTCTGGTCGCCGGGAGCGGTAAGGTCGATCCGGCTGCAACAGTGGTCCGGCTGACTGCCCGCCAATGATGGCGGGACTGGGCGACCAGACCGGAGCTGGCCTTGGTGCCCGGGACCCAGAGCGGGCCCGGCGGCAGGAACGGAACCAGGCTGGCCTTCGGCGGGACCGGGACTGTGCGGCGGCACCGGCCTGAAAACGGCGCAGGACGCCCTGGGAGGAGCGCACCGATGGCTTCGCCAGACGGCCTGGGATGGCCGGAAGAGCGTTCAAAGCTTTATCTCGGTGCGCCCAGGGACGAGTCAGGACTCACGACGGTTGGGCTGGGCTGGCCGCGCCGCAGGTCCGGAACCGGGGAGCCGGTGCCCGAGGCCGGGGCAGTTGTCGCGGAATCGGGGCATGATGCCGCAAGGCCCGCGCGGAATGTGAGTAGCACGGGCGAGGATGGACGGGGACAGGTCTTCCGGGATGGGGAACCGGTGGGGCCACCGGTCCGGGTGAAGCAAGCGCTGTCCGCAGCGGTTTCACGTGAAACGGATGCGCGGGACCTCAGCGCGCGGGACGAGGCACAGGGAAGTGACGCAGTGAGGAGACGGGGAAAGCCCGCCAGTGGCGCCGGAGCGCTTTTGGAGCAGGAATCGCCTGGCGGGCAGGGCAGCGGTCCGGTCGGCTCACGGCCAATGGTGCCCGCTCCGGGGAAACCGGATACAGCGCCACCCGTGCGACCCGTTGCCGGGTCAACCGGGAATCTCGTTCCGGCACAGGCACGGGCCGGTGTTGGCGAAAGTCTTCCCGCCACGGTGGACATACCTTCCTCGGCCCAGGTTCCCGCACCGGGCCCGGTGGCGGTAAGCCAGGCACAGGCGGCGCTGGCCGCTCTGGGAGAGACCGAACATGAATGGCCTCACCCGCCGGCCTGCCGTGTCATCACCATTGCGAACCAGAAGGGTGGCGTGGGCAAGACCACCTCGGCGGTCAACCTGGCAGCCTGCTTGGCTCTGCATGGCCCCCGAGTGCTCGTGGTTGACCTGGATCCGCAGGGAAACGCATCCACCGCCCTGGACATCGAGCACCGGACCGGAACGCCGTCGGTCTACAACGTGCTTGTGGAAGAACAACCGCTGGACGGCATCGTCCGCGAGGTGGCGGCGATACCGGGTCTCTTTTGCGCGCCGGCCACCATCGACCTTGCGGGTGCCGAGATCGAACTGGTGCCGCTGGTCGCCAGGGAAGCGCGGCTGAATCGGGCACTGGCCAGCTATGACGCGTCGGGCTTGGACTACATACTGATTGACTGCCCGCCATCGCTGGGCCTGCTCACGGTCAATGCCCTGGTGGCGGCCACGGAGGTGCTGATCCCGATTCAGTGCGAGTACTACGCACTGGAGGGCCTGGAGCAGCTCCTGCGCACGGTCGACCTGGTCAAGAGCCACCTCAACCCGGAACTCCGGATTTCCACGATCCTGCTCACCATGTACGACGGACGGACCCGCCTGGCGGCCCAGGTAGCGGACGAGGTCCGGGAGCACTTCGGCGATGTGGTCCTCGGCGCTGTGATCCCCAGGAGCGTCCGGGTCTCCGAGGCACCGAGTTATGGGCAGTCTGTAATTACGTACGATCCTGGGTCGAGCGGGGCGCAGGCTTATCTGGACGCGGCACGGGAGATGGCGTTCGGGGCCGGACTCGGGGGATCGGCCGGGTAGTTCCGGCTTCTGCTGCTGCCTGCTCGGGTCGGCGGCACAGGCATGGGCGATACCAGGATTGCTCTGAACAGCGGGACATAACGCTGTTCAGAGCAACCCTGGCACCGCTGGGATGAGCGGGGGTCCGGGCATTGGGATCGGCGGTCGCAGCGGGGCTGTCTGGCGGATCAGGCAAGTGGGCGCCTGGCGTTGCTGCCAAGACCGGTACTGGCGCATCGCGGGGCAGCAGCGTTCGCGGGCGGGATAGAAAGAGGTTCGCCGTGGCGGGACGGGGAGTTTCAGGCGCATAGAGCAAGGCTCGGTAGTGCCGGGTCCGGCCGTCCACCGCTGGGGGAAGCTCGCCCGTGGCTGGACGGGCACCGTCAGGCGCATGGAGCAAAGCTCGGTGGTGGCGGCGGATGTGGCCGTCCGCTGGTGGGGGAAGCTCGGCCGTGGCGGGACGGGGAGCTTCAGGCGCATGGAGCAAAAGCTCGGTCGTGGCGGGTCCGGCCGTCTACCGGTGGGGGGAAGCTCGGCCGTGGGTGGACGGGCTCGCTAGGCGGAGTGGACGAGAGGCTTGGTCGTGGCCGGGTGAGCCGTCCAGGTTGACGCGAAAACAGCTCGGTGGTCGCGGGTGCGGGGGCAGGCGGATGGGGCGCGGCGCTGGGTCGTGGCTGGGCGGGCGGCCGGGGTGGGTTGGGGAAGAAGCCCGGTCGTTGTTGGCGGTCTTCCACAGGGATTGAGTAAAAAGCTCGGTCGTGAGGGCGGGGATGGGATGCTCTAGAGAGGGGTGGGGGTGTGGCAGTGCCGGCAGTGCGAGGAGATGAGATGGCCCAGCAGAAGCGGGGACTCGGCAGAGGGCTTGGGGCGCTGATACCCACGGCGCCTGGGCCGGCCGGGCTGGAGAGCCATGCCAGCGATCCCGCAGGCGCACCGGTCAGTGGTTCCGCCGTTGGTGTGCGGGAGCCCCAGCCGGTTGACGGGACCTATTTCGACGAGATCGCTATCGGTGCGATCACGCCGAACCCGAGGCAGCCACGGCAGAACTTTGACGAGGACGCACTGGAGGAACTGGCCTCCTCGATACGTGAGGTCGGCCTGCTCCAGCCGGTCGTGGTGCGGAAGGTCATGCCCGGCCACTTCGAGCTGATCATGGGTGAGCGCCGCTGGCGTGCCTGTCAGCGTGCGGGCCTGGAGCACGTCCCGGCCATCGTGCGCGGCACGCCCGACGACGAGTTGCTCCGTGAGGCGCTCATGGAGAACCTGCACCGGGAACAGCTCAACCCGCTGGAAGAGGCCGCCGCCTACCAGCAGTTGCTCGACGACTTCTCTGCCACGCATGACGAACTGGCGCGCAAGGTCGGGAGGTCGCGGCCGCACATCTCGAACACGATCCGGTTGCTCCAGCTTCCCCCGCAGGTGCAGCGCCGGGTTGCGGCGGGCGTGCTGAGCGCAGGTCATGCCCGGGCATTGCTGGCCCTGGCCGACCCTGAAGAACAGGAGCGCCTGGCCCACCGCATCGTGGCCGAAGGCCTGTCGGTGCGCGCAGTGGAGGAGATCGTCGCGCTCGGGCAGCGTCAGGCCAAGCCGCGGCGCGCATCGGCGAAGCAGCCGGTCGCACCCGGGCTGACCGCACTGGCGGACCACCTCTCCGACGCGCTAGAGACCAGGGTCAAGGTCGAGCTCGGCAAACACAAAGGCAAGATCGTGGTCGAGTTCGCCTCGTTGGACGACCTCCAGCGAATCGTGACCACAATGTCCCCTCAATGGGGCCAGCCCCTAACCGCCTAACTAGCACTACCGCGCCGCCTCTGGGTGCCCGCTAGCCACGACCAAGCTCCTGCGCACCCGACAGGAGCCGATCGGCCACGACCGAGCTTTTATCCCACCCGGGGGCGCCCGGTGAGCTACATGCGCGCGGACAGAACTCCGCGTCCAGCTACCCCTCAGCCGGACCCGAAGGGTGTAGACGCCGGGATGAGCACGAGCGGCTGCTCTCTTCACGCACTACACCGCCCCTGGTCGGCACTGCGGACGCGTCCACCCTCGACCCGCCAGACAGGCCGATAGCCGACCGACCGATGCCCGGACCGTCGCTCATCCGCATTTCACCCGTGTTGAGACCGCGGCGTTTCACGTGAAACACGGCGCCGCTGCGCCTCATACGGTGGCAGTCCGCTTGATGTCGGCCACGAACGCGTCAACGTCGGCCTCGGTGGTGTTGAAGGCAGTCATCCAGCGGACTACATGCGCGGCGGGGTCCCACAAGTAAAAGTCCCAGTCCCGCTGAAGCCGCTCGATGTGCCGGGGATCGAGTGACACGAAGACCGCATTGGACTCCACCGGCTGCCACAGTTTCACGCCAGGAACGCCGGCGATCCCTTCGGCCAGCCGCAGCGCCATCGCGTTGGCCTGGCCGGCATTGCGATGCCAGAGCTGGCCGTCAAGCAATGCCTCGAACTGGGCCGCCAGGAAGCGCATCTTCGAGGCGAGTTGCCCTTGCTGCTTGCGCAGGAACGGGGCGTCCGCCGCCAATTCCGTGGCCATGACCACCACGGCCTCCGCGCCCACCGCCCCGTTCTTGGTACCGCCAAAGCTCAGCACGTCCGCCCACGCGGCCAGGTCGGCCAGGGAGCAGCCAAGATGGGCGGCGGCATTCGCGAGCCGGGCCCCGTCGATGTAGAGACGCAGCCCTTCCGCCCGGCAGAACTCTCCGAGCGACTTGAGTTCCTCCAGCGAATAACAGGTGCCCAGTTCCGTCACCTGGGAGATGGTCACAACCCTCGGCTGCACTCGGTGCTCGTCACCACGGTCGCCCAGCCTGCGGCCGATTAGTTCCGGGGTCAGCTTTCCGTCAGGCGCGGGCACGGTGAGCAGCTTGCTGCCGAGGATGCGTTCCGGCGCCCCGCATTCGTCCACGTTCACGTGCGCGCTCTCCGCGCAGATCACGCCCTCATAGGGGCGCAGCAGCAGGCTGAGCCCCAGGACGTTGGCCGCCGTCCCGGTGAACACGAAGTAGACGTCGCCTTGAGCACCGAACGCCGCACGGAGCACGGATGCGGCGTGTTCGGTCCACGGGTCGGCACCGTAGCCGGGGACGTCCGCGGTGTTGGCCAGGGCAAGGGCACGGACCACCGCGTCGTGCGCACCCGCGTGATTGTCGCTGCCGAAACTCTTCCGTTGGTCCACGGGCAGAGCCTAGAGCCTGCCCGGACGGGACAGGCCGGCGGCTTCCCACGGAAGCCGCCGGCCTGGTTCGCTTACCGCGCCTGGGTTTAAGGGCTGGTGATGGTCTGCTTGGGCGTGAGCTTGTAGCTACCGGTGAAGTTCACCGAGTCGCCGCTGTTGATCACCGGACAGGTGTTGTTATAGAGGTGCAGGTTGCCGCTGGCGAGCACCTTCAGCGTGTTGGCGGTGTTGCTGAACGTGGCCTTGACCATTCCGTTGTGCGCTGCGGCGCCAGTGCCGTCAATGGTGGCACTGCAGCCAAGGCTGCTGACAGAGAACGACCCGTGGATCTTCGTGATGGTCATGCTCGCGGTCTTCGTCGTCGCGTTGTAGGAGATGCCATTGAGCGGCATCTTTCCGGTGATTGTCACGCCGACAGTTTGGCCGAGTATCGAGCACCCCTTGAAGGCTAGCGAGGTGATGGTGCCGAGGCCCGCACCGGCCAGGCCGGAGCCCTTCTTGAGCGTGCCCTTTGCCACCGACGACGTGCAGGTCACCGACTGGCCCGCGGTCTTGTCGGTGATCACTGTCTTTCCGGCTGTACCGGTGGTGGCGCCACCCGGCTTGACGGTCCATGTGGCTGCGGTGGCGAACGCAGGCGCGGCCGCCATGCCGATGACCGCCGCCGCTGCCGCGCCCGTGATGAGTGCCTTGCCGAAACGATTGAGAATCGCCCTCACTCCCTTTCCGTGCCGGTCATGCTCGCTGCCAGGCGCCGCCCTGGTTAC
>Ga0207693_10004897_pt1 | contig 11253 bp, 7 predicted proteins | sample LARL81metaG_FD_184347 | JGI IMG/M metagenome (GOLD analysis project Ga0207693, IMG submission 184347) | Corn, switchgrass and miscanthus rhizosphere microbial communities from Kellogg Biological Station, Michigan, USA - LAR L8-1 metaG... | ecosystem: Host-associated > Plants > Roots >... | reverse complement strand
CACCGCCGAACAATATCACGCGGCCGCGGGCGCTATCGTAAGTCATTGCATGACCACCGCGGACGGAAGGACCGGTGTCTGCTACCTGGGTCCAGTTATCACCATCCCACTCCCAGGTATCGCTTAGGTTTAAAGTTCCTGCTGATCCTCCGAAGAGGACCGTGCGCCCGCGCTTGCTGTCATAGGCCATGGCATGGTGTGATCGGGGTGTGGGACCAATATCTTCATACTGTGTCCAATTTTCTCCGTCCCACTCCCAGGTATCATTGAACAGAGTCGCGGCGCTGCCCGCGCCTCCAAATAGGACGACGCGACCTCGAGCGGCGTCAAATACCATCGCCACATCCGAACGTGCCGACGGTCCGACATCCTGTTTCTGCGTCCACAAAAGTTGCGCCATGGAGCCAAGCCTAACCGTTCGGACTTCCCCGCCCAAGCTGTTTTTCCTAATTAGCAAAAGCCGCCACGTGGCGAAGCGCTGTAGCCACGCGCGCGGGCAGCCGACAAAAGGCGACCACAGTTGGTCATTTCTACGATTCTCAAGGCGAAGCATTTAATTGAGGCCCTTCCTATGAAAAAAATCTCCTCTTCCATGACCGCGCGCGCCACTGTCGGCGCGCTTTTTTTTGTAATCGGTGTTTTCCTGGTCGTGTTCGCGTTCTTCGCAACCGGCTTGCGCTCGGCGACGCCTAGCGCGGGGACGCTGAACCCAGGCGGACCTACCGTACCCTGGACAGGGACAGCCGCCGGCGGCGGGTCGCTGGACGAAAGCACGTGTGTTGAGGGCGTAAACTGCGACACCTTCGTGCTGACTTTGTCGGGCACACCGACTAATTGGGCCGGCCTCAAAGCCCGGATCGTCATCAGTGATGCTGACCCTTCCGGTGCAACCGACTACGATCTCTATGTCCACAAAGGTAGTGATTCCGGGCCAGTGGTCGCAATCTCGGCGAACAGCGGAACGCCCCCGGAAATTGTTGATCTTGATCCCAGCAACCCAACTATCGGCACCGGGCAGTTTTCTGTGCACGTGGTTTATTTTAGTGCGACTGCAGCCTTTCAGTATTCCGGCAGTGCCAGCGCAATATCTTCATCAACCGTGCCAGCATTAATTCCCACGGCGCCTCAGGATACCGGCCCGAAGATCGGATTTCAAAACTTCGAGGCTCCCGGAACTTTGGTGCAAGTTGCCTCGAGCAGCCAGGGACCAACTGCGCATACCGTGGAATACATGGGACACGACGCGGGCGAACCCTCCATTGGGAATCACTGGCAGACCGGCGTGACGAATTTCCAGTCGGACCTTCAGACGCTTTTCATAAAGTTCAATGATTCCTGCCCGTCAAACGGCCAGACTGCAACCTGGTATAACAGCGCCGCTCCGACATCGCAGTTCGTCGACTCCGATCCGATTGGCTTCACTGATCGTCAAACCGGTCGAGTATTTGCAGCAGAGCTGACTCTGTTATCACCAACGTGCAAAGTGTCATTTACTGATACAGACGGCCTTGATGCACTGGGGCAACCATCGCTTGCCGGTTGGACGCCAAGCGAGGGAAGCGGCATCCCGTCAAGTGTCGACCACGAAACTATCGGGGGCGGTCCATATCATACGCCCGTTCCGTCACTGCCGACGCCCTACCCGCACGCCGTCTATTATGCTTCCCAGTCACTGGTCGTGCTCAATGTTCCGCAAGTGTCCAGAAGCGATGATGGTGGGTTGACATTCGGGCCATCCGTCTTAACGACGTCGGCCTGTGGCGGCCTGCACGGTCACATCAAGGTTGCACCGGACGGCACCGTCTTCATCCCAAACAATAGCTGTAGTGGCCAGGGCGCTGTGTTGGTTTCGGAAGATAATGGGATCACATGGAGCATACGCAAGGTGCCCGGCACTACCTCCAACCCTGCCCTACAAGACCCGCAGGTTGGCATCGATAATAACGGCCGTGTTTATTTTGTAATGTCCAGTGCTACTAGCACTGGCTCTCAGGCCGTTGTCGCGACATCGGACAACCATGGCGTGACGTGGAACAACGTCTTTGACGTAGGCGCGGCTTATAAATTGCGAAACGTGTTTTATCCTGCCGCAGTGGCAGCCGACGCAAAGCGCGCCGCTGTCGCCTTCTACGGCTCGACGACAGGCGGAGACGGTTCGGCAAACAGTTTCAATGGCGTCTGGCATCTCTATGTTGCCAATACGTTCGACGGAGGTAAGACCTGGACAACAACCGACGCTACACCTAACGATACATTGCAACGCGGTTGTATATGGGCTCACGGCGGGGCTGACATTTGCCGCAACCTTCTCGACTTTTTCGACATGACCGTCGATAAGCAGGGTCGCGTTGAAGTCGGGTACGTAGATGGGTGCACTGATGGCACCTGCGTTCAGGCAGCGCTAACCGCAAAGGGTAACGCCTACACGGCGAGAGGTGTCATTGCGCGGCAATCGAGCGGACGTCGGCTTATTGCTGCTTTCGACCCGACGAATCCGCTACACGCTAAGTCGGTACCGGGCATGCCGTCAGTCACAGAGCGGCGAGTCGGTTCAGTGGTTCACCTCTCATGGTCCGAGGCCGATACAGGCAATTCCAAAATTACGAGTTATCAGATTTTGAGAGGCACAGCGAGTGGTGCTGAGACCCAGCTGACGACCGTTAATGGGACTCAGACAAAATACGAAGACATGACGGCTACCGATATCACCAAGACCTATTATTATAAGGTGCTGGCAGCCAACAGCGTCGGCACGTCTTGCGCAAACAACGAAATTGCTGCGCCTTATGTCGGTAACACATGCAGTGGATTGATTCTCCAACGGACCCCGCCGGGTCATCCGGAACAGAGCGCTCAAGGACTAGCTCCTGCCTCGCTTGCCATCGACTACATTTCAGGCGGTGAGCCTCCCGGGACAAGCAACCTCGTGTTTAAAATGAAAGTAACCAGTCTCAGTTCCGTGCCAAAGAGCAGCAGATGGAGGATCGTCTGGAACTCGTACGCGGCGCAATCGCACGATCCGGCAGCCGAGCAGTTCTATGCTGGTATGAGGACGGATTCGAATGGAGCTGTCACCTTTGAGTATGGGACGGTTGCTACCGCCGTCGTGGGTCTGGTTATCGGCGTCCCGACGGAAACGAAGATCGGAGCTTTGCCTGGGAGCAGCTTTAACGCTAACGGCACGATCACGCTCGTTGTACCGAAATCCGCCGTGGGAAATCCGCAGCCGGGTGATCTGCTCGGAGCTGTAAATGGAAGGACATTCACTGGCGATACCAGCCAGACCCAAAACTTGGAACGCTCGACCCTCCTTGTAGATCACACGTTTGTTAAAGGGCAGAGGGACAATGGTCATCCCGCTGCCACATACATGTTGGTCGGCAATGTCGCTTGTCCGTAGCAGTTAAACGCAAAACTTGGAGCGGTCGACCCTCTGGTAGACCATACGTTCTCAAGTGTAGCCGGTCTTGTCTTCAGGCGGTTCGATCACTTCACCATCCGGGCCGCGAAAAAAGGCCAGGCGAAGCGAAAGGTTGTCGGTCACGCTGTTTGTTGTGTCCAATTACCGAATGGACACAGTGATTGTGCGATGTTCGGGCTTCGCTTAGCTCGGACTTTCGCTTGAGATGAAAAAAACAGAGCAAGAAAAGACGCCACGGATTTTTGTTCTGGCTGATACGCACAATCGTTTACCAGAAAACGTCACCCAAATGGCGAAAGATGCAGATGAAATCTGGCATCTTGGAGATGTCTGCGCAGAAAGAATTCTGGATGAACTTGGCGCAATCGGCCCACGAATCACTCTCGTACGCGGAAATTGCGACACCAACTTCGAATGGCCCTTGGTTGCCGATCTTGCTCGCGGTGGATTGAAATTCCGTCTCCAGCATATTCCGCCGGCGCAACCGCCGAGAGATGTCGATGCGGTGTTGCACGGGCACACGCACGTGCCGCGAAATGAAAGACGCGGACCTGTTTTGTTTCTGAATCCCGGCTGCGTGACGCGACCCAACCGTGGCTCGCCCGCAAGCGTGGCGTGGCTCGAAATTGTCGGTCGGAAAATTAATTGGCGAATCGTCCCGCTCCGCTGAATACGAGCGACGCGTCAATCCGTGTTTTAGCCGTGGCCGAACGATCTGCCTTGATTAAACAATCGAGCATCGCTTTTCTTCATAGAAGATGAGCGGTTCGCTTGACCAGATTTTCATTCGCATAAAACAATTGCTGCTCGCACCAGTGGCCGGCGCGCCGGATTGGTTAATGCAGATAACATCTGCCCTCATCAACATTTTTGCATTGCTCGGCATATTCCTCACTCTCTTCGCGCTCATTTCCGTGCTCGAACGGAAAATTCTCGGACGCATGCAGAATCGTTACGGGCCAAATCGCGTCGGGCCGTTCGGGCTTTTTCAGCCGGTCGCGGACGGCATCAAGATGCTGATCAAGGAAGACATCGTGCCCGCCCGCGCCGATAAGGTCGTGCATTTTCTCGCGCCAATTCTGATCGCTGCAACGGCAATTCTTGCGCTCGGCGTCATCCCCTATGGCCGAAACATGACGCCGTTCTCGATCGATGGCGGCATTCTGTTTTTCTTCGCCGTTGGATCGACAACAGAACTCGCGGTCTTCATGGCCGGCTGGGGCAGCAACAATAAATTCTCAATGCTCGGCGCGATGCGCGCCATCGCGCAGATGATCAGCTACGAGCTGCCGCTCATCATTACAACCTTTCCCGTGGTGATGGTGGTCGGTGCTCTCTCGCCCGACGCGATCGTGGCCGCGCAAAATGGCTACTGGTTCGGCGTTGTGCCCCATTGGTTCGTTACCACGCCGTGGGGCGCGGCCGCGTTCATTTTGTTTTTTGTTTCCGGACTGGTCGAATCCAACCGCACCCCGTTCGATGTCCCGGAAGGCGAATCGGAAATCGTCGCCGGACACATGACAGAATATTCCGGCTTCAAGTATGCCACGTTTTTCATGGCGGAATACATTGGAATGTTCGCGATTAGCGGTCTGGCCGTGACGCTGTTTCTCGGTGGCTGGCATGCGCCGATTCGTGGGCTCGAGTTCATTCCGTCTTACGTCTGGTTTTTCGTGAAGTTGTCGATCTTGCTTTTCATTTATATCTGGGCTCGCGGAACGCTCCCGCGCACGCGCATCGACCAAATCATGAATTTCGCTTGGAAATTCATGCTGCCGATGGCGTTTACCTGCATCATCGCTGCCGCGGTGTGGCATTACGCAGGGCGTGGCGTCGCGGGATGGTTTTGGTCCCTCGCAGTTCTCGGCGTTGTCTACATCGCATTATCGATCTTACTCGACACTCGAAAGAAATTTGCGACCCGCACCTATCGTTTTGCCGAATGAACAGCGCCGCCTTTGTCGTTATCGCCATTTTGACGCTTGCGGCCGCACTCGCCGCTGCTTCGCTGCCCAAACTCATCCACGCTGCACTGAGTTTCGCGGTCGCATTCATTGGCATCGCGGCCTTTTTCTTTCTCCTCGGCGCCGAGTTTGTCGGGTTAGTGCAGGTATTCGTTTATGTCGGTGCGGTCGCAGTATTGATTGTATTCACAATTCTGCTCACGCGGCGTGATGTTCAAGACACCGGCAAACCCAACCGGGGCGGCGCGATCATAGCGATCGCAGTATTCGGCGGCTTGCTGTGGGCGATCCTAAAAACATCGGCCCTCTCCATCGCCGCGCCGCAAATCGAAGCGCTCACTGTCAAGCGCATTGGCGGAGTGCTGATGACCGATTACGTCTGGCCCCTGCAATGTGTCGGACTTCTGCTGACCGCGGCACTTATCGGCGCCCTCATTCTGGTGATGGAAGATCGTAATGAAGGTTAAAAGAGTTACAAAATTACAATGTTAAAATCGGCGCAGCCGCTAATTCCTTTTTTAAACGATGTAGCCCTTTTAACTTTTTAGCTCTGCTCTCAGCATGACTCCGACGCTCCAGCTTTTTCTCGTTGTCTCCGCGACATTGTTCTCCATCGGACTGCTCGCCGCGCTTAGCCGGCGCCACGCGATTTTCATCCTGATCGGCATCGAACTGATGCTTGCCGCGGCGAACCTCAATTTCATCGCGTTCTGGCGCTTCGGTCCGCAACCGCAGCCACCCACCGGCGTGATGATCGCGATATTTTCAATCGCTATCGCCGCCGCGGAGGCGGTCGTCGGGCTCGCCATGGTCATCGCTGTTTATCGCCACTATCGCACGACCAACGTCGATCAACTCGACCAGCTTAAAGGATGACTCGCGGGATTGTCACCAATCTTTGGCTGATTCCCGCGGCGCCGCTCGCGGCTTCGTTGATTATCCTGAGCCTATCCAACTCGCGGCGCAGTGCTGGAGCGGTGCTCGCAATCGTCGGTCAGGTCGTCGCGCTCACACTATCGATCTTGGTATTTTCATTGACGCTGCAAACGCCCGGGTTCCGAGTCGTTCACAATTTCACCTGGTTCACTTTCGGCGAGAACGCGCTTCTCATCGGTTGGGTGCTCGATCCGCTCGCCGCGGCGATGCTGGTGATGATCGCGCTGGTCGGGCTCTGCATTTTTATCTTCAGCATCGGCTACATGGCCGACGATAAAAATTTTACCCGGTTCTTCGCGTATCTTTCCTTTTTCTCGGGGGCAATGCTTGGCGTCGTCATCGCGAACAGCTTGCTGCTTCTTTTTGTTTGTTGGGAACTGGTCGGGCTCGCGTCGTATTTGCTCATCGGATTCTGGATCGAGAAGCCGAGTGCCGCCGCAGCTGCAAAAAAGGCGTTCATCACCACGCGCATCGGCGACATGGGATTTTTCCTCGGCATTCTCTGGCTGTATGGCCGCAGCGGCACGCTACTCTTTTACGATGATGGTCGAGGTTGCCTTGAAAATGCCGGACTCATTGCGCTCGGCGCCAGCGCCACATTCATCGCGCTTCTGATCTTCTGCGGCGCAGTCGGCAAATCTGGACAATTCCCTCTGCACGTCTGGCTGCCGGACGCGATGGAAGGCCCGACGCCGGTGAGTGCTCTCATCCACGCCGCCACCATGGTCGCGGCCGGCGTATTTCTCGTCGCGCGCGTGTATCCTATCTTCTCGTTGGGCGCAATCAACGGCGTGACGCCTTCGCTCAGCGTGGTCGTATCGATCGGGGTGATCACAGCGCTAATGGCCTCGCTTGTCGCGCTCGGGCAATTCGATATCAAGCGTATCCTCGCCTACTCAACCGTCTCGCAGCTTGGATTGATGATGGTGTCGTTAGGCGTTGGCGGTGTCGCGGCCGGGATGATGCATCTGATCGCGCACGGATTTTTCAAAGCACTCCTGTTTCTCGGCGCGGGCTCGGTGATTCATGGCTGTGACCAAGAACACGACATTCGCAAAATGGGCGGCCTACGACGGCTCATGCCGATTACGTTTCTAACCTATGCCGTCGGGATGATGGCGCTGAGCGGTATGCCGTTCTTCTTTTCTGGCGGCTGGACAAAAGAAGAAATCCTGCACGCCACAGCGCATTGGCACGCCTCGCACCTGCCGCACTACCTGATGCTTGCCGGAATCGTGCTGACTGCGCTCTACATGACGCGCCAAATGATCTACATTTTCTTGGGCAATCGGCGCGCTGCTTCCGAGCATGCGCACGAAAGCGCGCCGGTCATGACCATGCCGCTGATTGTGCTCGCGCTTTGCGCAATTTTCTTCAGCGTCGTGCTCACGCCTGCGTGGCCATGGCTCCACGGCTACCTCACGGGTGAACCGGCGCCATTTGATATTGCGCGGTTGATTCAGCCGATGCTCTTCGTTTCGCTAGCGCTCGTTGGTGCAGGCATTGGGCTCGGCGTCTGGATGTATCGCAAAGCCGGTGCGCAACATGGACAGCGTCCAGCGGAGACAGATCCGCTCGAATATGCGCAACCGGCTTTGTTTCAATTCCTCAAAAACAAAATGTGGCTGGACGAACTTTACGCGCACACGGTGATTGCATTCAGTTGGATGGGCGCGCGTTTGTCCGATTGGATGGATCGTTATTTCTGGGATGGTCTGGTGCGCGGCTTCGGGGGTCTCGGACAGATTTTTGGAATTTTCACAACCGACTTCGACGAACGCGGCATTAACGCGGGGGTCGATGAAACCACCGCCGGCGCCCGCGGGCTGGGCCGCTTAATTTCCACTGGACACTCGGGGCAAATCCAAACGTACCTCGGCGTGATCGCCATCGGCATGCTGGCACTCCTTCTTCTTTACGCATGGCTGGCTTAATCACGGTGATCATTTTCATTCCGCTCGTCGGGGCGCTTGCGGTCTTTATTTGGCCGCAGAAGAATGGCCGTCCGATAGCCCTGATATTTAACGCCATCTCCGCGGTATGCGCGTTTGGACTGTGGCGGAATTTCGATATTACTGCGACCGGCCTGCAGTTGGTGGAGCGCCACGGTTGGATTCCCGCGATCAACGCCGAGTATCTCGTAGGCGTTGATGGCCTGAGCCTGCTGCTCGTTTTGCTCACATCCCTCATCATCCCGTTCGCGTTCCTCGCGCAACGGATGGATCGCGGGTTCTGCGCAATCATGCTGGTGATGCAATCCGCGCTCTACGGCACGTTCACGGCGCAAAATTTTGTTCTCTGGTTTTTGTTTTACGAGATGAGCCTCATTCCCGCCTTTCTGCTCATCAAAATTTGGGGCGGCAAAAATCGCGACCGCGCGGCGACAAAGTTCTTCCTTTACACATTCCTCGGGAGCGTCGCCATGCTGCTGTCGTTCCTCGGGATCTATTTCGCGAAAGGCACATTTGATTTCGGCACGCTGGCCGTTCTCGGAAAAAGCGGGCTCCTCACAGGCAAACTCGCATGGCTCGCCTTTGCCGGGGTTTTTCTCGGCCTCGCGGTCAAAGTGCCGCTCTTTCCCTTTCACACCTGGCTACCTGACGCGTATGAAACCGCGCCAACTGGCGTGTCGATGGTATTGACCGGCGTGCTTTCGAAGATGGGCGTTTACGGTTTCGTGCGTTTGTTGCTTCCGCTTTTCCCTGGCCAAATCAAAATCATCGGCCCATGGCTGCTTACGCTCGCCGTCTGCTCGATCGTCTTCGCGTCACTGGCGGCGTGGGCGCAACGCGACCTTAAGCGGATGGTCGCCTACCTGTCGATCAACCATCTCGGCTACTGCATGCTCGGTCTGTTCGCTGTAACTGCTTCGCCTGTCGTCGCCGCTAAGATCGACATGCAAGCGGCATTGAGCGGCGTGTTCATGCAAATCTTCAATCACGGCGTCACTGCGTCCGCTCTGTTTTATTTCGTCGGCTTGCTCGAACAACGGCGCGGTTTGCGTGGGATCAATGATTTCGGCGGGCTGATGCAGCGAACGCCTTGGCTCTGCGGTTGGATGAGCGTTGCGATGTTTTCATCGCTCGGCCTGCCCGGACTCAACGGATTTATCGGCGAGTTTCTGATCTTTAAAGGTTCATTCGCGATTGCGGCGTCATTTACGGCCGTTGCCGTGATTGGATTGCTCGTCACGGCCATCGCGTTCGCGCGCGCGATGCAAGCGCTCTTCAGCGGCTCGTTGGCCGAGAGCTGCAGTGCATTTCCCGATCTGTTTCGCAGCGAAAAACTCGTCATCGTCCCCGTCACGCTACTCATGTTCGCCATAGGCATCGCGCCACAGTTCGTCTTTAACATCTTCAACACAACCGTCGTTCAAATGACGCGATTATTTGCCTGAGGCTCACGGAATGAAGAAAGAAATCATTCCCGCGAAAAAGCCGCGGCCTGAAATCGGGTTTTATCTGCGCGAGAAAACGCTGTCATATCGAGTGCGCAAACGTTGATGATCGCGTGGACAATTTACATCACGTTTGCCGGAGCAGTCGTGCTGCTTTTCTTGCCGCGCGTCTTTACGCGCTGGATTGCGTTAGTCACGACGGTTGCGGGTTTCGTCCTAAGCCTCATCGCGTTCTTCCAGATGTCGATTGTCGATCTTGCGCACTTCAAGACGATCGTGCGCGTGGGGTGGGTGCCGATGCTGGGCATGAATTACCATCTCGCTGTCGATGGGATCAGCCTGACAATGGTGTTCGTCACCGGCCTCGTCGCCATCGCCTCGGTCCTTTTCTCGTGGGACGTCGATCATCGACCTAACGAATTTTTCTTCTGGCTCTTGCTCGTGGTCGGCAGCTCGTATGGCGTCTTTCTCAGCGCCGATCTGTTTTTGCTCTTCCTGTTCTATGAACTCGTGATCGTCCCGAAATATTTCCTCATCGCGATCTGGGGATCGACAAACAAGGAATACGGCGCGATGAAGCTAACGCTCTATTCCTTCTTCGGCGGCGCGCTGGTCTTCATTGGAATCATCGCTGCATATGTCGGCGCTGGATCGTTGGACCTGAATCAACTGGCAGAGTTCCAATTCGCACCGCAACTTCAATCGTGGGCCTTCCCGGTGTTGTTCATCGGGTTCGCCGTGCTCGCGGGCATTTGGCCGTTGCACACTTGGGCGCCAACTGGTCACGTCGCCGCGCCCACCGCTGGTTCAATGCTGCTCGCCGGCATAGTCATGAAGCTGGGCTCCTACGCCGGGCTCCGCGTCGCAATGAACCTTTTCCCGCAAGGCTTCCAAATGTGGCGGGGCTGGATCGCCGTCCTCGCCGTCATCGGAATTGTTTACGCGGCAGCGGTGGCGCTGCGCCAGGGTGACCTGAAATTTGTCATTGGCTATTCGAGCGTAAGCCACATGGGCTTTGTGCTGCTCGGCTTGGCCACGGCTAACGCGCTCGGCGTCTCGGGAGCGGTGCTGCAAATGTTTTCGCACAGCGTAATTGGCGCACTGCTTTTCGCCGTGGCTGGACGCATGGTCTACCGACGCACGCACACACGCGACCTCGACGCCCTCTCGGGGATGGAACTCAACCACGCGCTACCATTCGCCGCGTTTTCCTTTGTCATCGCGTCCGCCGCATCCATGGGCATTCCCGGATTCAGCGGGTTTGCGGCCGAAATCACGATCCTGATCGGCGCGTGGAAAACTTATCCGGCCGCGGTGTGGATCACAGGCGCCGGGATGGTGCTCGTAGCCGCGTTTACCCTGCGCGCGTTGAAGAAAAGTTTTTTTGGTGAAGCAACGTCGGAGGTCCGCAGGCAAGAAGGCCGTGTACCGATCGATCTGGATTGGAACGAGCAACAGAACGTCACAGCCGGGATTACTTTGGCGGAAAAATGCGGAGCTTATCTCCTCATGTTCGCAACGCTGGCGGTCGGACT
>Ga0207693_10004896_pt1 | contig 11254 bp, 12 predicted proteins | sample LARL81metaG_FD_184347 | JGI IMG/M metagenome (GOLD analysis project Ga0207693, IMG submission 184347) | Corn, switchgrass and miscanthus rhizosphere microbial communities from Kellogg Biological Station, Michigan, USA - LAR L8-1 metaG... | ecosystem: Host-associated > Plants > Roots >... | reverse complement strand
TCTGCTCGGCACGGTCGAGCGCGAGCGTGCGGTTGGGAAGCCCGGTGAGCGAGTCGTGCAGCGCCTGGTGGCGCAGCGCAAGCGTCTTCTCCTCGAGCAGCGAGAGCGCCCGGGCCCGCGACCGTCCGAGGACCGAGATCAGCAGGAACAGGATCAGCGAGACGAGCGAGCCGATCGCGAACACGAGCACTCCCTGCTGCGCCGACGACAGGTGGGGCGTCAGCGTCTGTGAGCGGATCTCGACAGTCCACGGCCCGTTGACCCAGAGCGTCCGCGTGCTGACCATGGCGTCGCCTGCGAGCGAGGGGCCGGCGCGGTAGAGCAGCACGTTCGCCTGCCCGGGATTGCGGTGATACAGCGCCACCGACAGGTGGTCGGACTGCTCGAGGTCCAGCAGTCGCGGAAGGTCGAAGGTCGCGACCGCCCACCCGACGAGCGCGCTGCGGCGCTGGCTCACGGTGGTCGGCGTCGCGCCCGGGCGGTACACGGCGGCGTCGAGCACCAGTGTGGCAAGGCCGCCCACGGGCGGCGGGTTGGTCACGACCTGGCCGGTGTCCCTGGCGGCGGCCAGCAGCTTTCGCTGCCAGACGGTGGGAACGTCGGTAATCGGCCCGGTCACCAACGGCAGGAACTCACCGACGGTCCCAACCTGGTGCTGCTCCTCGAGCGCGCCGTACCAGTTGTCGAACCCGGTCGGGCTCAGGCGCGGCATCATCGTCAGCAGGCCGCGGACGGTGAGCGCGAAGTTGACGTCCTGGCGCAGCCGCGTGGCGAGCGAGTCGGTAACGCTTGACGCCGTCAGCTGAAACGATTGGCGGTCGCGCCGCTGCGTGTCGGAGCGCCACATCAGCGCTCCCACCGCAGACAGGCCGACGCCGACGACGAGCACAATCGTCGCGAGTGCGATCCACCAGCGCCGGCGGCGGTCCGCGGTCAGTTTTTGGGGCCCGGCAGCCTCCACCGTCTGCATCAAGGGCATCTAGCCCGTGCAATCGACCGCCGATGCTCCAGCTTTAGGAGCCTTTTGTCAGCCGGGTGACAAGGGGGGTTTAAGCCCGCGTAGCCGTCGGCGCGGAGGACTGCCCCGCGCCCTCCAGCACTCGGCGAAGCTCGTGCCGCGCAATCGTCCGCTTATGGATCTCGTCAGGCCCGTCGGCGAGCCGCAAAGCCCGCTGGTGGGCATACATCATCGCCAGCGGGAAGTCCTCGGTGACGCCACCGCCACCGTGGACCTGGATGGCGCGATCGATCACGCGCAGCGCCACGTTCGGGGCGGCGACCTTGATCGCCGAGATCTCGGTGCGGGCGAGCTTGTTGCCGACGGTGTCCATCAGCCACGCTGCCTTTAGCGTCAGCAGCCGGACCATCTCGATGTCGATCCGCGACTCGGCGATCCAATCCTGGACGTTGGCGCGCTCGGCCACCGGACTCCCGAACGTCACGCGCGAGGCAGCGCGCTTGCACATCAGCTCAAGCGCACGTTCTGCCGCACCGATCGAGCGCATGCAGTGGTGGATGCGTCCGGGGCCCAGCCGCGCCTGCGAGATCAAAAACCCGTCGCCTTCGTTGGCGATCAGGTTCGAGGCGGGGACGCGCACGTCGTCGAACGTGACCTCGCCGTGGCCCTCCTGGTCGACAAACCCGAACACCGGGAGGTTGCGGACGATCGTGACGCCCGTGGCGTCGCGCGGGACGAGGATCATCGACTGCTGGCGATAGGTCGGACCGCCGGGGTCCGTCTTGCCCATCACGATCATCACCTTGCAGCGCTCGCGGAGCACGCCGGAGGTCCACCACTTGCGGCCGTTGAGCACGTACTCGTCGCCGTCGCGTTCGATCCGCAGCTCGATGTTGGTTGCGTCCGAGCTCGCGACGGCCGGCTCGGTCATCGCAAACGCCGAGCGGATCTCGCCCTCGAGCAGCGGCGCCAGCCACCGGTCCTTCTGCTCGGGCGTGCCGAACAGGGTCAGCACCTCCATGTTGCCCGTGTCAGGTGCGGCGCAGTTGAACACCTCGGGCGCGATGTGGCTGCGGCCCATGATCTCGGCCAGGGACGCGTACTCGACGTTGGTCAGGCCGGGCGAGGAGTGGCCCTCGGTGTCGTGCGGGAGCCACAGGTTCCACAGACCCTGATCGCGCGCGAGAGACTTGAGCTCTTCCATGACCGGCGGGTGAAAGTGCGGCTGACCGGACTCGGCGATCTGCTCGTGGTACACCTGCTCGGCGGGGTACACGTGCTCGTCCATGAACGCCAGCAGCAGCTCGCGAAACTCCTGGCAGCGGTCGGTTAGCGCGAATTCCATGTGGTCATCTCCTTGGCTTGGACGGCGGGATCCCGAGAGCGCCCGCCCACAATCGAGTCAGGGTGCTGGCAAGCGTGTCGATCGATGCGTTGCCGAACCCCTGGACGTATCTGAAGTAGGCCATGCGTCCGACCATCGCGCTGAGCGCCTGCGCGGCGAGCTGCGGATCGAGGCCGGGGTCGGCGAGCCCCCGCTGCTGCAGCTGCTTGATCGCCTGTGCGTTTCGCTCGGTGAAGGCGCGGACCCGGCGCAGGCGCATGCGGCGAAAGTCGTCGTCGATCTGCGCGACCTGTTCCATCAGCGCCATCAGCCTGGCGTTGCGGCGGTACGCGGCAAGGTATGAGCGGTTGGTCGCCTCGATCACGCTGACCGGGTCATCGCGGTCGGCGAACTCGCGCAGCCTGGGGTGGAGCATCTCCTCATTGACGTCGTCCATGACCGCGGCGAACACGTCTTCCTTGCTCTTGAAGTACGTGTAGAACGAGCCTGCCGCGACGCCGGCGGTCGCCGTGATGTCCGTGATCCGCGCGTCAAGGAAGCCGTCTCGCTCGAACACCTCGCGTGCCGCTTTGACGAGGGCGTCGCGAGTCCGCGCCCCGCGCGCGCTGACCGGGGGACGGCCGCTGCGTGCGGGAAGCTCACTCGCCATGTGTCCACGGTAATTGAAACCGGCTTCAACTTCAAATAGAGTTGGCGGTCCATGGAGCTGACCGACCGCAATATCGTCATCACCGGAGCCGGCAGCGGCATCGGCCGCGCGGTGGCGCAGCGCTTTGCCACAGAGCAGCCGCGCGGCCTCGTCCTCGCCGACGTCAACCTGCCCGCCGTCGAAGCCGTCGCCGAGGAGGTGGGCGGACTCGCGGTGCAGGCCGACGTCAGTCGCGAGGCCGACATCCGAAAGCTCGTCGACAGCGCGCGCGAGTTCGCGGGTCCGATCGACCTGTTCTACTCCAACGCGGGCATCGGCGGGCCGGGCGGTGGCCCGGAGGCCCCCGACGAGGATCTCCAGCGCACCTGGGAGATCAACGTCATGGCGCACATCTGGGCTGCGCGGGCGGTGCTTCCGGAGATGGTGGAGCGCGGCGAGGGCTATCTGGTGAGCACCGCCTCGGCGGCTGGCCTGCTCACGCAAGTCTCAGCGCTGGCCTACTCGATCACCAAGCACGCCGCCGTCGCGGCCGCGGAGTGGATCGCGATCACCTACGGAGACTCCGGGATCAAGGTCTCATGTCTGTGCCCGCTCGGCGTCCGCACGCCGATGCTGGAAATGGCGCTCGACGACCAGGTCGGTGCGGCCGCGCTGCTCGCCGATGAGGTGCTCGAACCGTCCGACGTGGCCGAGGCGGTGGTTGCCGGGATCCGCGAAGAGCGCTTCTTGATCCTGCCGCACGAGATCGTCGGCAAGTACGTCGCGCTCAAGGGCGCAGACCACGAACGCTGGCTGACGGGGATGAAGCGCCTCGTGCGTGCCGCGCGTGAGGCGCAGTAGGTCAGCGCGGGGCTAGCGCGGAGCGGCCGCCACCAGCGAGCCGGCCAGGCTGCCGAACTCGCGCGTGTCGATCGGCTTGGACACGTAGGCGTCGCACCCGGCCTCCAGCGCGCGGTCGCGATCGCCCTTCATGGCGCCGGCGGTGCAGGCGAGGATCGCGCAGCGCGCGGTGCGGGGGTCGGATTTGATTTTGCGCGCGAGCCCCAGTCCATCTCCGTCGGGCAGATTGAGATCGAGCACGACGAGCTCGGGGACTTCCTGCGCGATCGCGCGTTCGGCGGCGCTCAGCGTGCTGACGGCAGTGACCCGGTGGCCATCGAGCTCGAGCAGGCGCTGGAGCAGCTTGAGGTTCAGATCGTGGTCGTCAACTACGAGGATCCGGCCCGCGAGCGAGCTCGTCATCTCGCGCCGGATCCGGACAGTGCGAGCTCCCGGTCGTCCGGCAGCTCCTCGATCGGCTCGAGCACGGTCGTCACGGGAAGTCGGGCGTAGAACGTGCTTCCGTGTCCCGGCGTGCTGTGCACGCCGACGGTGCCGCCCTGGGCCTCGATGATCCGCTTGGTGACCGCGAGCCCGAGACCGGTGCCGCCGTAGGCGGCGCCGTGCAGCTGCTCGAACTCGCCGAATACGCGCTCTTGATCGGCGAGCGCGATGCCGCCGCCGGTGTCGATCACTTCGAGCACGAGCTCGTCGATCTCGCGCAGCACGCGTACCTGCACCAGCCCGCCCTCGGGCGTGAACTTGATCGCGTTGGAGAGATAATTGAGGACCACCTGCCGGAGCCTGGCCGGATCGAGCAGAACGTTGTCGATCGCCTGCGCCTCCAGTGTCACGGCAAGGTCGCGCTCGGCCGCGAGCGGGCGTAGCGAGTCGAGTGCACCAGACACGACCTGCACGGGATCGATCGACTGGATGTCAAGCATGATCCGGCCCGACTCGATGCGCGCAAGATCCAGGACCTCGTTGATCAGGTCCAACAGGTGGCGCGCGCTGCCGCGAATGTCATCGAGCGATTCGCGGTGCTGATCGGAGACCGGACCGAGCCGGCCGTCGTGCATCAGGTCCGCGAAGCCGATGATCGCGTTGAGCGGCGTGCGCAGCTCGTGCGACATCGTCGCCAGGAACTGGCTCTTGGCGTTGTTGGCCTGCTCGGCCTCGGCGCTGCGCGCCGCAAGCTGCACGTTTGCCTTGGCCAGCGCGCTGGATCGCGACGACAGGCGCACCAGCAGGAACACGCAGACCAGTGCCGCCACGCCGAACCCTCCGAGTAGCAGGAAGGAGAGCGCCGCCTCGTATCCGTTGGACGCGTACAGCGCCTTGGTGGGCACCGTGTAGAGCACGCGCCAGGGAGCGACGTGAAGCCTCGTTACCGCGACGAACATGCCGGGGCTCTGCGCCGCCGTAGCTGGGTCGGCGGCCGTCTCGTTCTGCGCGCCCGTGCTCGACCCGATGACCTCGTTGTTGCCGTCGAGCAGGTACACGCGCGCGCCGGGGTAGTGCGCGACGAAGCGCAGGTACTGCGCAAGCATCGTGTGCATCGCGTCCTCGCGGACCCAGCGCACCTTCACGCGCCGCCCGAAGGGCGTCTGGAATGTGGAGACCGAGAGGAACCCGGGAGGCATGCCCGCGGGCGCCAGCAGATTCGAAAGGCCGTCGCGACGTCCCGCCAGCGCCGCGCGCACCGAGGGGTCGTGCTGGATCACCGCTGCCAGGAAGGCCGAGAGTGGCGGCCACGCGGCGAGCACCTTTCCCTCGGGACCGAGCACCGCGCCCAACGGCGCCGCCTGGCTGATCGCGCGTACCTCCGCAATCGTCACACGCGCGCGTGAAACGGGAAGCACCGCGGCGGCGGAGTTCCGCGAGCTGTTCTGGAACATCGAGTCGATCAGCGCGCCGGCGAGCGACGCACGCTCAGTCGCCGAGCGCTGGGCATCGGAGCGGGTGCGCGACTGTGTGTCGCGCAGATCAATCGCGAGACCGGTGACCCCACCACACAGCACGAGCCCCAGGGCGACACCGACGGCTTTTCGCATCCAACTCGGCCCCATGCCGCGAGCATCGGCGGCTGCTCGCTGGAGCTTTAGGAATGGTGGAGATTTGTTGCAGACTCTGGGCTTCGAACCTGTGCTCTCAGTCCGCATTCACGGCGCTGTGCACGGCTCTTTGCAATTCCCTACGGGTCTCGGGCCAAACCTCACGCAACCTCTGCATCGCGGCGTGGGCGTCCTCGAGCCGCTCGATGCGGCTCGCGTCTTCGAGCTCTGAGAGCGCCGCGAGCAGCGGCTGGGCTCCGACCATCAATGCGTCGTTGCGACACCGGTGTGCAGCTTGCGTGACGTCCGCCAAGCGGCCGTCGTCCAAAGCCGCCTCGGCCCGCTCAATCTGCTCCGCCATGCCCGCGACCAGCGAGACAAGGATCTCGGATAGATCCGATCCAAGGATGTCCTCGAGCTTTGCGACCCGCTCGAGGTCGAGCTCCACGCGTTCGCCCATCTGAGGCGCCAGCTTACGCGGGCCGTCAGCGCTCAGGGCTTAACCTTGTGGGTCAGTTCCTTGGTTATGTGCTTGGCGCGCTGGCGCGTTCCGGTCAGCCCGGTGACGCCGAGCCCGATCACCACGACGCCGGCAACCACGGCCACCACCGAGAGCACCACGGGCCACCGTCTCTGCAGGAAGTCGCGTCCGGCCGCGAGCAGGCGGTCGGTCCGGTCGCCGCCGAAGGTCAGGACCGCGACGATCGCCAACAGCGGCAGCACGAAGCACACGTTGAAGATCAGCAACAGGGACAGCTGCCGCACCGGCCCCAGGCCCGACCCGACGATTGCGGCGATCACCGCGAAGTAGGGGAACGCGGTCGGCAACTCGACAATCGTGATCGTCGCGCCGAGCAACCAGGTGCCCTTGCCGCCCGCGCTGATGTCGGGCGGCTCGCGGTCGCCCAGCCGCTCTCGGTGAAACCACAGGAACACGCCCGCGATCAGGATCGCGACCCCCACCACCACCTCCAGCACGTACCGCGTCGTGTGGCTGGGGTGGGGCAACAGCGACAGCAGCAGCGTTCCCGGCCCGAGTGCGATCACGGCGCCGCCGACGAAGTACACGGCGAACACGCCCACGGTGAACTCGAAGACCCGCTCGCGGGGACGCTCGCCGGTGGCGAGGTACAGGGCGGGCACGATCGTCGACGGATTCAGCGAATCCGCTAGCCCGATCGACACCGCGAGTCCGATCAGCCTGATCATCGGGCGGCATTCTCCCGGCTTCCGGTGAGGCTGGTATGAGTTTGCGGATCCTCGGCTCGTCGGGAGGGGACCTCAGGCGAAGCGGAGGTCCTCGCTCTCGTCGTCCGACACCGCCCGCTCACACGTGGGGCACCACCAGCGCGCCTCCATCGGCGTGCCGCACACCACGTGCCGGGGCGCGGCCGCACCTTCGGCATTCCGCGCGCCCCAGCCCGCGAGCAGCCGCAGCACGCCGGCGAGCTCGCGTCCGGCCGCGGTCAGCTCATAGACGAACCGGGGCGGCCGCTCCGAATATGGCTGCGCGACCACCAGCGCGTTGCGCTCGAGCTGGCGCAGGCGCTGGGTGAGCACGTTGGGGGCGATCCCCTGAACCTCCTCTTGCAGCTCTCCGAACCGTCGCGGACCATCGAGCAAGGCCGCGATCAGCAACAGCGTCCAGCGGTCGCCGACAGTGGCGAGCGCATCGGCCAGGGCCGAGCGATCGGTGTCGTCGCCCTGGTGCGCGGCGGCGGTCTGGTCGTCCGTGGACACGGACCGATCGTACGAGGACGGGCGTCGGGCGTCTGGTAATCTTGCGACTTGCATATTGCAAGTAACTAGTTTAGATGGGAATTGATGGACGATGACGTTGCTCGAAGAGCTTGAATCACAAATCAACAAGGCCGCGCAGGAGACCGGCGCGGCGGTGGTCGGACTCGGCCGTGGCTGGAGCACTGGCTCGGGCGTCGTGGCCGCGCGCGGGCGCGTGATCACCAACGCGCACAACCTCCGCCACGACGAGACCATGGTCACGTTCGCCGATGGACGCCAGGCGGCCGGCAAGGTGCTGGGCGCCGACGGCGATCTGGACATTGCGGTCATCGACGTCGACACTGGCGACATCGAGCCCGTGGACTGGCCCGACGAGGGCGGCGAGCCGGCTGAGATCGGGCGCGCGGTACTGGCGCTGTCAAATCCGGGCGGGCGCGGTCTGCGCGTCACGCCGGGCTTCGTGTCGTCGACGGCTCGCAGCTTCCGTGGCCCTCGGGGCCGGCGGATCAGAGGTGCGATCGAGCACACCGCGCCGTTGCCGCGCGGCTCCTCGGGCGGCCCGCTGGTCGACAGCGCCGGACGGCTGCTCGGCATCAACTCGGTTCGCGTCGATGGCGGGCTGATCCTCGCGATCGCCGCCGACGCGTCGTTCCGCCAGCGGGTCGAGGCGCTCGGCCGCGGTGAGCCGCCCAAGCGCGTCCGCCTCGGCGTCGCCGTGGCTCCGCCGCGCGCCGCGCGGCGGCTGCGGCGCGCGGTTGGGCTGCCCGAGCGCGACGGCGCTCTGGTCCGCGGCGTCGAGGACGGCAGCGCCGCAGCCCGCGCGGGTGTCGAGCGCGGAGACCTGATCGTCGCGGCCGCCGGTCGCGAGATCGATGGCGTCGAGGCGCTGTACGAGGCACTCGACGGCGCCGGCGCGCAGGGGAGCCTCGAGCTGACCCTGGTTCGCGGCACCGACGAGCGCACGGTCACCGTCGAGTTCTGAGGTTTGGCGATGAGCACGATCACCCATCAGCCCGAGCCCGACGCGACGACCGAGTCTGAGGCGCTGGACGCGTACTCGCGCGTGGTCGTCGAGGTCGCCGAGCGGCTCGCGCCCTCGGTGGCGAACCTCCGCGTGATGCGACGCACGCGCGGCGGACAGGTGCCCTCGGGCGCGGGCAGTGCCTTCGGCCTCACGCCGGACGGCTTCCTGCTCACCTGCGCGCACGTGGTGGCCGGTCGCTCGGGTCAAACGCGCCCGTCGACCGGCCGCGCTTCGTTCGTCGACGGACGCGAGCTGAAGTTCGAGGTGGTCGGGACCGACCGGCTGTCGGACTTGGCCGTGCTGCGCGTCGAGGGCGGCGATCTGCAACCGGCTGTGCTCGGTGATGCCGAAGGACTGCGCGTCGGCCAGTTAGTTGTGGCGATCGGCAACCCGAACGGCTTCGCCGGGTCGGTGACCGCCGGGGTCGTCTCCGCGCTCGGGCGGTCGCTGCCCGCGCGGGCGGGCCGCAGCGTGCGGTTCATCGACAACGTGATCCAGACCGACGCGGCACTGAACCCGGGCAACTCGGGCGGCGCGCTGGTCGACAGCCGCTGCCGCGTGATCGGGGTCAACACCGCCGTGGCCGGCGTCGGGCTGGGCCTTGCTGTGCCAATCAACGCCGCCACCAGGCAGATCATCGGCGCGCTGATGACCGAGGGTCGGGTGCGCCGCGCGTACATCGGGATCGCCGGCGGCCCGCGGCCGCTGCCGCCGCAAGCGCGCACGCGGCTCGGCCGCAAGGGCGGCGTCGAGGTCGTCGAGGTCGTCGAAGGCAGCCCCGCCGAGCGCGCCGGCGTGCGCGCGGAGGACCTGATTGTCGAGCTCGACGGTCAGCCGATCGAGCGCGTCGACGAGGTTCAGCGTCTGATGACCGGCCAGGCGATAGGTCAGCCGCTTGCCGTGCAGGTGCTCAGGGGCGAGCGTCTGCTCGACCTCGAGATCCGCCCCGAAGAGCTATCTGAATAGCTACACTGGGTTTTCGGCGCCCGGGCGGCGTTCGTTGACACGCCCGCAGTCCGGTCGCCATTGTCCTGAAGACCCCGGAACGGGAAGCGCGTAGATGGCCCGTGGAGATGTCCGGATCGCTGCGACTCTTGCTTGTGAAGAGTGCAAGCGCCGGAACTACCAGACCAACAAGAGCAAACGGAATAACCCGGAGCGCCTCCAGCTGCGCAAGTACTGCCGCTGGTGCCGGTGCCACACCGCTCACCGCGAGACGCGCTGAGCTGACCGGAGCTGGCCGTGGCTCGCAACCGTAAACGCGCGAAGGAGCGTCAGCGCAGCCGCGCCGGGGCCGCAGCGGCACGCCGCAGCGCGACCGAGCGAGCGGCTGGGCTCGAGGACGACATCCCCGCGTCGATTCGCCACGCGGCGCCGGATGTCGACCTGGCCGAGGCGCAGCTGGCACTGGGCCGGCCCGACCTCACCGACGCCGACCCGGAGCTGGCCGAGGCCGAGCCGACGTTCGATGACGCCGAGGATCCGGAGTCGCTGGACGAGGAGCAGTTCGAGGAGCTCGAGGACGAGGTCGATGAGGCCAAGCCGAGCGCCCGCCGGTCGCGCCAGGACGGTGCCGAGACCGACGGTGCCGGTGCGGTGGCAACGACCGGGTCGCACGCGCCGGCCCACAGGCCCGGCATCTTCACGCGGCTCGTGCACTTCCTGCAGGGAAGCTGGCGAGAGCTGCAACGAGTACAGTGGCCCGATCGCCGCCAGGTGATCCAGGCCACCTCGGTCGTGATCGGATTCGTGATCGTCGCGGGCGCCTTCCTTGGCATCGCCGATCTGCTCGCCACCAAGCTCATGAAATTCATCCTCGGGTAACCGGTCGGCGAGGCTCAAAGTATGTAAGTTCGAAGCGTGGGGCTCGTAGCCCCGCGGAGAGAGAAATGTTCCGCTGGTACGTCGTCAACACATACTCGGGTCACGAGAACAAGGTCAAACACAACCTCGAGCACCGCATCGTGTCGCTCGGGCAGCAGCGTGCGATCCGACAGATCGTCGTTCCGACGGAGTCCGTGTCCGAGATGAAGGACAACCAGAAGGTCACCATCGAGAAGCGGACGATGCCGGGCTACGTGCTCGTCAACATGGACCTCAACGAAGACTCGTGGAGCCTCGTGAAGGGCACCCCCGGAGTCACCGGATTCGTCGGAGCCTCCAACGAGCCGGTGCCGCTGCGCCAGGACGAGGTCAACCGACTGCTGCATCGCGAGCAGGCCGAGCGGCCCCGCAGCCGCGCGCAGTTCTCGATCGGCGAGTCGGTCAAGGTCGTCTCCGGCCCGCTGTCAGACTTCTCGGGTGAGATCTCCGAGGTCAACGAGGACGCCCAGCGACTAAAGGTGCTGGTCTCGATCTTCGGTCGTGAGACCCCGGTTGAGGTCGGCTTCGACCAGGTGAAGAAGATCTAATGGCAAAGAAAGTTCTGACTGAAATCAAGCTGCAGGCCGTCGGAGGCCAGGCGAGCCCCGCGCCGCCGGTCGGTCCGGCACTGGGACAGCACGGCGTCAACATCATGGAATTCGTCAAGGCGTTCAACGCTCAGACGCAGTCCGACGCCGGCACGGTGATCCCGGTCGTGATCACGGTCTACGAGGACCGCTCGTTCACATTCATCACGAAGAGCCCTCCCGCGGCCGTCCTGATCAAGCAGGCGCTGTCGCTG
>Ga0207693_10004895_pt1 | contig 11255 bp, 11 predicted proteins | sample LARL81metaG_FD_184347 | JGI IMG/M metagenome (GOLD analysis project Ga0207693, IMG submission 184347) | Corn, switchgrass and miscanthus rhizosphere microbial communities from Kellogg Biological Station, Michigan, USA - LAR L8-1 metaG... | ecosystem: Host-associated > Plants > Roots >... | reverse complement strand
TCGTTCGCCCTCTTCTCATCACCGCATTCGTGTTTGCGACGAGCATCACAAATTCGTTTGCCCATTCGCCTTGGATCACATTGCAAGGCGGGCATTATCTGACCAAACGACCGAACGATGGCGACAGTTTCCACATCAGTGTTGAAGGACACGAATACGTCTTCCGGCTTTATTTTGTCGATGCCCCCGAAACCAGCGCGGAGTTTCGCGACCGTGTGGAAGAGCAGGCGAAATATTTCGGAGTTACCGTCGACCAGGTGTTGGAAATCGGCGACCTAGCCAAACAATTTACGCGCGAGAAGCTAACGGAGCCATTTTTAGTCCGGACGTGTTGGGAAGACGCCGGGGGGCGCAGCCGAACGCAACGCTTCTATGCCTTTGTCCAAACGCGAACGGGCGATCTGGGCGAGCAGCTGGTTGAGAATGGTCTGGCTCGGAGTCATCCAGCCACGGCCAAGCCGGAGGGCTTAACGTCGGCCGCGGCCGAATGGCAAAAACTCATGGCCCTGGAACAAAAGGCGAAGCGGGAAAAGGTTGGCGGCTGGGGAGCTAACGAGAATCGGATGGCAATTCGCGCACAACAGCCGGAAAGCGAGAAAGGAATCGACCCTTTCGACAAATTTTTCCATCCCGCTGGTGAGGCGCCGGTACCAGCCGCAGCAGCGACACCCGCGGCCTCCGCGTCGGTCGGGTCGTTGCCTTCTGAGGAAACCACTCCGACCACACTCGGGTCACTCCAAAGTAAATTGAATGTGAACACAGCCTCACTTTCGGAACTTCAAAACATTCCGGGAATCGGCCTCGTTGTCGCACAGCGCATTATCGAGGCACGTCCCTTCAAGAGCGCCGATGACCTCCAGCGTGTAAAAGGAATTGGCGCTGGAAAACGCTACGAAAAAATCCGACCGTTCTTTAACTAAAAATCAAGGACCGCGGACAGAGGCAAGTTCTACAACATATGGGTGGTCCATTTCTCACCTCTCACTTTCTTCCCCGCTCGATACTCGCTGGCTAAATTCGCCTTTCCGCATACTGCGGTAAATGGTCCGTAATCGTGTCCCACGGCGCGCGGCATTCGACAAAAGTGTGAAATTGCGGCCGGATCCTGGGATCATCGTCAAACGCCCCCATACGGATTGAAACTTGATCGCCATCGGGCCATTCCCCGCCGAACAAACTCGAGCCGCAGTTGCTGCAAAACGCTTTTACTGCGCCTTCCCCTTTGCCATAGACCTTGATCAATTCTTCGCCTTGTAAGAGACGAAACTGTCCTCGCCATACCCGCGCCTGTGTGCACACGGATGTGCCGGAATGTTTACGGCAGCGATCACAGTGACAATGATTCGCCTGAATAAAAGGAGGTTCGACCTCAAACTTGACTCCGCCGCACAGGCAACTACCACGAACCCTCTCGCTCATGGCGAATGATAGCATGTTGACGAGACGATCGAGAAATGACGAAATGATGGATTCGCTGATTACCAACTGCTGATTTGTAGTCTTTGATCTCTAACCTCTCACCAATCACTTCTCACCTTCGTCGAGCTGCTTGCTGCTCGCTCCTTCCTGTACGCTTCTCATACACGGCCTGCGTCTTGATCTGTTTGTAGCCCATCGCGGGATAGAATAAGTGTGCCTCAGCCCGCTTGGTATTGCTGCGCACCGATACGACTTCAGCGCCGATCTTCTTTGCCCAGAGTTCCACTTCCCCGATTAACATCCGCGCGATTCCCTTCCGCCGTCCAATTGATGACACCACTAGCCCGAGAATTTCCACTCGAAACCCAACCTCGATGATACAGACGCGATGGGCTTGGATAAATCCAACAGGCTTGTCACTCCCGCCGGTCGCGACCAGCAGCAGATCCGCTTCCGCGATCGGGCGAATTCGCCTGCGTATTGCCTCCATCTCGTTAGGATAACCCAGCTCCGTCGCAAGTTCCGCAACTACTTCGGCATCTGCTTCAACCATCGGTCGGATTCTGCTTTCACGATTCATGTTAGCGTTTGAGTTCTCACCATTCGCTCATCAACCGGTTGCCATGCCGGACGTAACTTTCCGAGAAATGGAGCAAGAACGCTTACGCGTGCGATTCCCTTCGCGCCAATTGCCTCTTACGAAGCGACAACTCTGTCTTAAGACCCATTACCGTCTGCAGTGCAGCATCCAGTTTTTCCATTGTGACCGGCTTGACCAAATGCTGGGAAAAACCGGCTTGAAGGCTTCGGGCCGCATCTGCCTCCGTCCCGAATCCGCTCATCGCGATTCCGACAAGTACGTCTCTCGATTTTGCCATCAGTTCCATGCCACTTCCATCGGGCAAGCCGACGTCGCTGATTAGTACCTCAAATCCGTCAGCTTGCACTTTCTCGAGCGCTGACTTCATATCGTGTGCAACGGTTACCTTGTGCCCGCGGGCTGCCAGTAGCTTTCCCATGACGGTGCAAGTGTCGACGTGATCGTCGACTAACAAAATCCGCAGCGCCTTTGGGGGCTGCCCTTCGACCGGCAAAGATATCGCTCTATCGTGAGCTACCAGCGCAGAAGTTTTGATTGTCAGCTTAAATGTCGTTCCTCGATTCAATCCCTCGCTCGTGGCAGTCAATGTTGCGGCATGGGCTTCGGCCAGCGATTTGGAAATAGCCAGGCCAAGTCCGAGCCCGCCAAAACGCCGCTTCAAGGAACGCTCCCCCTGTTCAAAGGGGTTGAAAATTCTTTCCATCGCTTCAGGCTCGATCCCGATACCGTGATCTTGCACAATTATCGTTAGCTCTCCGGGCGATTCGTTCACGGTCGAAATCATGACCACACCTCCGTCGCGACTAAACTTGATTGCGTTTTGGACCAGGTTCCAAACAATCTGCTGAAATCTCGTTTCATCGGCTACGACGAAACGATCGCCGGCCGTGAGATCCAACTGCATTCGAATCTTCTTCCCCGCCCATTCACTTCGGCAAGTCTCCACCACGTTACGGATCTGCCCGTGAGCGCTCACACTCGTCAGGTTTAATGCCAGCTTCCCTTTGCTGATCCGCGTCACGTCCAGCAAATCGTCGATCAGATGTTGCTCAACCCCAATGTTACGCCGGATCATTTCCAATGCCGAAGCGATCTCGGGCCTTTTTGGCCACTCGTTCTGCAAATTCTCGACCGCCAGTAAAACCGGTGAGAGCGGAGTTCGCAATTCATGTGAAAGCATGGCCAAAAAATTATCCTTCGTGCGGTTAGCCGCTTCGACTAGCGCCTTTTGCGCTTCCAGCGCCGCCTCGATCCGACGCCGTTCAGCCATGGCTGCAGCCAGCGCCATTGCTGTTAGGGTCAAGACTGCTGTTGAACTCTGCAAGATCAGCAGCGACTGATTCTCTGTTTCCAGCACAAACGGACCGAAGTTCCGCAGCGTTCCCCAGATGGCGATCGTCGAGAGAAAAAATATGCCGGTAGCGGTTTCGCGCTGCGACATGCGGAATGCCATCCAGATCAGGATTGGCCCGCAAACAAATGCGACTGGATAATTCTTGGCGCTGATCGGCAGCCAACCGCCGAAAATCGCTTCGCCGAGCGCCAGCAACAGAAGCAGAATAAGGGCTATCTCCAGATCTTTCTTTCCGTTCCACCGCCATCGTGGTTTTACACCCCAAAGAATTATCATTGGCGCAAAAATCAGATCGCCGGTGGCATTTCCCAGCCACCAGGTGGTCCAAATCGGTCCATAATTGCTCCAATCCGCGTAACCAGCGAGCGCGAGACTGGTCAGGCCGATGCTCGGGCTCACAGCTGTGCTGGTGACGGCGGCAAAGGCAAACTTGAAAACGTCCTGGGCGCGATCGAAAGCGCAGATGCCATTTGCAAAACGATTCACCAGCCAAGCCCCGCAAACTGCTTCCAACGTATTCCCGGCGCCGATCGTCAAGGAGGTGGCGATGTTACCGAATGTCGTTAGGTTAACGAGGAACGCGCCCAGGAAAATGGCCGGCCACGTGCCGTAGCCGAATAGCAGCAGAGCCGCGAGGGCGATTCCTGCCGGCGGCCAAACCGGCGAAGCGCTGGCGTGAAAAAAGGCAAGACGTAATCCCAACTTGCCCGCTAGAAAATATAGCACCGTCAGAGCGACGAGCGCGAGAACGCGCGAGAAATGTCGATTACCCATGAGCTGCGTTTGCGCGATGCCATAATGGTTCCTCTCAGTCGCGCGGTCAACCAAGGCGGTTTAACCCGTCAACTTTGGAGACGACTGGGAATCTGGTCGCGACCTCCGTTAAACAAGCCGGCCGCGGTGGAGGAGCGAATTGAGCTAACGCCTGCGCGGCGCGTACTGGGCGGCGCAAGTAGCAGTCGCACAGAAGGTGAACAGAAATAAAAACGATCGGTCGCTCAGCGCGCATTCCAGATTCTGGATTCGCCGTTAGGAATTAACCCGAAGGGCGATAATGCGGCCGCCCTGGTCTAACGTGTAATTTGCGCGTCCGGATTGACGGCCTCAATCGCGCCAGCGGTGTCGGGCTGCCCGGTCTTGTTCAGCTCGTTCCTGCTGTAAGTCCGGTGGGTCGGATTAGCGGTGGTGGCGGTCGTTTCATGCGTAGCGCAGCTGGACAACGTTATTGCTCCCGTCGCGCCTGCCGCAACTAACAGCAAAGTTTTCATGATCACTCGAGGCCCGTGTGCTGCCGAAGGCGAACCGAACCGAGCGAGATCAGGAGCTCATGTTGGGTCCTCCGGTTCTTAGCCTCGTAGTCCAATCGTTCCGCGCCTCCGTGCACGCTTACTTCACCTTCAACGTCATCTTCTTCGTCCGCTTTCCGTCATCCTTATTCGTCGAATAGATGGTGTAATGCACACCGCGTTTGAGCGTCACATGCAGCACCTTGGTTTCGCCGGGACCCGGCGGAGCAACAAACTTGTGATCGATGTCTCCGCCTGTGACCTCGAAGTTCGTGGTAGTCTTTCCTTCATTCTTAACCACGAACGCAGTCTTCCCAGGTTCGAGATCGCTCGACATATTGACCTCGCCATCGTTTACGGTCACATCCACTCGCCGAGCATCGGGATCGGGAGTGAGCGCGTCCTCTATCTTGTTGGCCGCCTTCTTCACGCCATGCGCGACGGTGTGAGCGGCCTCCTTGGTTTTCTCCGCCGTCGTCTTGGCAACGTTCTCCGCCGTCTCGAGAGGTTGCCCCGCGGCGCCGGAAACCAGACCAGCAACTATCATCATGACAAAAAACGTCTTCATAGTACTTAAAGTATCGATCCCGAGCGGCACTGCGGCTGCCTTTTCGCCCTGAGAACCTTCTAGCCAAGCCTTGAAGCAAGACGTGTGGCGCAGTTCTGTGTGATCTCCTCTGTTTTCTGCAGCCTTCACAAGGGAAGAAAATCGTTGCGAGTGTGACAGCGGTCGCTAGAGCTAATCGTGGAGCCGCTTGTTACAACGTATCTCGAAATGCGATCTGGCGATGGCGCGCCCGATAAACAGAACTGCGATCAGAAGTTCCGGGTGCGAGAATTTAAGGAACCAAATTGGATTTTTAATCGGGATATGTACGTCGCGGTGGGGGAGACGTGGAAGTGGATCGACAAGCGGCCCTGGACCGACGAGCAGTGGAACGAATACGCGAGCGATCCAAACTTGCGAACTTTTGCGGCGTACTATGACCACGCGCTCGCTGGCTATTACGAACTGCGAAGGAGCGACGCGTCTTCAACACCATCGCAGCGTGACGAGCATGAAGGCGAAGTCGAGATCGCGTACTTCGGGTTGTTGCCGGATTTTATTGGCCGTGGTCTGGGCGGAGCATTGTTAACGAGCGCAATCGAAAACGCGTGGGCCTGGGCGCCGACGCCGTCGCGGGTTTGGGTGCATACCTGCAATCGAGATCACCCGAATGCGCTGAACAATTATCAGGCGAGGGGATTTAAGATCTATAAGGTCGAAGAAGGGGAACCCGCGGATCACTGACCGCAAAGCGGCTATGATCCTGTTGCCCGTTGTCCGTTGTATTTCGGTTCTTTTACCTGTTTGCGGACGGCAGCGAAAATTTCTCCAATCGCGGTGAGACTAAAATGATTGGCGATGAACGTCGGGATTAGGCCACCCAGGTCGCTGTAGACCGAATAAGTCGCGCGGGTTCGGTCGGGCGTGATTGGCTCGAGCAACCAAGATCCCTGGCACTGCTCGACTCGGATAACTCCCGGCTTCTTCGCCGGCGTCGATTCGCTGGCGGACTCCCAGCGGTTGGAATAGACGAGTCCGGCGGGGGTTGATTGGGAAGTTATGTAAGTGCGCACAATGAGATCCCGATCGCGGCAAATCTTGGGCGAAATTCGCTGGTAGCTAAGAAGCGAATTGTTCTCGCGCTTTAGGCATCTGCATTCTGCCACGTAGGGCATGAAATTCGGATAAGCGTCAACATCCTCGATGACCTCAGCGATAGCTCGGGTCGGCGCGGCGATTTCACCTATCGCTTTGAATTCTTTCAGACCAGAGCCGGGATGGGGCCTGGTGTAAATCGTGACACCGTTGCGCTCGGTCGCTAACTTCCAGTCATCCCTGGTCTCGCTGGATTTCGCGAGCTCGGGCACAAGGCAAACGAGTGAGAGAAGAGAGAAGACAGCGAAGCGCATCAGTCGCCAGTTAATCAGTTATCGGTTGACAAAGAAGGCCCCAGAGGGTGTGCTGGTGCTGGTTGCGCACCACTTCAAGCTCGGGCAGAAGCTATATTGTATAGGGGCGAAAGTGTATAGAAATTGATCAGTTGCGAACAGGGCTCGCAGTTGGCTCGTTTATTAGGTGTCGGAAGTCGCAATTGGCAAAGCTAACTTAGGCGCCTGCGGCGGCGTTTCCGTCTGTAGTTGAAACTGGCGTTGCCTCTTTAACGATCGCGACTGGAACGACCCTGGCCCCGGCCCGTTTCGCGGCCCAGCGCTCATGCATCAGGGCGGACAATTTCGCGCGCGCTTCGGGCGAAAGCTTACGCTTCTGTTTCGCAGAAGACACCGGAGTCGTGGCGGGCTTGGTTTTCCCTTGGATCCCGGCCTTGTTGGGTCGTGGCATAGTTTCAGAAGCGGCTGCCCGTTTCACTTTGCGGATCAACTTCGAAAGTCGTCTGGCGTCTTTCTGCATACTGGCTTCGAGCTTTTCCAGCTTTCGGCCTAAACTCTTCAGCGTTATCATTGAATTCCTCCTTTTAATTCGATGCGCGGCTGAAAACCGCGCTCGGAATAGTAAGATTAGCAGGAAAGGAAAGATGGCGTCACGCTTTTTCGGGGCGGCAAGCAAGGCGGTGTAGCTAAAAGCGCTCAACCGTCTAAAGCGTTAATTCAGCAATCAGAATTCTATTTCGTCTTCGAGACCCGCGATGATATCGCGGAGTTCCTCGAAGTCGAACGGTTTGCCAACGATCTCGTCGACTGCCAGTTCCTCGTATGTCCCGATGTTTTCGGGCGAGAGATGGGCCGAAAGGATAACGATTCTTCCGTGATAGTTGCGTTCTCGAAGTTTCCGTACCAGGTCCAGCCCGCCGGAGCGCGGCATCCGGTGATCGCTGATTACGACGTCGAATTCCTCCTTTGCGACCTTGGCGAGCGCGTCATGGCCATCTTTGGCTACAACGATTTTTCGATGTGGCGCCTCCAGTGCGTAGGCGATGGACTCGCAAATGGGTGGTTCGTCGTCAACTGCGAGAATATGGAGTTTCTTTTTCATGCGCGAACTTGCGCATTACTCGAGCAGGTTTTCGGCCTAACGCCGACGGTTTTAGTGAGTTTTAGGTCCTACGCATTAAAAAATTTAAACGTTCGGGTATCCCCTCCGTCGCGTGAGTTTGCTCCGAAAGCTTTGCGTGGGGCCGCGTGGTAGGGACGAATGTCCCGAACTAAAAAGCGGCTCCAACTTGTTGCGCAAGGGTGAAGGACTTGAGCCCAATGATAGACTTAGTCGCGCATATGAGCGACAGAATTAGGACGCGGGAGTTTTCCATCGATGATTATGAGGCAGCGGTTGAATTGTGGAAACGGACGGAAGGGATCGAAATTGCGGAGGGAGATGACAAGGAAAGCGTTGTCCAATTTCTGAAACGAAATCCAGGCCTGAGTCGCACCGCGATTGATGGATCAACGGTGATCGGTGTTTCGCTTTGCGGGCATGACGGCCGGCGCGGGCATATTTATCACCTGGCGGTTGATCCGAAGTATCAGGGACTCGGCCTGGGAAAACGTCTGGTGGAGGAATGTTTCGCTCGGTTGCGCCAGATGGGAATTCAGCGGGCGATCATTTTGGTGGCGAACGATAATTCGCGCGGACGCGATTTTTGGCTCCGCAGCGGTTGGGAAGAACTGCCCGGCGCAATGGCGATGGGCAAAGACGTGCCGGCCGGAGAGCCAAGTCAAAGGCCAGAAGTCTGAAGTTAGACCTGGCAGAATGACGCGTTTTTCGGCCATCGCGGCATTGCGCGGCTCACGGCCGATCGGCTTTCGATTTACGATTTAAGGAGGCTAGAAGTACGAAGTGAGGAAGAAGTCCAGCTTTATCCCCGCGGATTTGTTATACGAGGCCATCGTCGATTCGTCCGACGACGCCATCGTGAGCAAGAACCTGCAAAGCATTGTTATAAGCTGGAACAAAGGGGCGGAACGAATCTTCGGTTATACGGCCGAAGAAATGATCGGCCAGTCGATCAGCAAGCTGTTTCCGCCAGACCGGTTGGATGAAGAAGCACGCATCGTGGCTCGCCTGCAGCAAGGCGGCCGAGTGGATCATTTCGAAACAAAGCGGCGACGTAAGGATGGGGCGTTGATCGATGTTTCGCTCACGATCTCGCCCATCAGGAACGCCGAAGGAGTCATCGTGGGTGCGTCGAAGATTGCACGGGACATCACGGAGCAAAAGGCGGCGCAACGGAGACTGGCCGAAGCCAATGAAGAACTCCAGCGTGCCAATCAAATCAAAGCGGAATTTCTGACGACACTTTCACACGAGCTACGGACGCCGCTGAATGCTATTCTGGGTTGGGTCCAGATTTTGAAGGACGAACCGAAGGCGCAAGATGTAGCGCAGGCCGTCCCGATTATCGAGCGCAATGTCCGCGTCCAGTCGCAGTTGATCGAAGATCTGCTGGACATTAGCCGAATTGAGGCCGGCAAGATCAAGTTAGACATTCAGCAAATCGATCTCGCCGCTCTGGTTGCCGCCGGGATCGAGAGCGTTCGGCCCGGGGCTGAGGCCAAGCATATTCGCCTCACTTCTGCTTTTTCGAATGTGTTCGGCACCGTGATCGGTGACAAAGATCGTCTCCAGCAGATCTTCTGGAATCTGCTGACTAACGCGATCAAGTTTACGCGGCGGCAAGGCCGCATCCATACCGTGATCAAGCGCGTCGATTCTCACGTGGAAATCTCGGTGAGCGACACGGGGCAGGGAATTGCTCCGGACTTTCTTCCGCATGTTTTTGATCGTTTCCGCCAGGCGGACGCTACTACGACGCGGCGTCATGGCGGCCTTGGTCTGGGTTTGTCGATCGTGAAGTATCTGACTGAACTTCACGGCGGGAACGTGCGAGTGATGAGTGACGGCGTGGGCCGCGGGGCGACATTCAGCGTTTGCCTGCCATTGCAGTCGCTACACGAAGAGGCAGAGGACACGGCCGAGGCGCGTCGCAATGCGGAAATCGATCGCGCGTCGATGAAATCCGATTTGGATGGAATCAAGGTTCTGGTGGTCGATGACGAGGAGGACTCAGTTACGATTGTCCGGCGAATCCTCGAGCGGCGAGGCGCGCTGGTTCGGAGCGCCAATTCGATGAATGAAGCGCTCGCAGAATTTGCAACATTTTCTCCGAACGTCATCCTGAGCGATATCGGCATGCCGGGAAATGATGGCTACGAACTCATCAGCCGACTGCGGGCGATGCCGGGTGGACGGGCGGTGCCGGCGGTGGCGTTGACAGCGTTGGCGCGCGGTGAAGATCGGACGCGCGCGTTGCATGCCGGTTTTCAAATGCATGTGACGAAGCCGGTCGATTTCAATGAGTTGGTGGCGGTGGTGCAGAATCTCGCGTCGCTGCGGAGCGAAGACAGGTGACTGGTTGAAAATTCCGCAGCCTCGCGATGGCAAATGTTGCAGTTCAGGCTGATGGATTTGCGGAGATGAACGATTGGAAATTAGGCGACTTGCGCGGCAAAGCGTCGCTACACGGCATCACCGGGCGATAGGAAAAACCAACGATTAATAAACGACAAGTAACCGCGCGCCGATATAGTCGGCTTTCGCCACTAATGAATAAACTCGCAGAGAGCGATTCTGAATGTGGGACATCTTCTGTAAGGAACGTTGTTCCTCTGCGTCTTGCCAGGCGCATGGCGCGACTCGGCACGGAGACGGCATTTGAGGTCTTGGTGAAGGCGCGGGCGTTGGAGGCGAAGGGACGCGATATTGTTCATCTGGAAATCGGCGAACCGGATTTCGATACGCCCGGTAACATCATTGATGCGGCGATCGACGCGTTGCATCAAGGGTTCACGCACTATGGGCCATCCGCGGGGTCCCCGGAGCTGCGGGAGACAATTGCCGAGTACGTCAGTGAAACGCGACGCGTAAACGTTACGCCCGACGAAGTGGTCGTAGTTCCCGGCGGTAAACCCATCATTTTTTTCTCGATCCTCGCGCTCGCGGAAGACGGCGACGAGGTCATCTACCCGAATCCCGGGTTTCCGATTTATGAATCGATGATCAACTACGTCGGCGCCAAAGCGGTGCCGATCCGATTGCGCGAGGAGTTGGATTTCCGGCTCGATGTCGACGAGCTCGCGGGGCTGATCAACGACCGCACGAAACTGATCATTTTGAATTCGCCGCAAAATCCAACCGGCGGCGTTTTGAAGGAAGAGGATATCGAGGCGATCGCAGACGCGATTGGCGATCGCGACATCATGGTGTTAACGGATGAGATCTACAGCCGTCTCATCTTCGAAGGTGAGCATCATTCAATCATGTCGATCGAGGGAATGAAGGAGCGTTGTATATTGCTAGACGGATTTTCCAAGACGTACGCGATGACTGGTTGGCGGATGGGTTACGGAGTGATGCGCACCGACCTGGCGGCGCATGTCGCCCGCTTGATGACCAATTCCAACTCCTGCACCGCCAGCTTTACACAAGTGGCCGGTATCGAAGCGCTGCGCGGACCGCAGGAGTCGGTTGAGATGATGTGCGCCGAGTTCAAAAAACGGCGCGACGTGATGGTCGCCGGCCTTAATAATATAAGAG
>Ga0207693_10004894_pt1 | contig 11255 bp, 15 predicted proteins | sample LARL81metaG_FD_184347 | JGI IMG/M metagenome (GOLD analysis project Ga0207693, IMG submission 184347) | Corn, switchgrass and miscanthus rhizosphere microbial communities from Kellogg Biological Station, Michigan, USA - LAR L8-1 metaG... | ecosystem: Host-associated > Plants > Roots >... | reverse complement strand
CCCACGATCCAAGGCGGCATCGGACCCTCGTTCACCCCTGCCCAGATGGGCCGTCACTACCACAGATAGGAGGTCGGCTTGTACGACCTGATCACGCTGGCCCCTAGCGGGTCTACCGGGAACGTGACCGGACCGACCACATTCGTCCAGGGCTACGACGCCCTGGCGTTTCAGTTCGTGGTTGAGGCCGCGGGCGCGACCCCGACCATCACCTTCAAGTTCCAGGGCAGCCTGGACGGGGTGAACTGGTACGACATCGCCTACGTCACCGACGCCAACGACACGACGTCGACGGCGACCAAGACGATGACGGCGGTTGGCGCATCGGTCGTGTTCCTCGACAACCCCGTGGCGCGGAAGTACAAGTTCGCCCGGGTCGTCCCTTCGGCGAACACGAACGTCACCTACCGCGCCGAGGCGTGGCGCATCGCCTAATGCGTATCAACGTCAAGGGCGGCACCAACGCCGGCTGGAAGATCGAGCACCAGGCACGGACTAAGCCGTGGACATGCGGATGCGGCTTGGAGAACAAGCCCACGTACCGCAACTGTCCCGGCTGTTACACGGCCCGACCCAAGGAGTAGCTCATGCCCACGAAGGCTCAGCTCGAGGCCACGCTCCTCGAGGCAGAGATCCGCGAGACCACGGCCAAGGCCGAGATGGCGGAGCTCGAGTTGCGCTACCTGAAGGCACGTCCTCAGGCCAAGGGCAACTTCGCCTTCGTGGGTCCCGTTTGCGAGGAGACTGTCCACCGGCTGATCGACAAGCTCGAGATCTGGTCGGAGGCGCACCCCGCCGGGGACATCAACCTGACGATCAACTCGCAGGGTGGTTCCGTGATCGACGGCTTCGCCCTCTACGACTACCTCCAGACGCTCAAGGCTCGCGGCCACAAGCTCACCACGGTGGGCCTCGGCATGGTCGCGAGTATGGGCGGCGTCCTGCTCCAAGCAGGAGACGAGCGCGTGATGAGCCGCCGGACCTGGCTCCTGATCCACGAGGTCCAGGGCATCACGGCCGGTTCGTTCTCGCAGATGGAGGACGACATGAAGTTCAACGAGCGCCTCCAGTCGCAGGCGCTCGACATCCTCGCGGAGCGCTCGACGCTCTCGCGCAAGCAGATCCAGAACCGCTGGAAGCGCAAGGACTGGTGGATCGACGCCAACGAAGCGCTCAAGGGCGGGTTCGTCGACAAGATCGAGGAGGTCTAGTGGCCAAGCTCAGCACGGCGCAGCGCAAGGCGCTGCCAGCCTCTGACTACGTGTTCCCGGAGAGGGCGCCGGGGCCGGGCAGCTACCCGATCCCCGACAAGGGCCACGCGGAAGCCGCCCTCGAGGAGGTCTCGCGATTCGGGACTGACTCCGAGAAGCAGGCCGTTCGCTCGGCCGTCCGCAAGAAGTTCGGCCTTCTGGGTCCGCCCGGGGCCTAATGGCCGGCGTCAAGTCGGTCGCCGCGGGTGGCACCGACTGGGCGAAGGATGTGGCAGCGGAGTGGTACACGCACTTCGCCAACCGCTTCCCCCACAAGTTCTACTGGTTCGCCACCCAGGGCGGTTACGTCCCGCACGAGTGGCAGGCAGCCTTTCACTCCGCAACGGACGAACGGGGTCTGCTGTGCCGCTACCGGCACCTCGTTGCTGGCCGACGAGGGGGCAAGACCTACAGCGCCGCTGAGGATGTCCTCTACTACTGCCAGCACCCGGATCAGTTCCACCTCGACGCCCACGGCGTCGTGGACGACCGTCCGCTCTGGGCCTGGATTCTCGCCGAGAACCACGAGATCGGCTTCCCGGCCAAGCTCGCCTTCCTCGACGGCCTCAACAAGGCGGGGCTGAGGAAGGGCAAGGACTACGAGTACAACAAGACCGAGAAGAAGATCGAGTTCGACAACGGGACCCTGGTCCAGTTCAAGACGGCCGAGGACCCGCAGATGCTCCGCGGCGCCGGTCTCGACATCCTCTGGGTGGACGAGGCGGCCATGCTCCGCAGCGACGAGGCGTACAACATCGTGCGCCCGGCCCTAGCGGACAAGCGCGGCATCTTCATCTCGACGACGACGCCGAAGGGCAAGAACTGGTTTCACGAACGGTTCTGGTCTGAGAAGGCGCTCGAGAACCCTCGCCACTTCCGGGTCGAGTACACGAGCATCGACAACCCGTACTTCTCCGCTGAGGAATGGGAGGAGGAGCGGGAGTCGCAGCACCCGGTCATGTTCAAGCAGGAGTACATGGCGTCGTTCGACTCCATGACCGGCATCGCCCTCCACGGCGACTGGCTCCGCTACTTCGTCTTCGGTGAGCCGACCCCCATGTCCGGGGACGTCTCGCTCCCGCGCGACGACAACGGGGACATTCGGCTGCACAAGTACCTCGGCGTCGACCCCGCCATCTCGCTCAGCGACCGGGCGGACCACTTCGCCATGTGCCTGATCGGGGTGCCGGAGGACAGGCGTTACGCCTTCGTCCTCAAGACGTTCAAGGGCCGACTCACGTTCCCAGACCAGATCGACGAGATCAAACGCTGGGCGCTCGAGCACCGGCCGGACTACATCGGCATCGAGTCCAACGCCTACCAGGCCGCGCTGTCGCAGATGACGGCACGGATGGAAGGTCTGCCTCCGATCACCGCGGTCATGTCCCGCGGCAAGAAGTCGGAGCGGATCATGGCGATGGCGCCGCTGTTCAAGATCGGCAAGGTCCGCATCCACGCGTCCCAGGGCGACTTCATGGACGAGTGGGTCAACTACGACCCCGACATCAAGAACCCCAAGGACGACCTGCTCGACGCGACGGAGATCGCGCTGGGCACGGCCAACGTCCTGCTCCCTTCAACTCTCGTGGCAGACCAGCCACGGGGCCCGTCCTCGATGGAGGAGGAGGCGTGGGAGCAGATCAAGTCTCGCGGCAAGCGTAAGGACGCCGGGAGCTGGGACGAATCCGACTTCTGGGAGGTGTAGTGCTGCGTAAGGAATGCTCCGCCTGTAAGGCGCACGAGAAGACCATCAAGGCGCTCGCCGACGAAGTGGACTTCCTGCGGACGCTCATCGGGGCACGGCCTAGCGCGACCGAGGCTGTAAAGGACGACCTCACCACCGAGCAGCTACTCGAGGTGATGAAGGCATCCGAGGTCCAGGTCACACCCGACATGGACGAGGACGAGGCGGACATCCGCTGGGCGCAGTCAGTGGGCCAGCTAACGCCGGCGCAAGCCGACGAGATGATCGCCCGCATGAACGGTCAAGAACAAGAAGTCGAACTCACTTAGGAGGTGATCCGTGGCCGAGCCGCAGGACCAGCCGATGCAGAAGGTTCGGCCCGGAATCGCGCAGCTCAAGACGGCCTCGCAACTCGCTGAGAAGCGGCAGGAGCTGGACAAGCTCCGCACCGCGGACAAGCGTGAGTGGTCGCTCAACCGGGCGTTCTACAACCGCGATCAGTGGGTCATCTGGAACAAGCTCGAGAGCCGGGTCGAGTCGCTGCCGATCAACGACGGCGACAAGCCACGCTGGAAGGTCCGCATCACCGCGGACGGCATCCAGCCCGGCGTCAACCACCACGTCGCTCTGCTGACGAAGACGCGGCCGATCATCCGCGCCGTACCCAACTCGGGGGCGGACTCGGACATCAAGGCCGCGCAGCTCGCGGAGGCGCTGTTCGAGTGGTGGTGGCAGGACCTCGCTCTCAACCAGAAGCTCCAGTCAGCCCTCGTCGAGGCGCAGGTCTCGCAGGGCTACTGGTGGATCGACTGGGACGGCCTCGCTGGCAAGCCCATGAAGATCTGCATTGGGCCGGACGGCAAGCCGATCCTGGACCCAGAACTCTGCGAGGTCTACCGCGACGAGCTCGGGGCGCAGGCGCAGCAGATGGGCATTGACCCGCAGGTCCTCATCTCCCAGTACGAGAAGACGATCTACATGGGCGACATCCGCATCAAGGTCAAGAACGGCTTTGACGTGCTCGTCGACCCGATCCCCGACTCCTTCGAGGACTGCCGCTACGCGTTCGTCAAGGAGCTGATGGAGCCGGACGAGATCTTCGCCCGCTGGGGCGTCAAGGTCGGACCCGACTCGGAGTTCAACGAGCAGGCCGCGGGAGACCTGCCGCTCGCCTACCGGCGTATGCGGAGCAGGCGGCCGAAGACCGGACGTGAGGTCTGGTTCGGCTACTTTCCGCCGCAGCCGGCGTTCCCGCAGGGACGTCGCGTGGTCTGGATCGAGGGTCCCGACACGATCCTCAAGGACGAGCCGTGGGGCAACTGCTTCCCCTTCAAGGAGATCCCGCTCGTCCACTTCCCGGGCATCGAGCGGCCAGGCTCACCTCTGGACGACACGAGGGTCGCCGCGGCTCGCCCGGTACAGAAGGAGCTCAACCGGACGATCAGCCAGATCGTCCAGCACAAGGACCTGATGATCAAGCCTCAGCTCCTGGTCCCGTTCGGTTCGCTGCGTCAGCGGCTGACCGACGAGCCGGGGCTGGCGCTCGAGTACAACCCGGTCGGGCCTAACGCGGCCCAGCCGGAGTGGCGGCAGATCCAGAACCTGCCCAACTCGGCGCTGATGATCCTCGACAACATCCAGCAGCGGCTGGACCGGATCTTCACCCGGCTCCCGTCGCAGCGGGATCAGCTTCCCGCCCGCCTCGACAGCGGCGAGACGCTCGAGCAGATCCACGAGGCCATCGCCGACGAGCTGACCCCAGAGATCAGACGCATGGAGGTCGCGCTCGCACGCGCGGGCAAGGTCATGGTCGGCCTGGCGTCGAAGTACTACATCGAGCCCCGCCTGGTCAAGATCTACGGCCAGGGTGGGTCGGTCCAGGTCAAGAAGTTCCTGGGTTCCGACATCGAGGGTGGTTACTCCTTCCATACCGTGATGGACACGGGTCTCCCGCGCTCACGCGCGGGGAAGATCGCGGCCATCAAGGAGCTGATGGAGATGAACCTCATCGACCCTCAGATGGCACTCAAGCACCTCGACCTCGCGGACTACTCAGGCATCCGTGCTCAGCTCGAGCGCGACGAGGCCCAGGCGTACCGCGAGCACGACAAGCTCATGCGTGGCGAACCGATCAACGTCTTCGCCATGCAGCAGGCGATGCAGTCGCTTGCTCAGGGCATCAACCCCGACACCGGACAGCCGCTCCAGTCTCCGCAGGAGGCGCAGGAGGAACTCCAGGAGGCGGCGCTCTCCCCGCTCGACTACGAGAACTGGGAGACACACGTCCAGGTCCATGGGGACTACATGAAGACGCCGGAGTTCGAGGCGCTGCCCATGGAAATGCAGCAGCGCTTCTTGCAGCACTACGAGGCGACCTACGACCGGATGATCCAGGTCAAGATCGCCATGGCGTCGCTCGACCCGAAGATCATGCCGAAGCTCAGCGTCGCGGCACGGTCGACGGTCAGCGCTCCGGTGATGCAGGCCATCCTCGAGAAGCACGGCATCCAGATCACCCCAGAGGAGATCGAGGAGCAGCCGCTCGACACGAACGTGACGGACGAGCTGCGGTTGATGGACAACCTGAACCAGCCGGATGTCCAGCCGACCTTGCCGCATGAGTGGATGGCACCTGGTCAGCAGATGGAGCAGGCCGAGGAGACGCATTACCTCGAGCAGGTCAAGAACCTTCAGGACCTGGCCGAGCAGCAACAGCAGATGGAGCAGTCCGCTCAGCAGTCGCAGCAGCAGCAGCGACATGCCGAGGAGACGCACCAGGAGAAGCTGAAGCAGATGCGTAAGCCCAAGCCTGCACCCTCAGCGAATGGCCGGTAGGTCGAAGTACAGCGAGGCAGATCGCGCTCGCTGCTACGTCGTTCTCCAGGCCAACGGCGGAAACGTGAAGGCGGCCGCTCGGGAACTCGACTTCCCTATCACCACCGTACGCAGGTGGCGCGGGGAGTTCGAGGCCGAGGGGCCGCCTGACCTAGAAGCCGTAGACGAAGCCGTCGAGGACTACCTCGGCGAGATGGAACAGATCCGCAACAAGGCGCTTCGCTTGCTAGACGCGAAGTTGCCGGAGGCGAGTGCCAAGGATACGGCCACCATCTTCGGGATTCTCGATGACAAGGTGAGCCGGGCCAAGGGCCTCGCCGATGCGACGGTGAGGCACGAACTCGTGCTGCCCGACGTCGACACGATCCGTGAGGCGCTCGGTGCGGTCGTCCAGGGAGCCATCGAGGCCGCTGGTCGACGACAGCAGGAGATCGTGGACGCCGAAATCGTGGAGAGCCCTCGCGCTCTCCCCGCGGGCTCTTAGAGCCCTTTGATCCCCCCGGTTCGCTTCGGCGGCCGGGTGCGAGGCGAGACGGACGAGGCTTAGGCCCGGTGTGAATCCGGGGTGGGTAGCGAGCGGTCTCGCCTCTGCGACCAACCGCAGAACAACCCGACTTTCCAGGGACATCAACCCGGGCGGCTCCTTGTGGGCCGTGCCCTGGCGGGACTCTGCCAAACAAGGAGAAGACTTTGCCTGAAGGCGATGGCTTCAACATCGACGTGCAGGGCGCGGCAGCGGCAATCGACGAAGCAGGAGGTCTGGACGCAGCATTCCAGGCCGAGAGCGGATTCGGACCGACCCAGACGCCCGACTCCCAGGGGACACCCGCCCCGACCGAGCCTGTAACCCAGGAAGGTCAGTACCGCAACGAGCAGGGACAGTTCGCTTCCCGGCCCGAAGCGGAGCAGACCCCAGCGGACAGCTCGTTCATGGGCGAGAACTTCGACCCCGCCTCACTTCCACCGGAACTCCAGCCGGCGTACAAGCAGATGCAGGCTCACTGGACGCGCACGCTCCAGCAGGCCGCTCCGTACAGGCGCCTGGCTGAGGAGTACCAGATCGAAGACCCCGCGCAGCTCCGGGAAGTGATCCAGTTCCACCAGGACCTCCAGGACCCCAGCTCATGGAAGGCGATCCATCAGGAGCTGGGCCAGTTGCTCGAGCAGCAGGGACTGTCCCCCGCGCAGGCGGATGCGGCAGCAACCCAGGCTCTCCAGCAGCAGGCTCAGTCTCAGGACCCGATGGCGGCCTTCGCCGAGGACCCGGAGTTCCAGCCGATTCGCTCCGCGTTCGACTCGATCCGCAACGACGTCCAGTCGTTGAAGGCCGAGCTCGAGCAGGCTCGCGAGGCGGAACGCCAGCAGCAGATCCAAATGGCGATCCAGGGCGAGCACCAGCGACAGGAGAACATCATTCGGCAGTCGCGTCCCGACTGGGGCGACAACGACGTCGAGTCGATCTACCAACTCTCCGTGTCGATGGGCGGCAACCTCCTGGACGCGGCTGCTCGCTACGAGGCCATGCAGGCTTCGTGGGCTGAGCGGTTCGTCGGACAGAAGGAGTCTCCGAACCCCGTGACGGCAGAGACCGTCCTCCCTGGGGCTGTGCCCCAGCAGGAGCAGGGTGGGGAGGGGAGCCGCGTGCCCACGCTCGACGAGGCACACACCGCGCTCATGGCGCACCTCCGGAGCATCGGCGCAGCCGACTAACCACCTCAACACACAGGGAGTAACTACAAACGATGGCTGGTGCATCCCTTAGCACCCTGTCGAACATCCTGAAGGAGTACTACCTGGCGCCGATCCAGGATCAGTTCAACAACGAGATCCTGATCACCCAGCTCCTCCCGATGGATGCCGAGAACTTGGAAGGTCTCGAGGCGTACATCCCGCTCCACACCGGCAGGTCCGGTGGGCTCGGGTCGCGCGGCGAGAACGTCAAGCTCCCGGACGCAGGGAACCAGGCGTACAAGAAGGCCGTGTACAACCTCAAGTACCACTACGCACGTGTCCAGGTCTCCGGGCCTTCGATCAGCAACACCAAGAGCGACGCCGGCGCCTTCGCGCAGGCCCTCAAGGAGGAGCTGAACCGGATCAAGGACGACGTGATGCTCGACTTCGCTCGCCAGCTCTACGGCACGGGTGACGGCGTTCTCGCCACCATCCCGACCGCGGCCGCGGCCAACGCGACCCAGACGCTGAACTCGGCGGAGATGCTCTCCAAGGGCCTGATCTACGTCGGTATGCACGTCGACGTCGGCACGCCCGCGAACCCGAGCGCCCGGACTTCGGGCCTGACCAACGGTTACGCGACCGTCACGGACGTCGACGTCACCGCGGGTACGGTCACGTTCGACCAGGCGATCACCCCGACCAACGGTGACAGCCTGTTCCGGGCTGGCTCGACGGTCGCCTCGGGCACGTACGAGATCGACGCAGGTCTCCAGAAGCTGATCGCGACGTCGGCCAACACGGTCGGCAACATCGACAGCTCGGCTGCCGGGAACAAGATCTGGCAGAACCTGTCCGACAACGTGGCGGGTGCGATCTCGCTCGACCAGTTGATGATCGACTGGAACAAGGTGAACAACGCAGGTGGTCGCTCGGACCAGACCGTGGCTCTGACCACGCCTGGCCTCGTCCGGCGCCTGTTCGCGTCCTCCGACTTCAAGTCGAACGTCCGCTTCGTCAACTCGAACACGCTCCGCGGCGGGTTCGAGGAGATCAGCTTCAACGCGGGCACGGGCACGATCACGATGAACGCCGACCGCCTCCACCCGTGGGGCAAGCTCCACGTCGTTCACAAGCCGCACTTCCGCCTGTTCTCGCCGGCGGACTGGGACTTCCTGTCCCGCGACGGTCTGACGATCCGCTGGGTCACGGACTACGACGCGTTCCAGGCTGTCCTGTTCCGCTACGCGAACCTGGGCACCGACCGGCGCAACACGTCGCTGGTCCAGTACGGGCTGACCGACACCGGCTTCTAGTCGCTGTCTAGGCCCCAGGGTTTGCCGGGTGCCCCTGACCAAAGCACCCGGCCTTATTTGTTGTCCAACACGTGCGTCACCTCCTAGGTGGCCACCTAATGGAGGACCGATGCCGAACATCAACATCCCCGGCGTCAAGGAGCACATGGACCGCTACGGAGTGAGCTACACGGTCAACTCCGACAACGTGTTCACCGTCACCGGGAACCTCAGCTCCGAGGCGTTCGACAACCTCGTCCGCGCAGCTCGGGCGGTCGGTTACAAGCCGACGCTCGCGTCCGGCGCTCTCAAGTTCGTCTTCAAGTAGATCTCGAAAGGAGGTACGACCCATGCACGAGGACATCCCTCGCGGCGCACTCTGGACGCCCGACAACGGTTGGACGAGCCAGCAGGAGCGCGAGGCCGCCAAGGCGGTCGAGGACTACGACCCTTCGCTCATCCTCGGTCAGCGGCAGGACACTGGTGAATGGGTCGTCTTCCTCAAGGAAGGCCCCGCCAACAACGAGGTCTTCCCGATCTTCGGGCTGGGCACGCGCCTGCCCGGGCGTGACGAGCTCCTCAAGAAGCTCAACGAGTCAGACGTCCGCAGGCATGGGCAGAAGATCTACGCCCAGATCCTGTCGAACATGGCGAGGGAGGAGGCCAAGGCGAAGGCCGAACGGCACGACACCACCACGCCGGTCGCCGAGGCATTCGAGTGGGCGATGCGGCGGGAAGGGCTGACGGGTCACAAGCGGATCTACGTCCCCTCGACCTACCGCAAGAAGGAGGACTAGGTGGACGTCTCCGGGATCATCAACGACCTCGTTGACCACGGGTTCGACGATGCTTCGACCGAGCGCCTGCTGGCCGTCATCAACGAGACGTACCACGACGTCTGCGATGGGCAGCCATGGCGCTTCCTTGAGACGAGCGTCGACCTCGAGTTCGACGGGACCACCGGAGTCCCGACCAACTGGCCGACCGACTTCCGCACGCTGGTAGCCATCTTTCGCAAGGCGGACGGCACCAAGGTCGAGCACATCCGGTACGACGACTTCATCGCCGGATACGCGATGAACCTCAACTACATCGCTTCACCGCTGCTCTACTACTTCCAGGGGACGCAGCTCAAGGCGTATCCGATCCCGCAGGCCACCGACGTCGTGACCATGGAGTACATCCGTGAGCCGACGGAGCTGACGGAGACGGACATCGAGGCGAACATCCTCATCCCCAAGCGGTACCACCGAGCCACTCTGGTCAACGGGTCCCTGTACAAGCTCTACCTAATGGAGGACGACCCGGAACTCTCGTCGTCCTTCAAGGCGCTGTACGACCAGGCCGTCCTGAAGATGAGCGCTTCCTGGCTCATCCAGATCGACCGCTCGGACTACATCCACCACGTTGACCCGGATGACGTGGACGACTTCATCGACTTCTTCTAGGAGGACCCTTGTCGACCGACAACTACGAGCTCCTCGCGCAGGGGCAGCTTCCCAGCACGGCCGGGGTCCTTTACACCGTCCCCGGCTCGAGTGCGGTAATCATCAGCCGCATCGTCCTGGTCAACACGGACGGCGTGAACCCTCACTCCGCGACGCTCTACATCAACGGCTCGGCGAACACGAACCTGTACCTGCCGACGACCTCGATTGCCCAGGGCGACCGCATCACAGACGAGGGGCGCATCACTCTCGCGGCCACCAACACGATCTATGGCAAGGCCGACGCTGGCACCGAGATCACGTACCACATCTTCGGCCTGCTGATCGGACCGTAGGTGAGCACACAGATCCGTGAGGTCGGGACCGACGGAATCACTCGCAAGGTCCCGACCCCAGCCTCTCAGCCTGGGGACACCTTCCCTGCGGGGACGATCCTCATGTGGCCGACGGCGACACCGCCGTCCGGTTGGCTGATCTGCAACGGGACTCTGGTCGCTCGAGCGACCTACCCCAACCTCCGTAATGCGTTCGCGGCAGACGGCTACATCTGGGGCGCAGGCGACGGCTCGACGACGATGGCCCTGCCGAACTTCGTCGACAACAGCCCCATCGGAGCTGGCAATCTCTACGCCCTCGCGTCTGCCCACGGTGAGGCAGCGCACACGCTGACCGCAGCGGAGATGCCGGTCCACGCGCACGGGGTCACCGATCCAGGCCACGGCCACGGGGTCAGCGACCCAGGCCACGCCCACTCGGGCGACCTGGCGCAGTCGGTGCTGTTGAACGACACACCTGGGCCGATGGGCGGCGCCAACGTCCTGGCGGGCACGGCAGGCGGCTCGATCCACTACGCCCTGTTCCCGCCGCTCAGCATCAACGGTGCAGGCACTGGCATCTCGATTGTGGGTGCCGGCACAGGCATCTCGATCCAGAACGCTGGTAGCGGGGCATCCCACAACAACCTGCACCCCGTCAAGGGCATCCACTACATCATCCGCGCTTACTAAAGGAGGGAGCATGGCGAGGACTTCACTGTCGACCCTCCAGGTACTGCCTGACGGCGGTGTCTCGC
>Ga0207693_10004893_pt1 | contig 11256 bp, 9 predicted proteins | sample LARL81metaG_FD_184347 | JGI IMG/M metagenome (GOLD analysis project Ga0207693, IMG submission 184347) | Corn, switchgrass and miscanthus rhizosphere microbial communities from Kellogg Biological Station, Michigan, USA - LAR L8-1 metaG... | ecosystem: Host-associated > Plants > Roots >... | reverse complement strand
TAACCGTGGAAGTGAACCGTATGCTGCTCGAACAGATCGGGCCGCATAATCATGCCCACGTTGGTGAGCGTGAGGAAGAATTCGTCATCCTCGTCGATCGCCATCATCGGCGCCGGGATGTTGCCATTCATCACGCCGACGTCCAGAATCGGGCGTGTATCCACGTGCCCGTCGATTCCAGCTGGAAGGGAGGCAGTCGCGCTCGTGGACTCGGTTACTTCCGCTAGTCCGGTGGTGGTGGCGGTGTACGTGAAGGCTTGATTCGCCGAGAAAAATGGATTGACAACGTTGATCGCTGTGACTGTGTAGCTACCGTTGTAGCCCGTTGTATCCTGCCCGGAGATAGTGACTTTCTGCCCAACCGCAGCGCCCAGCGGCGCGTTGGTGACCACCGTGACCACGTTGCCAGCTTCGCTAATGTCGTAGATCGTTACGACGTTGGCAATGTCGTTAGACAATCCAACCGCGCCGTTGAATTTGAAAGTGCCAAGGGTTCCCGCGGAGTAAGGAGAGTCGCTCGCTCCATTCGTGGTTGCGGGATCGCCCGGCTGCGGATAAGCATTTGGCCCGGTGTAGAGCGTATTGAATTCGCTGGGGCTGTCGGTGCCCGGCTGTCCGGCGGCAATCTTGGCCAGTCCGGACAAAGGACCGAAGGAGAACATATAGGTCTGAGTTCCGTCGGCCATGGTCGCGTAGCCGTCGCCACCGGAAATCTGCTGGCACTTGATGGCGCCGTTAGCGGCGATCGGCACCAGATACCCGACATTCCCGGCTGATCCACCGCAGCCGTTTGTCACAGTGCATTTGTATTGGGTGGCCGCGGTATATGCCGGCTCCGAATCATTGTTGGCCGCTGGGTGGGTGATGGTGCTTGTCGGACATTGCACACGGAACGACTGCGCGCTGGCGGCGACTGTCGCAAAACAAACAAGAAGTATGGGCAACCACACCTGGTGCGTCTTTCTCATGACTGTACGGCCTCCTTCTGAACCTGGGGCGCAGACAGCGCCTCGTTGCAGTAGCTGAGAGATCGAAGAAGAACAGGGGAGGGCTGCACACCAAAGGGCACACCTGTATCACCCGGGCTGCTGCTCAGCTCTCGTTCTTCAACCGTTCACCCGCAGAACGGTCGATCGTGCTCTGGGGGATGGCTGGTGACGAACGAGTAACGTGAGCAGCGGTCCTTCTGCATGCTCAATGGTGCATATTGGCTTGGGGGAGTCGCAGGCCTGGGGGGATTAGGCCTGACAAGTGCATGACTCGGGAGCAGAGTAAGTCAGTAACGAACGAGCGTCTACAGTCAAATTGAGGTAGTTGAACAAGAAATTAGAATCCGCACTCACGAATAAGTGTACGCACGGGCAAGTCATCATCTGTCCTGTTGGACACCTTCGGTGTCACTGCACTGGACTGGCCCGTCTTGCAGGGAAGGGAAGCGCGGTCGTACTTAGTGCGCACCATACCGACGCTCTTCCAGAGAAGAGACACTAGCTGGCCTTGGCGTTGCACGCCAGTCTTCGCGAAGAGATTGGCAAGATGCATGCGAACGGTCGAGGGACGAATCTCCAGATCGGTGCAACAGTCGTCGACCGACTTTCCTTTCATGAGCAAGTTCGCCAGACGTGCTTCGCACGAAGTGAACCCAAAAAGCTCGCGCAAGCCTGCTTCGGTGTCGTGCTCCGGCAACTCGGGGTCCCACACAAAAACGAGGACAGAAGGTGACGTTAAATCAGATAAAGAAGCTCTGGTTTTGAGGGAACGCACCAGCAGCGTAAAAGGCCTCTTGCCTGAAGGTCGTCGGATGGCAAGAATCACATCCTTGGTTTCTGATGGATCAGCCTGCGGGGCCAGTGATGCCTGTTGCATGATGCGAGGCAGGGACGGATTGGACCACTTGCTGAGCGGCTGGAGAACGCCCTGGTCGGTGACTTCCAGACCATCGCGCGACAACAGAATCTGTTCCGCGGTCTGGTTGGCAAAGAGCACACGCCGGGCCCTATTGGTCACGGCCACCCCGATGTTCAGCATCTCAAGCGCTTCAAGGCCGGCGGCAAGAATGTTAGAGGTCTGTTGACTAAACTGGGGCAAACGGTTGATCGGAGCCGCGGGGTTCGTCGATATCTTTGAAGTCGCCATGGGTGATCGCTTTTCTCGAAGTCCGTGCTAATCGGAAGCGCTGTACAAGATGAAGGCTCTAGTGCACGCCTTCACGATAGTTGTGGCTTCCTCCCCAATTTTCAGAAGTGCTGACCAGGCGCAGAAGCGGTGCGACGACCCCTTCCTCGTTGACCGCATGCGCAACGTCCAGGAGAAGCAAGAGTGTCATCGAACTCGATCTAACAGTCGTGGTAGATGGAAACGGACGAGCCAGAAGTGTTAACGGCTTCCGTCCGGAAGTTCGACGAACCTTCACTGAAATGCATCCACGGCTAGGCATACCGGCTGCGTTGGATGGGTGCGAGCAACGCCCCACCACGTCAACAAGTATCTGTGACGCTTCATCCGTTTCCAGGAGACGTCCTTCGGAATTAAGGTACAGGCCGTCTCGGGTGCCCAGGATATCGAGGAAAGTCTGATTCGCGATAAGCATGTGACAAGAGGCATCGCAGACCGCTACCCCGATGCCCAGCAAGTCGGGTGCTTGCCATCCAGCCAACAATGCTCGTTGCTTATCCGTCGAAATGTCTTCGCCACTTTTCACGACACTCCCTCTCTCTTGCGTTGCAAGTTCGCTTTCGTTGATGGCGGCGTCTCTATGGGGGATAGGTCTGGGCACAATTGTGAGGGAGGAACGCAACAGACACTGGCTGATGAACCCAAACTAAGCGGGAGTGTAGGATCAGAGCCGGGGTCGGTCAAGGCGAGGACAACGGAAATTACGTTGAGTTTACGACTTTTGCTATAAGCGTGGTCGAAGTCAAAAATGTAAAGCGCCTTTACATCGAATGGCGACACGTAAAGAATGCTTTACTCCGGACCCCAGTTTCAGGGCGAGATTCAGAGGGGGATGAGCTGAACGAAGGGCTATGAATCTCGAGAACCAACAAATTTGTAGCCCACACCTGCCACTGTGAGGATGAATTCCGGATGCTTGGGGTCGGCCTCAAGCTTGTTGCGCAGGCTGGCGATGTGCATGTCGACCGTGCGGGTCAGCGTATTCGAGTCATATCCCCAAACGGATCGGAGAATTTCGACGCGTGGAACCGTTCCGCCTGCCCGCTCAATCAGATAGCGCAAGAGCTGGAATTCCCGCGCCGAAAGGTAAACGGGATTTCCCTCGCGAGTGACTTCGCTGCGTCGAATATCGACCTGTATGCCTCCGAACTGGTGTACACCGTGGCCTGCGCGAATCGGCACGCGGCGCAACAAAACCTCAATACGGGCAACCAGTTCGGCGGCCTTGAAGGGTTTAGTCACGTAATCGTCACCACCCAGGCGCAGCCCTATTACTTTATCGGTCGTCTGATGCCGAGCGCTTAGAAAGAGGATAGGCGTCGCCAGCCCAGCCTGCCGAATGTCACGGCAAACGTCGAACCCGCTGCGGTCCGGCAACATCACGTCAAGGATGATCAAGTCAAAGGGGGAGCCAGTGGCCTTTTCAAACCCGTCGGTCGCATCGTTAGCCGTGTCCACTACATAACCTTCGCCTCGCAGGCGGACACTCAGCGTTGATCGCAGGGCCTGCTCGTCCTCTACAATCAGTATGCGCTCCTTCATGAGTTTGACCTCGTTTTTGTCTCTGCAAGCGAAGGTGAAGCGCTCGCCTCTTCAGTGACTGGTAAGTGTAATGTGAAGACGCTGCCAACGCCCACTTCACTCTCCACGGACAGACGGCCGCCGAACGCTTCAGCGTTTCTCTTCGCAATTGCGAGACCGAGACCAGTTCCACGAATCTGAGCGGCAACCGCACGTGGACTGCGATAGAAGGGTTGAAAGATTTGCGTCAATTCTGCACTCGCAATACCGGTTCCGTGATCTGCCACGCTGACTCGAACCTCGGGACGGCCATCCTGGTCAATTCCCGTCTGAGCCGAAATCCTGATCCAGCGCTCATGTTCGCTATACTTCACCGCGTTGATCATCAAATTCTGCAGAGACTGAGTCAGCCCCGCCATGTCTCCGAGCACGCGGGGCAGATCGGATGGAACGTGCGTCTCCACTCGGAATCCAACCTTTTGCAGCAGTTCGGAAGTATTTCGCAAAGCAGAATCCACGAGCGTGGTCACTTGGATTGCGGAAGAGACGCGTTGCAGTACGCCCTTGGAAGTTGATGCAAAGCGAAGAACCTGATCGACCAGTTCCATCAATTGGTTTGCTTGCTCTGAAATCACCGAGCCTTGCTCCATGAACGCCTTGCGACCTTCGGGCAAACCGTCACGCACGTTCTCTCCCGCCGAGAGAATGACGGCCAGAGGCGTGCGCAATTCGTGGGACACGGAGGCAACGAAGTCCATCTGCAGGTTCGCGAGTTTCTGGGCGTGTTGGCTAGCAACGACAACCATGACCATGCTTGCCGCCAGCAGCAACAGCACGGCACCACCGGTGAGCAAGTTGCTCCTCCATACTTGATTGACTGCAGCATCGAACCCTCCCCGACGATTCTGCAGCACGAGCGCCCACGGCCCTTCGCTGGATGTTCTTCGGATAACAGGAAACCATACGGGACTTGAAAAGTGGCGCCAATCTTCAACTTCACGAACCGAGGGAGTTGGCGGTGTTTGCGAAGTGTACCCTTTGAAAGTTGCCGGCGTTGGCCCGAAGATATTCATCACGGCATCAGACGTGCTGTCGATGCGGGTACCAAATCCGGGATCAGACGAATAGAGCACCTTCGTGGTGGCTCCTCGCGCGATGACGGCCGATTTGTATTCGAGCCCCTGTGGACCGCTGAAGTAACGTCGCATAAGCCCCGGAAGAATTCGATTCTGGATCGTCTCGAGATTCAGTACAACCACCACCCAATCAACCGGGTCCGCACTGCTCAAGGCCTTGGTATCGACAGCGCCGTGAAGTGTGTAATGAAAAATCGGGTGAACCAGCGCAGGAACGTGTTCGTCAAACTGCCAACCGGTCTCGGCGTTGCTGCGGAGGGAATATGAAGGGGAGGGAAGGTTGTCAGCGGGGCCGTAGGCTTGCTCGCCGGGCGCTCCGTCTGCCCATGCCCGCAGCGCGGTCCGTAAGTCTGACGAATTCCTCTCCAAGTGAGCCAGCAGTGACTGCAGTTCAGAGGGTACGACGGCATTCTCAATTCGCTCTTTTTCTGCGTCCAACCTGAGTAGTCTCGGTTCCGTGCGTCGGCTTGTCTCCCAGAGGTAAACTTCCCGGACTAAATCACGATTCGTATAAAGCTGATCGGGCAAATACGTTGTGTTTGCTGTTGTCCCCCATTTCGCATAGCGATGAAGGTAGTCTTCCCAACTGTCGCGCTCTCCCGAGTCGGGGCCGATCTGCAGGGCCACGCAGGCATTCGAAAATTCTCCGTAAAAATCGAGATGCCATTTGATCATCAACGATTCGAGATCGGCCGCAACCCGCACCTCGGAAACCTTCTTGATCTGTGTGCTCCAGCGGTACTGGAGAGTTCCCAGTATCACAAGCAGGATGCCGATCCCCGCCAGCACCGGAATCCAGAAATAGGGCGAGGATCGACTCTGGAACGCCGAGGTCGCTCTGCGGCTGCGTGCTCGTCGATTAAGGATGGAGCTTAACCGGCCCAATCAGTACCCCGAGTTCATTGCGATGGCAATCTGTTAAAGCAACCCAAAAGGTGAAGCGTACTAACGTTGACAGTGATCTCCCCCATTGGCAAGTTCAAAAAAGGATGGCTACCGACAGGACGCAACCTTCGGATTACGGTTGCTCGACCATTGTTTACGAATATGTTAAGTGGCGATTCGATCTTTGGTTTTGCAAGCTGGTAAGGTCGCAGTCCGCATAAATCGACAATACCTCTGCCGGATAGCGCTGGGAGCAAGAGAGCACCAGCGGCTTTTCGATCAAGCCGTCGATTCTTCGTGATATCCGAGGGTAGTTCGTGCACGTTTCCGAAAGGTAGCTTTCGCCGTAGTCGCGGTGAATGGTGCAAAGACTGTCCTGCGAAAAGAAGGGGCAACGCGCTGCTGCATCCAGATTGATGCGCGCATGGCGTGCCTCGCCTTCTGCCATCACGGTAAAACATTCCTTCAGCCGGGGTTGCATCGCCGGCAAGGATTCATATTTCTGATACGTGGTCCGGTCAATCGTAACGTCCCACCCCGAACAGCACGCATCCTCGCAAGCCGCACCAATGCACCGAAATTGCCTTGCATATTGCGGCCTGAGATTATCCAGCATTTTCTAATCTTGATTGGATGGCACCGTTTCTGCTGCACGACGAAGACCGGGCATCTGAACACTACGCACTTTGGTATCAGGTTGCTCTACTCCAGGACGTCGACATTGGAAACAGCCTCAACAAATCCTCGAGTTAGTCGGCCGAGTCTTTCCTCCACCATGTTCCCCTCACCAAAGTGCTGATACCTTCGCCGATTGTTCCAATGACGTAGTTAAGTGACACTTGATGCCATGGGGTGAGACAGCATTGAACGCCGCGGACCGTAATTTGCTTCAAATCGAAAGCTTGACGGTTATGTACTCGCAAGAGCATGGAATACCCGTGCGTGCTCTGGAAAGAGTCAATCTCTGGGTCGCTCCCGGTGAAATCGTTGGTATCCTGGGCGAGTCGGGGTGCGGTAAGAGCACTTTGGCACACGCCGTTGTCGGTTTGATGCCCAGATCGGCAGTCATCGATAGCGGGAAAATTACACTTAATGGCGTCAATCTCCTCGAGATATCGGAGGCACAACTGCGCACGATTCGAGGGCACAAAGTCTCGCTCGTGCCCCAAGAACCGGCGCTCGCTCTCAACCCGGTGATGACAATAGGGGCCCAGATCGGAGAAGTTCTGAGCGCACACTTACTTCTGGGGCGTAAAGAGCGCAAGGCACGTGTAGTTGACTTATTGGGACAAATGGGCTTCGACAACCCGGGGGAGGTTGCTGCCGCATATCCGCACCAATTAAGTGGAGGGCAACGGCAGCGGATTGTGCTCGCCCAGGCCATCGCGTGTGAGCCGGAGCTTTTGATCGCCGACGAACCTACCAGCAAACTCGACGGCGTTCTGCGATCTGAAATCGCAAATCTGCTCTCGAAACTTCATCGAAAGCATGGGATGGCGATCCTGCTTATCAGCCATGACGTTCCCCTCGTAGCGTCTTTGGCAAGCCAGATTGTGTTGATGTACGCCGGTCGGGTGGTCGAAAGCGGCTCTCGGGCAGACTTGGTTGCGCATCCCCTTCATCCATACGGGCAGCAACTGCTCGAGTTGGCAAGATCATCGAGTCTGAAGGCTGCCGGAGTCAGACCGGTCATATCTGTTATCGATCGCGATCCTCGAGAGAGGGCAGCAAACGGTTGCTCCTTTGAGCCGCGATGCAGGGAGCGAATGTCCGTATGCGTGGAGAGTGCTCCTAAAGATGTCCAGCCGGAACCCACGAGAACCGTGAACTGCTTCAAGTATGGCAAATAGCTTGCTAATCGAAAACGCAAAGATCGAACCATTGTTGCGCGTAGAAGCGTTATCGAAGCGCTATGTCTCGGGTGGGCGCTGGTCAAAACGAACGACGGTGGTGGCCGTAAGCGAAGCCACTTTTCAGCTTCGGACCGGAAGGACGCATGCGCTGGTGGGCCCGTCTGGGTGTGGCAAATCCACGGTGGCAAGATGCGCAGCGCGGCTTGAGCGGCCGGACTCAGGCCGAATCTGGTTTGACCAGCAAGACATCGCGGACCTGGGAAGTCGCGAACTTCTCCGTATCCGAAAGAACATTCAGTTGATCTTTCAGGATGCCGTGACGTCGCTGAATCCGAGATTTTCTGCAGCCGAGGCTATCGAGGAACCCCTGCGAATCCAGGGATGCGATCGCTTTGAGCGAAGACACACTGCCGAATCAGTCATGAAGGAAGTGGCTCTTTCACCGTCCTGGCTGGATCGCCCTATCTTGCATTTCAGTGGGGGCCAGCGGCAGAGGTTGGCGATTGCGCGTGCGCTCACCACACGCCCGAAGTTGTTGATCCTGGATGAAGCATTTACAGGACTGGATCTTTCAACCCAGGCACAGATCACGAGTCTGCTTTTAGAACTGCAGGCAGCGCATGCTTTGAGCTACTTGCTGATATCGCATGATCTAGCGTTGGTAGCGAGTATGGCCGACTCGGTTTCGGTCATGGCGCACGGCAACGTCATCGAGAATCGAGCCACGCGAGAACTCATCGCAGATCCACACCATGAAGAGACCAGAAAACTGATTGCCTCAACCAAAGCGGCGGAATTAGAACTCGCTTTCAAGGCCGGAGCATCCGTCTGATCCTGCAAGCTTTGTTGCGGTCGTCAGGTTTCGTCCGCTGCGCGACCTCGCTTTTCTACTGATCTCAACCTTCTTCAGGATGCGGCCGGACAATTTCCCGCCCTTCTTCAACAAGACAACGCGCTGTGGCCTTCAGAACGGTTGGGTCTCGATGCGGTTTGTGCTCCACGTTATCTAACCGTGCCCTGATCCCAATCTGACCTTGGCAGCTACGCATGACCTGCGCAACCACCCCCGACTACCCGAACATGTGTTCTGCGCCGATGAAGGAGGTGCAACTTCGCATAGGGCGGGAGTGTCGGCTGATTCCGCCGGCCACCGCCAAGGAGAATATTGTGTCCCGCAGGCTTGAGCCGCCCCTGGCAGAGAACCTGCGGGAGATCATGAACGTGTGCAGCCAGCTGTTCGTGGCGTCAGAGTCTGGGCGAATAACGCTGCAGAGTGTCTCATCGGCTGCGCAATGCGGCTCCGAAGAAGCGAAGAAGATGGTCTCGGTCTCAGCCCCTTCCCAAAAGTGCGGGATGAAGCTGTCGATCGAAGGCTATGGAGACGGAATGGTTTCCTTGCTTACGTAGTGCGGGACCAACTGTCCGATCCTGCAATCTTTGACCCGAGCATGTCGAACCTTCAGGCCGCCTTGGACTCGTCGCACAGATGCTGGTAGTACTCCCGCCCGCGCTGATAGCCGCGCGTGAAGGGGGCTTCCACGTCCACGCCCGGGTATTGCCGCTCAAGTTCTTCAACCCGGTTGGCCATTTCCGCGGACACCTGGTCAAACTCCATGCAGCGTGTGCGGGCGTGCTGGGCCGCCTCAAAGCCCATCCGGTAAAATCTCTCGTCGTCGTTGAAGTGACGCCCGGTCTCTGCGTAGTGTTCCTGTTCCGCACTGCGCAGGCCAATCCACCATTGATCGCGAGCGGCATCGATGGCCTCGGCGTCCGCGGCTTGCAGTGCCTTGCGAAATTGGTCGGCGGACTCCGAATCTTTGGCCAACGCAATCACAACTCTATGGCCTTTGCGCAGCGCGTCCTCGTAAACAAAGAGCTCATCTTCCGGCACTCCGCGACTGAGGGCACTATCCAGCGATTCGCCAGCAACGGCGCCGACCCCGGCCCCGGCTGCGGTGAGGACAGCCGCTCCCAGCAGACCAAGCGCGGTGACGGGACCGACTCCGGGGATGATCGCAACCAGCACCGCCCCCGACAGTCCGGTGGCCGCGCCTACCACTGCGCCGATAGCTTTCCCAATGCCCGGCTGTTCTGCGGCGTCGCTCTCCACAGACGCAGGTTGCGCCTGATTCTTCGACCCGGGCGTCAGCAACGTGATCTTGTCCGGATCAGTACCTAACGATTTCAGAGAAGCGACGGCGCGTTCAGCTTGCGCTTGCGACGAGAAAATTCCGGTCACAGCTTGCATGGGGAAGCTCCTGGAAACGCTGCTTCTATGGAGAATGATCTTCGGCTTTGGCATCTGTTCTTTGCCATACGGCAATTACCGTAGGAACCTGAGGAGATTGCTAATATATAGAGCAAGCAGACGCCCGAGTCGGCTCTCCCCGAAAAAGAGATGAGGGTATTCGCTCGGTCGAAATCCGACAGCCCCTGCTGTGCGAACATCGAAATCACAGCGCCCTCGAATCAGTTCGGATGGTTCCGTGATTTGAAGGTTCCGCTGCGTCACCCTGTCATCTCCGTTCCTCCTCTTTTGATTCTTTAATCGCGAAGGATCGATTCTCTCCGACAGATTTTTTCTCATTGCCGTACAGGAATCCCAGCAGCTTGCGAAACATAAATAAGGTAGCTCGTCGTGACGGCAACTTTGTATGCAAATGCGCATCCTTCACGCGCATCCTATGCGCATCACGTCAGGCTCGGGGCTGGAATGCACGCGGATACGGGGATGCCAAAGAGAGGGGGACTCTACGCTTCGTCGATATTGTTCGTGATCGTTAATGCTTTTGTTGCCGTCGGGCAAGACCAAACTCCTCAAAAGCAACTCCCGCCTGCCCCACCCACTCAGCAGGAGTCGTCAGATCAGAAAGAACCAACCACCGCCAAGCAACAAGCCCCCAAAACAGCTCCCCAGGTTGAAGAGGTCTTGCCCGCGTACGAAGGTCAAAATGTGGCAGCCATCGAAGTAGCTGGCAGGCCCGGACTCGATGAATCGCAGCTTCTTTCTCTTCTCGTCCAGCGCAAAGGCGAACCATTTTCGAAAAGCAAAGTTGAGCAGAGCATGGATGCTCTGAAGAGAAGCGGAGCTGCGAAGGAAATCGAATTGGATATCCGGCCCGAGCCTGAAGGAATTCGCGTCATCTTCGTGTTGCAGCCCGCCATGTACTTCGGAATTTATGAGTTTCCCGGCGCGGAGCGTTTCGCGTATTCGCGCTTACTACAGGTCTCAGACTACCCTCCGCGCGGAGCCTACAACCCGACCGACGTCGCTCGAACGCAAGAGTCGGTAACGAAATTCTTTCAGCAAAACGGTTACTTCGAAGCCGAAGTGCGCCCCGAAACGAAGACTGACGATGTGCATGGACTGGTGAATGTCATCTTTCACGTCACCCTGAAACGGCATGCCAAGTTCGGAGAAGTCGTACTCAACGGTGCCCCGCCCGCAGAAGAGAAGAGGCTCCAACGTGATTTGAGATCCTGGCGCGCACGGGTTCAGGGCGCTGCCATTCGACCTGGGAAGTCTTACTCATTTCGTCGGGTCCAGAAGGCATCTCAATACCTTGAGTCGCAACTCATCAAGTACGACTATCTCGGGAGCCGCGCTCAGTTTGAAGGTGCCGAGTACGATCCATCGAATCACCGCGCCAATATTCACTTCAAAGTGACCACCGGTCCCCCCGTGC
>Ga0207693_10004892_pt1 | contig 11257 bp, 12 predicted proteins | sample LARL81metaG_FD_184347 | JGI IMG/M metagenome (GOLD analysis project Ga0207693, IMG submission 184347) | Corn, switchgrass and miscanthus rhizosphere microbial communities from Kellogg Biological Station, Michigan, USA - LAR L8-1 metaG... | ecosystem: Host-associated > Plants > Roots >... | reverse complement strand
CTTGGACAGCTCCCGCCAGTCGGACTCGGACACCTCGACGTCGTAGCGCTTGGCGGCGGCCAGGATCCGCTTCCAGGCCTGGTCCCTTTCCTTGTCGCTCACGCCCTCGACCTGGTCGAACCGCGCGATCGCGTTGCGCACGTGCCGGGCGTCGGTGAGCGGCTCCTTGCGCTCCGCGGGAAACGCGAATTCCTGGCTGCCCAGCTCGTCCTTTTCCGCGGTGCTCAGGCCCTCGCTGCTACGCGGGACGTTCTCGCCGTGCGCCCGGGCGCTCTGCGCCTCCCTGGCCTTTTCGAGGTTCTGGCGGGCCGCTTGCTTCTGCTTGTCGGTGGCCATGACTCCTCCGTTCGCGCCGAACTCATGAGTTGCCTGCGCTCGGGCGGTCCTACCCGTGATCTGCGCTCGCATGCCCGTCCGACCGTGTCCGCTTACGCTGTGTCTTCATGAGCGAGGAAGCACCGCCGCCAGCCGCCGCCGTCCCCGGACTGATGCGCAGCGACCCGCACGGACCCGGCATCACCCGGGTCAGGGCCGGGGACGGCTTCCGGTACCTGGACCAGGCCGGCGCTGAGATCAGCGACGCGGCGACGCTGGACCGGATCCGGGCGCTGCGGATCCCGCCCGCCTGGGCGGACGTCTGGATCTCGCCGGATCCGCTCGGCCACATCCAGGCCACGGGCACCGACAGCAAGGGCCGGCTCCAGTACCTCTACCACCAGCTCTGGCGGGAGCAGCGCGACGCCCAGAAGTTCGGGCACATGCTCAGGTTCGCCGGCGCGCTGCCCGGGCTGAGGACGGCCACCGCGCAGGACCTGCGGCACCGCGGCCTGACCCGCGACCGGGTGGTGGCCAGCGTGGTCCGGCTGATCGACCTCGGGCTGTTCCGCATCGGCGAGGAGCGATACGCCGACCTCGACCACCACTACGGGGCCACCACCCTCAGGAAGCATGACGTCCGCGTCACCCGCGACGGCATCGTGTTCGACTACACCGCCAAGTGGGGCAAGCAGCGGACGATCACCGTCAAGGACGAGCTCGTCCGGCCTACCGTCAGGGCGCTGGCCCGGAGTGAGAACGACTTCGACACCCTGTGGTCCTACCAGCAGGACGGCCGCTGGCACGCCCTGCACTCCCGTGACGTGGGCAACTACATCGCCAGGCGGGCAGGCGGCCACTTCACCGCCAAGGAATTCCGCACCTGGAACGCCACCGTGCTGATGGCGCTGTCCCTGGCGAACGCCGGGCCCGTGGCGACGCAGACGGGCCGCAAGCGCACCATCGCCGCCAGCGTCCGCGAGGTGGCGAACTTGCTCGGCGACACGCCGGCCGTGGCCCGCGGCTCGTACATCGACCCGCGCCTGATCGCCCGCTACGAAGCCGATGGCATCTTGCCCACCGTGCCACCGGATCCGGTCGCCCTTCCTGTCAGCCCCGAAGCCGAGAGCGCCGTCGCGGACCTGCTGGCGATTGCGGACTAGGACTGCCGGACCGGTGACCTGTCGGGTGCTGTTTCCGGTGCCGCCGCCATCGCAGGTGCCGCCTGGACGCGCGGTAGCCGGCTGATGACCGCCGGGGCGATGCGACGGTATGCGGCCGGGTCGACCGGCATCAGCCAGTGCCAGGCTCGTACCCGCGCGCTGATGTTCACGCCGAGATCGCCGAGCACTTCATCGACGTTGTGCAGGGAAAACGGGATGATCTTCCCGCCGTGGCAGTGATGAGTGTCCGTCGCGGCGTCCATGAAGGCGAGCTGGCCGATCACCTGACTCCGCATCGCCGCCGGCCCTGGAAGCGGGATCGCGCCGGCCAGGTCAGCGGCGATCCAGACCGCGGCCATCTCGGCGTTGAGCGGGCTGAAGAACGAGGAGTTGTACCCGTTGAAATACAAGCCGGGCACGTCGACCGGGCGGATCTGCCGGTAGAGCATGAAATTGCCGCGCTCATCGAGCACCCGTCGCAGCACGTCTGCGGGCAGGAACGGCACACCCTGGGTGAACCCCGTCGCGCAGATGACGAGGTCGGCCGGGAGCCGGGTGCCGTCGTCCAGCTCGGCGGCCGGCCCGTCGCCGTCGGCGAGCAGCCGGACGATGGTCCGGTTGGGATGCACGACGATACGGCCGGCCGCGACGCCTTCGAAGAAGCCCTCGGTGGACAGGCCGATCGCCCCGCGCACGATGTCCTCCATCTGCCCGGGCGGCACGAGCTTGAGCCGCTTGAGCCCGAACTGGCGGACCGACGCCGAGCCGATCGAGTTGACCATCCGGCCGCGGACGCCGTTGCCCGGGCCGTGCAGGAACTTCTCGACGCCGCGGGGGCGCAGGTACTTGAACAGGGCCTCACCCATCCGGGTCAGCAGCAGCATCTTGAAGTTGAGGAAGCCGCCGATGCGGCGCGGCACCTTCCACAGCAGGTGCCTCGCGATCACGTCGGTGCTGGCCGCCACCTGGCTGACCGGCACGGTCACGTCGCAGGCCGACTTGCCGTAGCCCACGACCAGTACCCGTTTGCCCCGCGCCTGCTCTTGGTCGTGGAGTTCGGTGCCGGCCAGCACCTGGCCGCCGGCCACGGTGAACTCGGCCTCGCCCGGATAGCGGGGCACGGCCGGCTCGCAGAAAATCCCGTTAGCCACGACGAGCTTGTCCACGCCTTCGGCCGTGCCGCCGGCGGTGACGGTCCAGCCGCCGTCGGGCGCCGGAACGGCCGACGTCACCTCGGTGGACAGGCGCAGGGCGTCGTCGAGGCCGAAATGGGTGGCGTACGCCGCGAGATACGCCTGTACCTGCGCGCCGGATGGCCACTCGGGATAGTCGCGCGGCATCGGGAAGTCGGAAAGGGAGTACTGCGCCTTCGGGCTCTGCGTGGTCAGGCCCGGGTACCGCCGGGTGCGGCTCCACACGCCGCCGACGTCGGGCGCCTTGTCGTAGACGATGACTTCGTGCCCGGCCTGCTTGAGCACCTTCGCGGTGGTCAGCCCGGCCACGCCGGCGCCGACGATCCCGACGCGCATGGTCAGCGCACCTCTGGCGGCAGCTGCAGCAGGAGGCCAAAGTCAGCCATGATCTGCTTGATCTTGGTGAGGTCCTTGGGACCGGGCGGCAGGTCGGCCAGCGCCTGGTAATAGCGTTCAAGGCCGGCCGGGGACACGACCGAGATGACCCGGGCCTCCTCGTCGTAGGTGTTCCTGAACGTGTGCACGACATCGCGCGGCAGGTACAGGTAGTCGCCGAAGCCGATGGTGAAATCCTCGCCGCCGAGGTGGACGTCGAGCTTGCCGGCCAGGCAGATGAACGACTCGTCCTCGCGAGTGTGGATGTGCGGCGGGGGGCCGTCCGTGCGCGGCGGGATGGTGTACTCGAACAGGGAGTACGCGTCGTGCGTGGACTTGCCGTTGGTCTTCATGGTGATGCCGAGGCCGATGGCCGCGATCTGGTGACCTTCACGCGAGGGAAGCATGTACCCGCCGCCAAGTGTCATCGTCGCCTCCTTGAGTCGCACACCGCGGTTTCGCGTGTGTTAATGCCACAGCGTGCGGCCGCGCGACCAGCATCGCAACGATCTGTCCCACTCAACGGGACTGAGGTCGGGGGCGGCTCGTGTAGGCGCGGGACGCGGCCGCGGCCGCCATCCGCACCGCCGGCCCGATCCTGTCGGCCCGTACCAGCTGGCTGGGTCCGGTGACCGACAGTGCCGCGGCGACGTCGCCGAGGGGACCGAAGATCGGCGCGGCCACGCAGCTGACGCCGATGTTGCCCTCCTCGCGCTCGATCGCCCAGCCGCGCTCGGGCACCGCCGTCAGCTCCCGCATGATGGCGACCCTGCTGGTCAGCGTGCGCGGTGTGCGTCTGGGCAGCGGCCCGGTCAGCGCGGTATCGATGACCGCCGGCTCCGAGTAGGCGAGAATCGCGCGGCCGAGCGCCGAGCAGTATGCCGGGATCATGCCCCCGACTTGGGAGAGCATCGGCATGGCCCGGTGCCCGGTGATCTTCTCGACGACCAGGACCGTGGTGCCTTCCAGAACGCCGAGTTGCACGGTGATCTTCGTGGCCTGGTGCAGGTCCTGCAGGAACGGCAGCACTGCCTCGCGCAGCTCCAGCCGGATCGGCGCCAGGCTGGCGATCTCGAACAGGCGGTTGCCGATGCGGTACCGGTCGCCGGGCTTTTCCAGCCAGCCGAGCCGGAGCAGCCGGTCGGCGGTGCGATGGGTGGTCGACCTGGGCAGTCCGCACCGGGTCACCAGCGCGGCGAGCGTGAGCTCGCGGTGCGCGGCGTCGAACGCGCCGAGGATCGCTGCCGCCCGGTCGAGGCCGCCCTCGGGCAGCCCGTTACCAGACAACGCCGTGTCCCGCTGAGTGGGACTCATCGTTGGTTCCGCGCGGTCATGTTGGTCAGGCTAAGCCAGACAGGGCAGTTCGCACGAGTCCCGGGAGGCCGCCATCACTGTACGGACCGCGCTGATCGGCGGCGGAGGCGCAGGCATCGGCTACGCCATCGCCGCCCGCCTCGCGACCACGCACCGAGTCGTCATCACCGGCCGGCGTGCCGCCGCACTGGACGCGGCGGCGGCGCGGCTGCGAGCGCGGACGGGCACCGACGTCGGCACGCTGGTCAGCGACATCGCCGCGCCGGACGCTCCGGCCGCCGCCATGGACGCGATGACCGCCAGGTACGGCACGCCGGATGTGCTGATCCTCAACGCCGGCGGCCCGCCGCCCGGCCGGATCCTGGACATCGCCGACGACGCCTGGCAGGCCGGCACGGAGCTGCTGCTGCTCGGCCCGCTGCGGCTGGCCCGCCTCGCGCTGCCGTGCATGGGGTCCCGCGGCTTCGGCAGGCTGGTGTTCGTCACCTCGACCGCGGTCCGCCAGCCGCAGCCGGACCTCGCCCTCTCCGTGGTGCTGCGCGCGGCCGTCACCGCCGCCGCGAAGCTGCTGTCGCTCGAGTACGCCGCGGACGGCGTCACGGTCAACTGCGTGGCGCCCGGCGCCACCGACACCCAGCGCCGTAGGGACGTGCTGGCCGATCGGGCCGCGCGGACCGGCGTGCAGGCCGCCGAGCTGGACGCGCGGGACGCGCGTGAGGTGCCGGCCGGGCGGCCCGGCAGACCGGACGAAGTCGCCGCGGCGGTCGCTTTCCTGGCGTCTCCCGACGCCGGCTACGTCAACGGGACCGTGCTCACGGTCGACGGAGGAAGGACGGAAACGTTCTGATGGGACTGTCTGGCGCCGGCTTCGACATGGCCGATTTCCTCGGCACGATCAGCGGCACGGTCCGTCCGGGCACCGCCCGGCCGGTCGTGGTGCACGCCGCCGAACTCGAAACGCTCCCGGCCGGGCGCGTCCACAACCCGACCACGCTGGCGATCGCCGGCCGCCTGCCGACCTCGACCTTCGAGCTGTTCCGGCAGACGATCCCGCCCGGGCAGAGCTCGGACATGCAACGGCACTACCACGAGACGGTGCACTACGTCATCGCAGGCCGCGGCTACAGCGAGATCGAAGACGACGTCGAGGCGTGGGCAGCCGGCGACTTCATCTACACGCCGCCCTGGACCTGGCACCGCCACTACAACGGCTCGGCGATCGAGCCGGCCGAGTTCCTCACCATCGAAAACTCCCGCTTGCTGCAGGCACTAGGCATCGCCAGGCGGCAAAGCGCCGGCCTGTGCACCGTCGCCGAGGCGCGCGCCCGATTCCCCGAGGACCAGTCATGAATGATCTGCCCGAGCACATCAGCATCTGGGGCGAGCTAGCGGACACCGACCACGAGCTGCGCCACGTCGACGTGAACGGCGTGCGCACCCGGGTCCTGCGCGCCGGATCCGGCCCCGACCTGGTGCTGCTGCACGGGACCGGCGGTCACCTGGAGGCCTACGCCCGTGACATCGCGGGCCTGGCCAGGGACTTCCGCGTCACCGCGTACGACATGACCGGCCACGGCTGGTCTGGGCTGCCGGACCAGCCCTACACGATCGACGTGCTCTGCGACCACCTGACCGGGCTGCTGGACGCGCTGGACATCGGCACCGCGCACCTGTCCGGCGAATCGCTGGGCGGCTGGGTCGCCGCCTGGACCGCCGCCCACCATCCCGGCCGGGTCGGCCGGCTGGTGCTCAACACGCCGGGCAACATCGCCAACAAGCCCGAGGTGATGGCGCGGCTGCGGGATAGCACGCTCGCGGCCGTCCGCGACCCGAGCGACGCGACAGTGCGCCGACGGGTCGAGTTCCTGTTCCACCACACCGAGATGGTCACCGACGAGCTGGTCGGCCTGCGGCGCGCCGTGTACAGCCGCCCCGGTTTCGTGCGCGCGATCACGAACACGCTTGTCTTGCAGGACCCCGTGGTACGCAAGGACTTCGCGTGGGATCCGGGCTGGGTTGGCAAGATCGGCGCGCCGACGCTGCTGCTGTGGACCGACCACGACCCGACCGGGGGCCTGGACGAGGCCGCAATGCTGCTCGACTGGCTGCCCGACGCCCGCCTGCACGTCATCGAGGACGCGGGGCACTGGCCACAGTGGGAGAAACGCGACGAGTTCCTGCGCGTCCACCGCGACTTCCTGCTGCGCGGCACGGCCGGCGAGGCGGCGCCGTGAGCGAGCTCATCGGCATGGTCGGCATCTCGCACTCGCCGTTCGCGACGCTGCTGCCGCCGCCGGACCCGGCCGCGCCCGGCGGCCGCTTCCTGGCCGACGCGCGCCGGGTCGCCGCCGCGGTCGCCGCACTGGCCCCTGACGCGGTGGTGGTCATCGGTCCCGACCACTTCCACGCGAACTTCTACGACGCGATGCCGCCGTTCGTGCTCGGCGTGGAGGAGGCTGAGGCGTTCGGGGACTTCGGCAGCCGCTCCGGTCCGCTGCCAGTGGCGTCCGCGCTCGCGTGGGCGATCCACGATGGGCTGTCCCGCGACGGGTTCGACATCGCCCTGTCCTACGCGCTCACTGTCGATCATGGCATCGTGCAGAGCTACGACATGGTCCGCGGCCCGGCCGATCCGCCCCTGGTCCCCCTCGTCGTCAACACCGCCGGGCCGCCGCTGCCGTCGATGCCCCGCTGCGTGGCGCTCGGCCGGTCCCTGGGTGCGGCGATCCGGGCCGCGGACGCCGGGCGGGTGCTGATCGTCGCCAGCGGCGGCCTGTCGCACTGGCTGCCGCCCAACGACCCACGAGACGCGTCAGTCACCGCGGAGCGCCGCGCGGCGATGATCCACGGGCGGCGCGACGTGCGGGCCTTCGCGGCCGCCCGTGAGCCAGGCGTCCGCGCCCTGGCAGGCAACCCGGACGCCCAGGTCAACGCCGCCTGGGATACCTGGTTCCTCAAGCAGCTGGTCACCGCCGACCTCGACGCGGTGACCAGCCTCGGCGACGAGGGGCTCGAGGATCGGGCCGGCAGCGGCGGTCACGAGATCCGCACCTGGCTGGCCGGCTTCGCCGCGGCCGGGCGGCCGCTGGCGTGGACAAGCTACGAACCGGTTCCGGAATGGATCACCGGCATGGGTATCGGAACAACGTTCGAGGTGGCCTGATGTCAATCGAAGTACCGTCCCCGTCGCTAGACACCCGGGCTTGCGAAGCGCTCGAACGGCTCTTCGCGGCCCGTGCCGCCGGCCGTCCCTGCCCGCCCGTTCGCACCCTGCTCCCACCCGGCGACATCGGCACCGCCTACGCCGTGCAGGCGGCGTGGGTCGCCAGCCAGGTCGCGGCCGGAGATCGCGTCGTCGGCCGCAAGATCGGCCTCACCAACCCGGCGGTGCAGGCTCAGCTCGGCGTCGACCAGCCCGACTTCGGCACGCTGCTGTCCACCATGGACTGCCCGCCGGGCGAGCCGATCGGTCCTGGCCGGCTGCTCCAGCCGAAGGTCGAGGCGGAAGTCGCGTTCGTGCTCGCCCGCGACCTGGACGCTCCGGACATCGGCCCGGACGACGTGCTCGCCGCGACCGCCTCGGTTGTCGCGGCGCTGGAGATCGTGGACAGCCGGATCGCGGACTGGGACATCTCCATCGTCGACACCGTCGCCGACAACGCCTCGTCAGGGCTGTTCACGCTGGGACCGGAGCGCCGTCCGCCCGACCGCCTGGACCTGGCGGCGTGTCCGATGCGGCTGTGGCGCGACGGCGAGGAGGTATCCACCGGATCCGGCGCGGCGTGCCTCGGCCATCCAGCCGTCGCGGTCGCATGGCTCGCCGCAACCGCCAGGTCATACGGCCAGCCGCTGCGCGCCGGGGAGATCGTGCTGTCCGGCGCGCTCGGGCCCATGGTCGCGGTCAAGGCAGGTGACCGCTTCACGGCGGAGATCGGCGGCCTGGGCCAGGTGACCGCCGTGTTCGCAGGAGACCCGCTATGACGGGAGCAGCGGTCATCGGCTCAGGCAACATCGGCACAGACCTGATGATCAAGCTGCTGCGCCGCACCGGCCCACTGCGGATCTGCGCGCTGGCCGGCATCGACCCCGACTCGGACGGGCTGCGGCGAGCGGCCCGCCTCGGCGTCGTGACCACCGCGGGCGGCGTCAAGGGCCTGCTCGACCTGCCTGGCTTCGGCGATATCGGGGTGGTCTTCGACGCGACCTCAGCGGTGGCGCACACGGCCAACGCCGCGATACTGACGCCATATGACGTCCGGGTTGTGGACCTGACCCCGGCCGCGCTCGGGCCGTTCGTCGTACCGGCGGTCAACCTCGACGCACACCGCGACGCGCGCGAGGTCAACATGGTGACCTGCGGTGGCCAGGCCACGATTCCGATCGTAGCCGCGGTCGCGTCGGTCACCCCGGTCGCGTACGCGGAGATCGTCGCGTCGATCTCCTCCCGGTCGGCCGGCCCGGGGACACGGGCCAACATCGACGAATTCACCGAGACCACGGCCCGTGCCATCGAGACCGTGGGCGGCGCGCATCGCGGCAAGGCGGTCATCATCCTCAACCCGGCGGAGCCGCCGCTCATCATGCGCGACACCGTGCACTGCCTGGTCGCCGCACCGGACCCGGGGACCCGTGCGGCCATCGCCGCGGCGGTGACCCGGATGGTCGCCGACGTGGCCGGCTACGTGCCCGGCTACCGCCTCAAGCAGCCGGTCCAGGTCACGGAGATCGACGGTGACGTCGGAACCCTGGCCGCGGACGTGACGCACAAGGTCACCGTCCTGCTCGAGGTCGAGGGGGCCGGGCACTACCTGCCGGCGTACGCGGGGAACCTGGACATCATGACCTCGGCCGCGATCAGGGCCGGTGAAAGGCTGGCCGTTCGATGAGACTGTATGTCCAGGACGTGACGCTGCGCGACGGAATGCACGCCACCAGGCACCGGCTCGAGCCGGTGCAGGCCGCGGCGATCGCCGCCGCGCTCGACGCGGCAGGGGTCGACGCGATTGAGGTGGCGCACGGGGACGGGCTGGCCGGCGCGAGCGTCACCTACGGCCCGGGCAGCCACATGGACGCCGACTGGATCACGGCGGTCGCCGCCGCCGTCACCCGGGCCCGGCTCACCACCTTGCTGCTCCCCGGCATCGGAACGATTGGCGACCTGAAGCGCGCCCATGCGCTCGGGGTGCGTTCGGTACGGGTCGCCACCCACTGCACGGAGGCGGACATCGCCGCCCAGCACATCGCCACCGCGCGGGACCTGGGCATGGACGTCGCCGGTTTCCTCATGATGAGCCACATGACCGAGCCCCCCGCGCTCGCCGCCCAGGCCGTGCGCATGGAGTCCTACGGCGCCCAGTGCGTGTACGTCACCGACTCGGGCGGTCACCTGACCCCGCGCGGCGTCCGGGACCGCGTCCTGGCTTACCGCGAAGCGCTTGATCCGGCCACCGAGATCGGCGTCCACGCCCACGACAACCTCTCCCTCGCGGTGGCCAACTCGCTGGCCGCGGTCGAGGCGGGCGCTGTCCGGGTGGACGCCTCGCTCGCCGGGCACGGCGCCGGCGCGGGGAACTGCCCGCTGGAAGCGTTCGCCGCGGCCGCCACGCTGGACGGGTGGGAGCACGGCTGCGATCTGTTCGCCTTGCAGGACGCCGCCGACGACCTGGTGCGCCCGCTGCAGGACCGGCCAGTCCGCGTCGACAGGGAGACACTGACCCTCGGGTTCGCCGGGGTCTACTCCAGCTTCCTGCGCCATGCGGAAGCCGCCGCCGCCAGGTACGGCGTCGACGTGCGCACCCTGCTGCTCGAGGCCGGCCGCCGAGAGCTAGTCGGCGGGCAGGAAGACCTGCTCACGGACATCGCCCTTGATTTGAGCGCCCGCCCCGCCTCTTCTTCACTCCATGCGGATGAGGCGGCGGCGACGCGGGCGACTTGATACGGCGAAGGACCAGAGGGGAGGCCTTCTGTCTGCGGGTTCGCGCCGATGGCCGAGCTGCTGCGCCACCTGGAGGCGAACGGCTTCACCACCTACATCGCGTCGGGCGGTGATCGCGACTTCATGCGCTCGTTCGCGAACCCCCTCTACGGAATGTCCTCAACCGGGCCAAGGCGGACGGCTGGACGGTCGTCAGCGTCAAGGACGACTGGGGAACCGTCTTCGCCGGCCAGTGAGGCCGCTGGAGGCGGCGGGTAGCGGGGATTACTTCTGGTCGATGCGCACCAGGTTGCCTGACGGGTCACGCACGGCGCAGTCTCGCGGGCCCCACGGCTGATCGGTCGGCTCCTGCACGATGTCGGCGCCCGACGCGCGCACCTTCTCGAAGGTGGCGTCGAGGTCGTCGGTACGGAAGTGCACGCCGTTCAGCCCGCCCTTGGCGATGAGGGCGGCGAGCGCGTCGGCGTCGGCGGGGGTGCCGTTCAGGTAGTTCGTAAGGACGATCGCCACGTCAGGCTGGGCGGCCGCGCCGACGGTCAGCCAGCGGAAGCCCTCGTTGGCGACGTCCATACGCACCTCGAGGCCGAGCGTGTCGCGGTAGAACGCCAGTGCGAGATCCGGGTCATGGACTAGCACGAAGCAACGGGCAAGAGTGACATCCATGCTGGCAACACTAGCCGCCCGGGCCCTGCCGCGCTTATCCCATCTTGCTCGGGCCGTGGCTCGGGCGGGTGATGTCCTTGGCGACGCAGCCCGGCACGCCGGCGAGCGTGCCGTGGTCGCGGGACCGGTAGGCCGTCGGCGTCTCGCCGACCAGCTGAGTGAAGCGCGCGCTGAACGAGCCGAGCGACGTACATCCGACCGCCATGCAGACCTCGGTGACCGACAGGTCGCCGCGGCGCAGCAGCGCCTTCGCCCGCTCGATGCGCCGGGTCATCAGGTACCCGTAGGGCGTCTCCCCG
>Ga0207693_10004889_pt1 | contig 11261 bp, 5 predicted proteins | sample LARL81metaG_FD_184347 | JGI IMG/M metagenome (GOLD analysis project Ga0207693, IMG submission 184347) | Corn, switchgrass and miscanthus rhizosphere microbial communities from Kellogg Biological Station, Michigan, USA - LAR L8-1 metaG... | ecosystem: Host-associated > Plants > Roots >... | reverse complement strand
TCAACACGCGCCGGCCGCGGCGCACAAGATCGCCGTTGTCTTTCACAATCGTAACGTGATCGTCCAGAAGAATCACGGCGTTCACGTCATCCGCATAGGTCTTTTGGGGCTGCCTGGCAAGGTTCCGCAGCCACTCCGGAACATCGGAGGCGGAGGCGGGGGAACAAAAGCCCAGCAAAGTAAGAGCGAGCAAGAAAAAACTTGAGTTAATTGCCTTTTTGAGCACTGACGTTTCCTCCATGCAGAACGGCTTGCTGTTCGTCGCCGGCCTGGACTTTACCGAAGAAAGACTTCAATTCCGAATATTTGTCGAGATCAAAATAGATGCCGTTGAAGGCCAGTTGCCGCTGGCTATCCAATTGAATCCCATCAAAGTTGCTCACGTTCTGGTACCGGGCCGTGTTGGCGAACTTGGCATCCTGTGCCGGAGGAATACTCTCAGGCGTGAATCCCGAAGGGACCTTGATGGTCACCCTATCATTTTCCGTAAAGGGATAGGGGAAATATAGAGGATATTTGCGTTGGGAATGCGCAAAAGCCTGGTTTTCCCTCGACTGAAAGAGAAAGGCCGGGATCAGGACCCGCTTGCCGGCCAGAGTGGCGTAATTGGGCACTTCCACATTGAAGCGCGCCACCACCGGGCCACCGGTAGTTTCCCAACCCTGAGAAAGAGCCATTTTGACAATGGCGGCTGTGGGCAGCCATTGTTTGAGTTCGTCCTCCAGGTCTTTCTTGCGCCCGGCGTCATCGCTGTCGATAGCGTCAAGGCGATGCTCCAGAGCTTCGGCTCCCTCGAATTCGAGAACAACATCACCCTTCAGCGTTCCGTCTTCACCCAGAGTCATCGTTGCGGTCCGGCGAGTGACAGACTTGTCATAAGTGATTGGCGGCGCCTTCACAAACGTTCCGCCCTTTTTTTCCAGCTTCAACCCATCCGTAACGGTATGGTTCCAGCGCACAACCCCATAGGGGCAAAAACGGGTGCCTGGTTCCAGGAAGATGTCCTTGCCGTCCAGGTTCACGGCGGCGATCACGCTGTTAAGCTGGCGCGGGGAGGTCCAGTCTTTGACAAAGAAGCGTCTTCTGCGATCACCGACCTGAACTACCGAGGCGTCAAAGCCGGCAGCGCGCGCCATGGCCACAAACAACAGCGTAATGTCCTGGTTGGTGCCGTATCCATGTGCCAGTACGTCGCCGGCGTTCAGATTTCTCTGAATGTTTTCGGCCTTGCTCTCTTCCTTGGTCCGCTCCCGTTCGTAGGTAAGGTTCCGAAGCTGCTGGGCACGTTCATAAATCTTGCGCAGCTTCACGCCGGGCTCAGTCTCAGCGCCGATGGCCTGCAGCGCTGCTTCTTTCACCCCTTTGTTTCCTGCCAGGAACGTCTCCAGTTGCTCATAGCGGTCTTTGCCCAACTCCTGCCATTCCTTGTCCACTGGCATGCTGCCTCTGCGGCCATAAAAGAAGATAACACTGGGTTTATAAACATCATCCGGAGGCATGAAGGACTCTGGCTCAAAAGCCGGCACGTCGGTCAATTCCAATACGGAATCGCCGCCTATATTACGTGGCTTCTCTTTTAGGTTTACGGATACATTACTGACGCGGTTATCCTCCATCTCAAACTGGGCCTTGGAACTGCTCTGGAAGGCATTTACATCGAAGGGACGAAAATGCAGACTCTCCTTCACCGTGAACAGCTCACTCTGAATGTCCCACGAGCCCCCAAATAACCGGACCATGGAATAGCCGGGAATAGAGCGTATTCGCCGGTACCTGTATTCCACAATGCTCCCTACACTGACTTCAGGCATACTGAAAGCTTTCACCGCGAGCTTTACTCCCCGCCCCTTGAAGACAGTTTTTTCGAAGGGTTTGCCATTGAATTCCACGATTGAGCCATCGGGCTTGATCGTGCGCGCCTTCAGGTCGGTAATTGTCTGAACGATGTCCTCGACAACATTCAACGGGATCTCTACATCGGCATAGGTCTTGCCGCGGGAATCGGGATTGAGTGCCTTTTCATTGAGAATCTTGATGCGTTCATAGACGAATACCGAGGACGTGTTGTCATTGATGTACTGGGCATAGTAGAGACGGACCGCTGATGCGCCCTTGTTTCCGGGCACCTCCTTGTATTGCAGGTCCTGGGGCGTAACGGGCAGCCAGTCTTCTTTTTGCGCCAATGCGCCAAGCGAGACCAGAAAACAAAGAGCCAGCGAAAGATATCGCGCGATTCGCATCATAAGAAACCTCATCAACCTCAGACTAAGTTAAGTTCCTAAGGAGTCCCAAAATTGGGACATGGCACAAGGGGGAAGAAAAGATATACACCAAAACGGAAGATTTGACCAGAGTTCCTGCTCGTCCAAGGCGGAAATTGTTAAGAACTTAAGGTCTTATACTTTGTCGCTTCGCTCCAACCCGCTTCAGTTCCTGGCCTTGGATTGATCTGCTCCGCGCCTGCAGCAGCGGGCTCCGGCGCGTGGGCGGCCGTAGCCCGTGTGGCTTCGTTACTTTTTGTCGCTTCGCTCCAAACCGCTTCAAGTTTCTGGGCTTCAATTGCTCTGCTCCGCACCTAATGCAGCGGGCTCCGGCGCGTTTTATGGCCCAGCAGGGCTTTGCACAAAGAAGCAAATCACCACGGATGTGTAGCGTCTCAGTTTAGAGGGTAACGACAATCTCTCCTCTGTCTTCCTGAGCAAGTGTGAGTCCCGCTTGCGGGAGGAGCGCGCGTCGAAGGATCCCGAGGATACGTCCTTTGCCCATGCGGTTTCAGGGAATTCTCTCCATAACTTTGTCTTAAAAAATCTGTTTGTCTACAACGAAATAGCAGGTGTCGGTAGAACTCCCTGGCGCAGCATTGGCGAACGAAACGGTGTCGGGATCCTTCGACTCGCACTTCCCTTTCGCAAGCTCAGGGTCGTGCTCGCTCAGGAAGACAGAGGGATACTGTATTCAACCAAACTGAGACACTATTGAACTTTTTTGATCCGTGTAAATCAGTGTTATCCGTGGTAAGGGTTGGGTTCTTGGGCAAAGACGGCCGAGTATAGGACGGAGAAGCTATTTCGATGCCCGATCAGAGCTGCCCTGGAAGACCGCTTGTTGTTCGTCGCCAAGCTGTACTTTCCTGAAAAAATCTTTTATCTCAGCATAGCTCTCTGGTTGAAAGAAAATACCATTCACCTGCAATACCCTGTCCGTGACCAACTGTTTGCCATCGAAACGGGACTCATTCAAGTAGGTAGCATATGGGAGGCTACTAGACTGCTGCGTAGGCACAATCTCAGCGGTATAGCCCGGTATTCCCTGGATAACAATGCGGTCTGCTTCTCCGAAAGCATAGGGAAAATAGACCGGGTACTTGCGCTCAGCATGCTTGAAGGTATCCATTTGCCTGGACTGAAACACGTCAGTAGGCACCAGCAGCTTTCGGCCGGCGACGGAAGCATAGGCGTGCAGCTCAACTGCAAAGGTGGCAACCAGTGGTTCCTCGCTGCCTTCCCATCCTTCGCTGGAAGTCAACTTGACCAACGCGCCCGGGGGAAGCCAGTCTTTGGCTTCCGCCTCCAAAGATTCTTTCTTGCCGGCCTCGTCGGTTGTCACGGCCTCGAGTCGCCGCTCCAGGGCTTCACCGCCTTCAAAGCGGGCGGTGATCATGCCTTTCAATGAGCCATCCGCGGCCAGCGCCATTTCCGCGGAGCGGCGCACCATGGCCTTGTCGTATCCGGCTGAAGGCACTTTGATGAACGACCCGCCTTTTTTGTCCAGCTTCAGCGCCATGGAGGAAGTTCGCGTCCAGCGAACGAAGCCGAAAGGGCAAAAGCGCGTGCCGGGATCAAGCAAAATATTCTGCCCGCCCAGTTCAACCAGCGCTATCTCGGCATCCAACTGCCTTCTGGATAACAGCCCACGGTCAAAAAACCTCTCCTGGCGATTGCTGACGCGCAGAATTGAAGCCTCAAATCCCGCCGCGCGGGCCATGGCCACGAAAAAACGGGTGATAGCATCATGGTCGCCATAACCTCGCTCCAGCACATCGCCGGCGCTTTGCACGGGCTTAAGATTTTCTTTTTTCTCCTCTTCCTGGGTGCGCTCGCGCTCATAAGAAAGGTTGCGGACCTGCTGCGCGCGGGCATACAGCCGCCGAAGTTTGTGCAGGGAGTTGGTTTCATCGCCAATGACCCGAGCAGACTCCTGCGCTATCTCCCGCCGATTGCCGATGAAGCGTTCGGCAAGGTCGTTCCAGTCGCGGCCGGCATCCTGCCAGAATTTTTCCGGACTGGTTAGCTCGCGCCCTCCGTAAAAAAACCGGATCTGGGGCTGATAGTCTTCTTCCGGCGGCATGTAGCCTTCCGCTTCAAAAGCGGGCATGTTCTGAACTTCCAGCTCATAGCCACCGCTTTTCTGCCGTGGCTTCAGATTGTCCGGCATATGCGACGAGAGCGCGGCCACCTGGTGCCCTTTCTCAAAGCCCTCCAGCAATCCGCCAAAGGGCTTCATGCGAAAGCTTTCCTTCACCGTGTAAAGCGCATGCTGGATGGTCCAGGAGTTATCGAGAAAAACGCCGGGCAAATCCACTTTGTACTTGTATTCGATAATGCTCCCCACCGTAACGTCCGGCATGGTAAAGGCCTTGGCCAGGATCTTGACGCCGCGGCTTTTAACGACAACTTTTTGAAAGGGCTTGCCGGTAAACTCAATGATTTTTCCGTCCGGATGGACTGTACGGGCCTTCAATCCGCTGATTGAGCCTTCGGGTTGAATTACGATTTCTACGTCAGCGTAGCTGTTCCCTTTGTCGTTCAGCACCTTGATGCGGCGATAGAAAAACTCTGTATGCGCCTCGTCGTCGATGTAATCGGCGTAATAAAGCTGGATTGCAGATGCGCCAGGAGCGCCGGGAACTTGATTGATTTTCAAATCCTGAGGAGTGATGGGGAGCCAGTCCAGATTCTGCGCGACGGAGAACACCGGCAGCGCAAGAAAGATGCTCCACAAAAGAAACTGGCCGCGCAGTCGCATCAGGTCACCATTGCATTTGCTTTTAAGTTTGCCCGGGCTGAGCATCAAGCCGAGGGCCGGACTATAACATCCCGTTCGGAGAAGCGCCGCATCGCGCACACCGCGGAGCTGAAAGATACGGATCAGTTCTGGCTTTGCGCTTTGATCTCACTTTCAGGACGCAGGACAGCCTGATCTCCATCACCCTTCTGCACCACGCTAAAAAAGTTTCTGAGCTCTTCATACTTTTCCAGCGGCATCAGCGATCCCTCAAAACGAAGTTTACGCCTGGTGATAAGCTGGCGGTCCTCCACGACAGACGAAATCTCATAACCCGCATAGGCGAGCCCCGCTTTGCGGCGATACGGCGGCGCTTCCACTCCATAGCCTTCCGGCAGCTTCATGATCAGTTCATCCTCTTCAGTAAACGGGTAAGGAAAGCTGACGGGATAGCGGCGGATCTGGCTGGTAAAAATGTTCTTCTGCAGCGTGGAAAGAAAGAATGAAGGCGACACGATGCGTTTTCCAGCGATGGAAGCGAAGCCTGGGAGCTCGATCTTGAAACGAGCGTTCAATGGCGCGTCCGGGGTCTCCCAGCCGCGGGCTTCCTGCAGCTTGACCACCGCATCCCTGGGCAGCCAGCCTTTCACTTCATCTTCCAGGCTCTCGCGCCGGCCGGCCTCATCCTGGTCCAGCGCATCGAGCCGGTAGGCCAGCGCTTCTTCGCCGTTGAAGTCGACTGAGAGTTCGCCGCTCAAGACGCCGTCCGCGCCCAATGACATGCGGGCAGTCCGGTGCAGCAAGGCGCTTTCAGGCTCTGGCGTGCTGATGAAGCCTCCGCCGCTCTTGCTATATTTCAGCGCCGTGGTAGATGTGTTTTCCCAGCGCAGGACGCCGAAGGGACAGAACCGCGTTCCCGGGTCCAGTATGAGATCCTTGCCGCCGAGTTTGACCATGACCGCGCTGGAATCGAGCTGCCCAAGCCACAGTATGATCTTGTTGAACGACCGGTCCTTCCTGTCTGACACTCCAAGCATCGTCGCCTCAAAGCCGGCGGCGCGGGCAAGGGCCGCAAATGTTGCGTTGACCTCCCAGGCAGAGCCAGAGCCCCGTTGCAGGACTTCCTGAACGTCCAAGTTGCGTTTTAGATGCTCCTGCTTTTTTTCTTCCGAGGTCCGTTCGCGTTCGAAAGAAAGATTCCTGATCTGCTGGGCGCGCGCATACAACTTGCGCAGCTTCTTTTCCGGATCGGTCTCACCGCCGATGGCCTTTACCGCCGCGTCGTTGATTTCCCGAGAGTTGCCGATGTATTTCTCCACATATTCAGTGATCAGCTTTTGCCATTCGTCCCAGAACCCCTCCGGCGACGACATTTCCCTGCCGCCATAATAGAAGAGGATGACAGGACGAAAATCGTCTTCCGGAGGCATATACTCTTCCGCATCAAACTTCGGAACATTTTGCAGTTCAAGCTCCATCAGATTCCCCGGCTTCTTCTCCGGCACGCTAAGGTCAATCTGATTCAGGTAGGAGTACACGACCTTCGATTTATGAAGGACGCTGGTCCATTCGGTGGGGACCATGACCAACCCCTGGTAGGCGCGAAAGCGAAGGACTTCCTTCACGGTAAACAAGTCTTCCTGGACGGGCCATGCGGAGATGGGACTCACCACGTGCAGCGGCAAAGAAATGAGATAACGATATTCAATAATGCTGCCTACAGTGACGTCCGGCAGAGAAAATGTCTTTGCCGTATATTTCACGCCGCGCCTCTTGATCAGCACCCGTTCAAACGGCTTTCCTGTGAATTCAACGACCTTCTGGTCAGGATGAATGGTCCGGGCAGTTAGTTCCTTGAGCGACTGCCCGGGTTCAATGGGAATCTCGACATCGACCAGCTTTCGACCCGCCTCCAGAGCCCCCTGGCGCAGGATTTTGATGCGCTTATAGACCGAGACGAATTTCGCGTCATCATCCTTGTAATAGCTCATGTAGAGTTGGATGGCGTCTGCGCCGGGATCGTGAGGCACGTCTTTGACCGCGAGGTCCTGCTGTGTGATGGGCAGCCAGTCCACGGGTGACTCTTTATCCTTATCTTTAGCGGCGAGATTCAAGCCGGAGATCAAGAGCAGCGATATGACAAAAACTCGTGCACGCGACATGGGACCTATCTCCACTGAAAGTAAATTGGCTGGCACTGGGGGGCGTTGGAAGAATATATATCAGGATGCTGGATAAGTTCCAGAGTTTCTGAACGAGGACAAATGGATTATCGCTGAAAAACAAAGCAGCACACCAAATCCGGCCGGCCTAGCCGGGATACTCAGCGAGGCGTGAGACTTGTAAAAACGGAATATAGCATCCGGTTCGGAGCTTTGCCACCTTGGATATCGGTAGTAGGGGAAGGCAGAGTTTGCTCATCGCCAAGCAGCGTAACGGCCCGACGGAGTGGTGAAGCTGGCGTTTTATCAATCGGTCAACGGTTTGAGAACCTAGCGCATGAGAGCGGCGGCGGGGCGGAATAGATTGGCCGTGGTTGGAAAAGGGGCATACAGCACCGTAGTGCCATTCTTATATGTCAGGACCTTTGACGTGCTGTTGTAATTGATATAAGTACCGTCAGTTGAATTATAGCCGCCAGAGTTGGGGAGACCGTGCTTGGTCCCATCGCGTTCGGTCAAAATGTACTGGTCATTGATGACGTCATATTCGAGATACCCAAAATCCAAACGGAATCCATAGCTGGGAAAGTCTCTGTCCGCGTTAAACGTCGCGGTGCTGTTGATTGTGTCGATATCCCAGACGCGGCTGTTGTAATAAAGATTGAGATTCAGGTCCATTCCCGCCCTGCCGGGGAGACTGAGAATGGGAATGACATAGTTATAGCTCTGGCTGCCCGCGACCATGGGGACTGCTGTGGGCCCGCAGTCACCTGAATCGGGCTGGAAAACCCGCGCGCGTTCAGCAGCTTTGGCCGCGCCGCTACTGCTCCAGCATATGTTGACCCGCCTGGATCGGGAGCGCATGTGACGTCGCAGATGGGCGCCTGGGCGTGAGCGTTAGGGGTAAGAAACAGGATTGCGAAGAGAACCAGAGCGAACACAGCTAGAGTTTTTGACAAGACCTTGCTCCTTAAGGACTCTGGGCGGTGAGCCAATTAATGTTGACGAAGCCTAGTTGCTGCACCTCAAGGCTGTCAATAGTAACTAGAAAAGGCATTAGTGGGGGGTGGGAGCGAACATGTATCAGGATGCTAGCTGAGTTCCAGAGTTTCTCGGCGCGAACAATATAGATATCTTTGAAGAGCAATGCACGCAGACAAATCCGGCCGGCCCCTATGGGCCAGCCGGAGGTATCGCGCTGCCTGAAAGTAACTATTTTGGCGGTTGTTGCGCCGGTGTGGTGGTTTCCTGGAGAGCGGTCTTATTGGGGACGATGCCTGGAACATTGGGTTGGGTCTTGACGTCGCCGGTGACCGCTTCGTCTATTTTGATGTTGTAGTTGTCCAGAGTTTGCGCGGTGTCTCTGGCAAGCTGTACGCGCGCTTTTGCATAATTTGTCATGGCGCTCATCAGCGTGGATTCAGCCTGCGCCAGGTCGCGTTCATCCTGCAAGACAGCCAGATAGGTTGAGGCGCCCAGATTGTACTTCTTCTGCTCAGCGTCAAGAGTTTGCGCAGCAAGATCACGGGCTTTTTGCGCCGCAGCTACACTGGCCCGATTATTTTCCAGGGTGAAAACGTCATTGCGAATGCCGATGATAATGACGTTTTCTACGGTTTTCAACGACAGCTGCGATTGCCGATATTCCAACATCGAGCGCACCTGCGTGGCCTGGGCAACACGGTTACCCAGGTTAATCTGAATGTTGAGCTGGACGCCTTTGTCGGGCCCCGTAGAGTTGAAAAGGTTGCTGAAGGCATCCGCAAATCCGCCGCCCAGTGAAGCTGGTGGCGGAGTAAGCGACAGCGGGTTGGGCACGCCTGATAGCCCTGACCCGCCATAAAACGCAATCAGGTCAATCGTCGGCAACAAACCATTGTTAGCGCCCTTGATGTTGATCTCACTGTTCTGCAATGTAATTCTCTGTTGCCTGTAGTCAGGCCGGTTTTCCAGCGCCATCTTCACTAGTTGCTCAACGGGCGGCAGAGTCTCCTGCTCAGGGACTTGAACGATATCTGTGGGAATGACCTCTGCCTGGACCACAGCCGAATTATTGGGCAAGCTGCGAGTGAGCGCGTTCTTGATTACCAGTTGCTGAAGCTGAAGATTCGTTTTCGAGGCGATCAGCGCCTGCTCCGCCGTTGCCACTGAGCTCTGGGCGCGCACCACGTCCAAAGGCGCCAAGGTGCCGATCTCTACCTGCTTCTGATTGTCGGAGAGGGTCTTTTGCGCCAGCGCCAGGGACCGCTCATTTACCTTGTAGGCTTCATAAGCGTTGACCAGGTCCCAGTAAATGTTCTCAATCTGGCTCACCGTGGAAATTACCTGTTGGCGGAATCCTTCTGCGGCAATCGTTTTGTTGTTTCGCGCCGTGCGAAGCAGGCGCAGGTTGAGGCTGCGTCCAAAACCCTGGAGCAGATGCTGTCGAATGCTGGCACGGAAATTGCTGTTCAGAGCAGGATTGAAGGTTTGTCCCGAGCCGTTATTGGACTGCCTGGTATTGTTGAACGAAACGGATAGAGCGGTGCCGGTTGAAAATCCTTGAGAGTAAGTAAGATCGCCAGTCGTGGTATGCGCCGTCGACACGGGAATGCTGGTGGCAATACCGCTACCCACCAAACCGGACAGCAGACCAAAGTTTGTGGGAGAAGCAGACTGCTCGATAGCAAACGTCCCGGAAATGACTGGATCAAAGTTGTCCGGCGACGGTCCGGCGCCGCTGGTGGTGCCAACGAAGCCACCCTGCCCCACACCCGCGCCGCCAGCGCCCGCTGTAGTGCCACCTGCGCCGGCGCCGCTTACCCCGGCGCCAATTCCGCCTTGACCGCCACCTGGGGTATTCGAAACAACACCTGAGTTCACGCCCAGGAATGAGCCACCGGCTTTGGTGCGAAGAATGTCAGTGTCTGCGATGGGCAGGTTGTAACGCGCAACAGCGATGTCCAGGTTATCGGCCAGCGCGATGGCAATCGCGTCATTCAATGACAGCATCAGCTTGCCATTCTGTATTAACTGTTCGATCTTGGGTGCGTTCGTGAACGACGGCGGAGGAACATCACGCGGCATGTAGCGCGCAAACGGGTTTGGCAACAGCGGCGTGGGCTTGGAATAGTCCATGTGGGTTGGCTGTGGCAGCTTGGGTTCGGGAGCGTTTGGCGGTTGCGCCGCCGATTGCTGGCTTCCTGCCGCCGTGCCGGATTGCGGGCTGCCACTCTGTGGTGCCTGAGCCGCCGCTGTTTGCTGCGCCCCGACCGGCATCGTCTGTAGCGACAGGCCGGTGCTCGTCTGCTGCGCCGCTGCCGGAAACGTCAAAAGACACACGGCCGAAACAACTTTCCTTGTGAAATCACTGCGGATAAAAGCTAGAGACATTCTTCTTCTCCCGATCGTGAATAACTTGCCTGATTGGTAATGTATAGAGACTGTAATTCCCTGGTTCCGTCACCCTGCTGCTTAGAGATACGCGCGAATCCCCTCCGCGGTTCCAGAATCGAACACACGAGTGTTGCGGAAACCCGTTAGTATATCGGCTCAGCGCTTCTTTAGGGCGTTAAAAAGTGTTAGCAGACTAAACAGGCCCACGACCTTCGTTTTTCGAACGCTTGCAACATCAGGTGCCCATTGCCACGCAATCTCAAACTCACGCTCGCGTATGACGGCCATGATTTCGCCGGATGGCAGGTCCAACCCGACCGACTGTCCGTTCAGGGGACGCTGGTGTCCGCTTTCGAACACCTCACCGGCGAAAAAACGTTGCCGCAAGGCTCCGGCCGCACCGATGCCGGCGTCCACGCGCTCGCTCAAATCGCCACCGTGATTACTGATTCTCCCATTCCGGTCGATAATCTAGTTCGCGCATTGAATGACATACTTCCGCGCTCGATACGCGTTCTTGCCGCGGAAGAGATGCCGCCCGAATTCCACGCCCGCCGCTCGGCTATCGCCAAAACTTACCGCTACCACATCTATCGTGGAGCAATTTGCTCTCCATTCCAAGCTCGATACGTCTACCACCATCCTTACCCGCTCGACGAATCTCGCATGATCGAGGCCGCCGCGCTGGTGGAAGGCGAGCATGACTTCACCAGCTTCGCC
>Ga0207693_10004888_pt1 | contig 11262 bp, 7 predicted proteins | sample LARL81metaG_FD_184347 | JGI IMG/M metagenome (GOLD analysis project Ga0207693, IMG submission 184347) | Corn, switchgrass and miscanthus rhizosphere microbial communities from Kellogg Biological Station, Michigan, USA - LAR L8-1 metaG... | ecosystem: Host-associated > Plants > Roots >... | reverse complement strand
CACCGGTGAAGAGTCTGGCGCCGCCGCTCCCTAAATGCACGATGCGCGGAACAGCTGGTCCCGACTTCCTTCACAGCAAACGCAAGGTAGACGTGATTTGCGGGCTCGGCGGCGCCGACCACATCTGGGCCGGCCCAAATGACATCGTGGTAGGTGGGTCCGGGGCGGACACCATCTACGCGCGAAACGGCCGCGCGAATCTCATTGTCGGGGGCCTCGGACTAGACCGTGCGCGCGTCGACCGCGACGTCGACCTCCGGTTCTCCGTTGAACGCCTTCTCCCATGACCGAAGGAGCCCCATGAGCGAGTTTCAATTACGTAGGACGTTCTTCGCCGCAGCGGTTGTAGCACTTTCGCTTGGCTGGGCTTGCCCCGCTAGCGGAGCTAACAGGCATGCGGCGGGACCGACCACTCACGTTGCGACGAGCACACCGGCGGAGGTATTCGCTTACTGGACCAAGGCCCGGATGGCCCAGGCGCGTTCGGGCGATCTCTCTGGCGCGGCCCGCCGTCCACTGTTGCCCGGCGGTTGGGCGACGTCGTTATCTGATCGCTCGCCATACATCGCATCGGAGCGCGGTCCGGCTCATCTCACTCCTACTTCAGCGCGGGGCCCGAACGACGAATCGAATCAGTCGGCGTTTCAGATCTACAACTTCGGTTTCTACCACTACAAGGTCGTGGGCCGACTCTATTACACGGAGCCGAACGGCCTGCCGTACACGTGTTCCGGCACCGTAGTGTCGCGGGACGTCATCGTAACGGCCGGCCATTGCGCCTATACGGCTACCTCGACCCCGACGGGTTGGAACAGCCAGCAGATGTTCGTGCCTGACAAATACGGCAACAGCACGCCGTACGGAAAGTGGGCGATCTCGACTCAGTCGACCTGGCCCCGGTGGCAGCAATCGGCCTGGTGGCCTCACGACTACGCTTTTTTGAAAATCGCTCCCGACGCCTCTGGCCGGAATATCGGCGACGTCACGGGATGGGCGGGCATGGTCATCAACGCGACCTCGATCGGCGACATCTGGAGCATTGGGTACCCGAGAACCGGCTTTTTCCGGACCTGGGACGGAGAGTACGGGTACTACTGCTACTCGCCGTATAGCGACTACAGCACGATTGTCGACAGCGACGGGGTCACGGGGTACGACATCGGCTACGGGTGCTACATGACCGGCGGCGCCAGCGGCGGGCCGATGTTCACCCTCTACAACGGCTCGTGGATCAATGTCGTCTCCGTCAATAGTCACTGCTGGCCTGTGGGGTGCAACGAAGAAGGGCAGAACGTGTGGTCGCGAAATCTCTGGGGCCCGTATTTCGATGACAACACGCTCGCGCTGTACAAGATCGCGGAGAACTCTTAGGCCGGTAAACGATCGGGCTTCTGTGAGACGAGTAGGAGCAGCCGTCGCCGCGGGATTCGTTCTCGCAGCGGCGGCTGCACCGATCACCAGAGCGAGTCCGCCTCACGGGGCGGCCCGAGAAACCTGCCAGCTGCAACTCCCCAACCTGATTCTCCCGCCGCCGTCGATGTACGCGGCGGATATGAGTTCGGGAAACGATTGGCAATACGTCGCGTGGCGCCCGAACATCTGGTACTGGAACGGGACCCAGTGGGCCGTGGCAGGAAGGGGCCAATGGCTCTGGTCATGGGCTTTTGACTCCTCGCCTGCTACGTATTGGTACGACTTCGACGGCCACTACGTCGGAACGACGACTCAAGCTGCCGGCGCACGTGTCGTTGAGGCGTTCAATGTAACCGGGCTTGGCTACTACTACCTCGTCTCCAACGAGTTCTACTGGTACGCCGGCGGCACGGCACCGTCGTCGTACGTCCATGAGTGGGCCACCGACTATGCCGGCGATGCTGTCTACAACCAGTTCTGCTACTTCTGATGGGCTCCGGGAAAGGATCGATCGTCAGCTGGACGTTAGTGGTCATACCCCTGTCCGCAGCGTTGCTTGCAGGAGGGTATGCACTCGCGGCTGAGGCTCCCTTTGACGGAGGCACGGCATCTGCACAAGACGCGGTCGGGCAGGGTGCTGCCCCGTCCATGCCTTCACCGGCGTCGAAGAAGGTCGTCCCGTCTCGCATATTCACGATGAGCGCTTCCCGGGCCACGGCCCAGGAAGCTCACTACATCGATCCGAGCGGAGACAATCCGGGCAACTCACCGGATGTAACCAACGTCACCGTTTCGACGAACGATGCCGCGACCTCCTACACGTTCCGAATCGAGATGCCTAATTACACCGGCCTCGCGTCCGGCCTCTTCGTCGACATCTACATCGACTCCGATCGAGACGGCCATGCGAATTACCTGATCCGGTTGTATGGCAGCGAGAACCGGATCGAGATCGACGCCTGGAACGGCTCTGGGTGGACTCCGTTTGTTGCTTCCTTGCTCCAAGGGACCTACGCCTTTCCAGAGGTGATCGATGTCGGCCGAACCGACCTAAGTGGGACGGGCGCCTTCTGGTTCTGGATCCGCGCATGGAAGTACATTGCGAACTCGTCGCCACCGTGCTGCTACGACAACGCGCCTGACGCCGGCGTTTGGGAGTACCGGTTGAGCACAGGATCGCCGACGACGACGACCGCCTCGACGGCGCCCGGTGGTACGACCGGAAGTGCAACGACGACGACTAGGCGTCCTCCTCCTCCTCCGCCCCGTCCCGGCGCTGCTCCGTCTGGTCCGCCGCCTCCAGGAATACCGAGAAGCCGTGGCACTGCGACCGCGCCGACCGGACCCGCGAATCCGTCGAATCCGTCGGGCGCGGCTCCATCGGCGCGGACGACGCCTTCGGCCCCGAAGTCTCGAGTGAAGCTCGTTGTCGAGTCGTTCACGCTCTCACCCAAACGACTACGGACGGGTCGCGTCACAGCGAGGTTGCGCATCATTCGGGACGACACGGGCGCCCGGATTCCGGATGGAGTCGTCACGTGCAGCGCCGCACTCGGCAAGAGACGGCTCCCGCCGTTGCGCCAAAAGTTCGTGCGTCATGTGGCCATGTGCGAGTGGCGCGTACCACCGCAGCGACGGAAGGCCAGTTTTTCCGGTCAGATACGCGTCGCCTACGGCGGCTCGACCGTGAAAAAGGGCTTCCGGGCCGCTCTCCGCTGATTCGCACCACCTCGTCGTCCCTCGAACGAGGCACCCGAATCGAGGGACGCTGATCCCTCGAACGAGCGCCGATATCGCCATGCATGGGCGCCTTCTGCCGGGCGCTTGCTGCGGCTGGGCTGCTCGCTTGCCTCTCCGCGTCGAGCGCGCTCTCGTCCTCGAACCACGCGACCACTCGCGTGCTCACGTACCGCTCGCCGCAGGCGTTGAAGACCCTCCTCGTACGCACCGGCTTCAAGGTCGAGCGGAACCTGCCGGCGCTCCACGCTGTCGAGGTCTCGGGTTCCACAGTCGGCTCACGCCCCGTCCCGCGCTACCCGAGCTCTCAGCCACAGTCGACCGAGCCGGCTGTCCGCGACATGTACTGGGCCGGCGTGCCCTACGAGTGGGAGTACACCGCCGCCCACGTCGACCAGGTGCCCGACTCGGTTCTCCGCGCCGCCGCCAGGATCAAGATCGCCGTCATCGACACCGGCGTCGACCTTCGTCAGCCGGACATCGCCGCCAAGAATCCGCAGGTCTACAGCGTCGTCCACCCCAAGAACCGGAACGATGTCCGTGACTACTACGGCCACGGGACCTTCGTCGCCTCATTGGCGGCAGGGTCGGTCACGAACGGCGACGGGATCGCAGGCTTCGGCGGCGACGCGCAGCTCCTCTGCGTGCAGGTCGCCTACCCGGACGGCTCGATCTCGGATGTCGACGAGGCGGCCGGAATCGTCTACGCAGTCAAACACGGCGCCAAGATCATCAATCTCAGCCTCGGGGGTCTCGACCCGTCGACCCTCGAGACTCGTGCCGTCCGCTACGCGCAGCGTCGCGGCGTCCTGGTCGTAGCCGCCGCCGGCAACGAGTTTCGAGACGGCAACCCGGTCGAATATCCGGCTGCGCTGCTGCAGCCGAACGGCTCGGACGGACGGGGTGGCAGCGGCCTCTCGGTCGGTGCCTCGACGCTGAAGGGCGAGCGCGCCTACTTCTCGAACACGGGCAGCTACATCTCGCTTGTGGCCCCCGGCGACACCGTCTTCGCCGCCCTCTCGGGCTATTCGGACTGGTCACGCGCGCCGCTGCCCGGCTCGACCGCGGGCGTCTACGGTTTCTCGAGCGGCACCTCCTTCTCGACGCCGGAGGTCGCAGGCGCGGCCGCGTTGGTTTGGGCCGCCAACCCGGCGTTGAACGCGCGGCAGGTCGCGACGATTCTCAAGCGGACCGCCTCGGGCCATGGGACGTGGAACCCGAGCCTCGGCTTCGGCGTCCTCGACGCCGGCGCAGCCGTGGCGCTCGCGCCGACGATCGGGCCGGCTGTCCCCGTAGCGTCGAAGCTCCTTCAGCGCGAGACGTCGAAGTAGGCCGAGCCGAGGAACTTGTAGCGAGCCGCCGAGCGCGGCCCGAAGCCCGCCCACGCGAACCAGCGATAGCGCCCGCCCGTCAGCCGGTAGCCGTGGCCCGCCCAGGTCCAGCTTGTCCGGAGCGTGAGCTGTGGCCGTAGCGGCCACGCCGCCAGGATCCGCTTGCGCTGCCGGAAGAGCTGGACGTGGTAGTAGCTCGCCCCGGCGACCGTCGGCATCCGAAGGACGGGCGCGCCGGCAGTGCGCGGGATGTAGCGGCGGTTGCGCAGGTTCACCGACTTCGGGAGAGCCAGCTTCGAGAGTCGCCGTGACTCGTTGCCGGCGCCGTCCTGCGTCTGGATCGAATATCGGTACTCGATTCCCGGCTGGATCTTCTTGTCGACGAAGCTGTCGCCGCTCCCGTTGTAGACGGTTTCGGGGCGGCCACGCCGCGCGGTCCGCGTGATCGTCGCGACGTCGTCGACGCTCGACGGCTTCCAGCGAACGACATCAGCAACCGCCTGACTTTCGACCGACAATCGGGACAGCGTCGGAGCCTCCGCGTCGTAGTCGATCGCGAACGAGGCGAAGCCGACATTGCCCGCCCGGTCGGTACAGCTTCCGTTCGCGAGGATTCCCCTGCCGCTGGGACCGCGGTAGTGAGCAGACGTGCACGAATCGACGCCCGAGACGCCGTCGTCGCCGACGAACTGCACGTCGAGCGGATGGTTGTACCAGCCGTTGTGATCTGGAGGACGGTTGGCACGGGCCGAGACGGCTGGGGCCGTGGCGTCGAACCGCAGCGGGAACGCGCGTGCGGCCACGTTCCCGGCGTTGTCGGTGCAGCTTCCGCTGGGAGCGGCGCTTGCCGCGTCTGGGCCGGTGTAAGTCAAGGGGGACGTGCACCCTCCGAGGCCGGAGGTCGCATCGGTGCCGCTCCAGCTGATCGTGACCGCGTGGTTGTACCAGCCGTTCGCGTCCGCGGGTCGGCCCGGCGCCGCCGAGATCGCTGGAGCCGTAGCGTCGAACTTCAGGGGGAACAAGAGCGAGGACGAGACGTTGCCGGCGACGTCCGCGCAAGTGCCGCTTGCGGAGGCCGTACCGCTGTCCGGGCCGTTGTATGTCGCCGATGTGCAGCCGGCGATTCCGGAAAGCGCGTCCGTACCGCTCCAGGTGATCAGGACCGGGTGGTTGTACCACCCCGACTGATCCGGCGCCCGCGCCGCCACAGCTGAGGTCGCGACCGGCGGAGTGGCGTCGAACTTGAAGGGGAAAATTACGGTCGGCGCCGTGTTGCCGGCCTTGTCCGTGCAGGTGCCGCTCACCGACCCGCTTCCGTTGTCAGGGCCGTTGTAGTCGGTCGCCGCGTTGCAGGTGTCGACGCCCGAGGCCGGATCCGCGCCGACCCAGCCAATCGTGAGCCCGTGGTTGTACCAGCCGTCCGAGTCAGGGGCTCGGCTCGGTGCGGACGAGACCACCGGCGGCGTCGCGTCGTACTTGATCTGGCTCGCCGCCGAGCCGACGTTGCCGGCCTTGTCGGTGCAAGTTCCCGCCGAGGCGGCGCTTGGGCCGTCCGGCCCCGAGTACGACCTCGCGGCGCTACAGGTGTCGACCCCGGAGGTCGCGTCCGTCGCGCTCCACGAGATCGTGACCGGGTGGTTGTACCAGCCGTTCTGGTCGGGAGCCCGACCCGGCGTCGCCGTCACGGTCGGCGCGGTGGCGTCGTACTTCAGCGGAAACGAGGAAGAGGTCGGGTTGCCGGCCTTGTCGGTGCAGTTGCCGGATACCGAGGCCCCAGTGCTGTCGGGGCCGGAGTAGCTAACCGGGTCGCTGCAGGTCTCAAGTCCGGAAACGGAGTCCGAACCGCTCCACGAGATCGTGACCGGGTGGTTGTACCAGCCGTTCGCATCGGTGGCCCTGCCGGCCGTCGCCGAAACGGCCGGGCCGGTCGCGTCGTACTTGAACAGGAACGCGACTACGGTCGACGTGTTCCCTGCTTTGTCGGTGCAGCTTCCTGGTTGTGATGCGCTTCCGGTGTCGGGTCCGCTGTACGTCACCGACGTGCAGGTGGCGATCCCCGAGGTCGCGTCGTTTCCGCTCCAGCTGATCCCGATCGCGTGGTTGAACCAGCCGTTCTTGTCCGGGTTCCGGGCCGCCGAGGCCGAGACCCCAGTTGGAGCCGTGGCGTCGTACTTGAGCGAGAACGCCAAGGTCGTAGAAGTGTTGCCCGCCCTGTCGATGCAGACGCCGCTCGGTGCGGCGCTCCCGGTGTCGGGCCCGTTGTACGTGGTCGATGTGCAGGAGGCAATGCCCGAGGTGGCGTCGCCGCCGCTCCAGGTGATCCCGACCGCATGGTTGAACCAGCCGTTCGAGTCCGGCGCTCGAGCCGCAGCGGCGGAGATGCCGGTCGGAGCCGTGGCGTCGAACTTGAGCGGGAGTGATGACGACGCCGAATTGCCGGCCTGATCGGTACACGTTCCGCTCGGGACGGCGTTGCCGGAGTCCGGGCCGTTGTAGCTCAGGGGAGACGTGCAAGAGGCGACGCCCGACAGTGCGTCCGAGCCCGCCCAGCTGATAGTGACCGCGTGGTTGTACCAGCCGTTCGCGTCCGGGGTTCGGCTGGCGCTTGCCGTGACGGCCGGCGCGGTGTCATCGAACTTGAGGGGGAAAGAGATCGACGAGCTCGTGTTTCCCGCCTTGTCGATGCACGTTCCGGTCGGAGTCGCGTTCGCGGAGTCTGGGCCGCTGTAATTGATCGATGTGCAGGATGCGATCCCGGACGTGCTGTCGCTTCCGCTCCAGCTGATCGCGACGGCGTGGTTGTACCACCCGTTGTGGTCCTGTCCCCGTGCGGCTGCCGCCGAGACGCCCGTTGGAGCCGTGGCGTCGAATTTGAGCGGGAAGGAAGCCGACGCCGAGTTGCCGGCCTGGTCGGTGCAAGAGCCGCTCGGTGCGGCGTTGGCGGAGTCAGGCCCGTTGTAGCTGACCGACGACGTGCACGAGGCGACCCCCGATGTCGAATCGCTCGCCGACCAGCTGATCGTGACAGCGTGGTTGTACCAGCCGTTTGTGTCCGGCCCTCGGCCGGCACTAGCGGTGACTGCCGGCGCGGTGTCGTCGAACTTGAGCGGGTACGTAACGATGGCAGACGAGTTGCCCGCCTGATCCGTGCAAGCTCCGCCAGGCGCCGCCGACCCGCTGTCAGGGCCGCCGTAGCTGATCGAGGTGCAGGAGGCCATGCCGGAGGTGGCGTCGCTCCCACTCCAGGTGACTCCGACGGTGTGGTTGTACCAGCCGTTGTGGTCCGGAGTTCGTCCAGCCGCCGCCGAAACCCCGGTTGGCGGGTCGGCATCGATCTTGATCGGGCTCGTGGTGACCGAGATCTGCGAGTTGTCGACCAGGGTCGCCGTGCACGTCCTTGTCGTACCTGTTGTCGGTCCATCGATTCGTATAGCCAGCTCGCAACCAGAGGTCGACGCGACCTGCGACGACGGATCCGCGATCGCCCAGTGGAGGACGACGAAGTCCCCGCCGGAACTGCCTCGGTACCACCCGTTGGTCCCTGCAGTTCCGGCAATCGTGTAGGAGATCGAAGGCGAGTTGTCGGCCGGACTCGGATTTGCCGCCGGCGCCAGCCACATCAGGCCCAGGACTGTCAACGACGCCGTGAGCAGGCGTGTGATGCGCCGCAGCCAAGATCTCCGCTTCGAGATCATCGAGCTGCTCCAGGCGACGGCATGGCGTTACAAGTCGGGCCTCAGCGTCCCGGAACAATGAACGTCGAGTGGCCGATCAGCCTGTAGCGCGCAGCTGCTCGTGCGCCGAAGCCCGCCCATGCGAACCATGCGTACTTCGCTGGGGTCAGCCGGTATTGGCGACCGGCCCAGCGCCAATGCGCGTGGAGCGCGAGCTGGGTCCTTAGCGGCCAGGCGGCGAGAATGCGCTTGCCGTTTCGGAACAGTTGAACGTGGTAGTACGACGCGCCCGACCGGGCCGGCCAGCTAAGGATCGGCTGCTTCGACGCCCGAGGCGTGTATCCAATCTTCCCGAGCGAGACGACCTTGGGGAAAGCGACGACGGTGCGGGAGGCTGAGGCGTTTCCCGCCTGGTCGGTGGTGTGGACGCCATACGTGTACTCGACGCCGTCTTGAATCTTCTTGTCGACAAAGCCGTTGCCCGTACCCGAGTAGAGCGGCAAAACCTTTTGGCTGCCGCGCGCGACACGAGTCACTTCGGCAACGTCGTTAGGGCTTGTCGATTTCCAGTGAAGAATGTCCGCGCCGTCGTCGCTTCGAACCGAGACCGAGCTCAGTTGGGGCGGCGTCGCGTCGTACTTGAACCCAAACGATGTCAAGGAACTGTTGCCGGCAACGTCCGTGCAACCCCCCGAGATACCTGCAGCCCCGCTGTCGGGGCCCGAGTACGTAAGCGAATTGCACGATGCAACGCCGGACGTAGCGTCGGTCCCTGTCCAGTTGATTGCGAACGCGTGGTTGTACCAACCGTTTGCGTCAGGACCCCGGGCTGCGCTCGCGGACACACCCGTCGGGGGCGTGTTGTCGATCATCAGCGGGGTTGTCGTCTTCGAAACCTGCGAGTTATCGAGGAGAGTGACCGTGCAGCTCCTCGTCGTGCCGGTGGTTGGCCCATCCACTCTGACCCCGCCGACTTCGCAGCCCGACGTACTTTGGATTTGGTCAGTCGGGATATTGACCGTCCATTTGACGACGACGTAGTCGCCGCCCGAGCTTCCCCGCCACCAGCCGTTCGTCCCGGCGATCCCGTTGATCGTGTATGCGATCGGCGACGTGTCGGCGGAGGTCGGCTCGGCGCCGAAGAGCATCGACAGGCCAACAACGACAAGCGAAACCCGGACGAACTTCGTGAAGCGCGCACGCGAAGTGCGTGCTCTACAACCCCTCTGCCATGGCGTCGGACGGCGAGACATGGCTCTCTCCCCCAAATTGTGCGGAACCTGTCTTGTGAGCTTAACTCTCTAAACGCCGCGTTTCCACTGCTAACGGCTCGGAGGCGGGAGCGGTGGGGGAGTGCTCGACCCGGCCCGGGGAGCCATGAGCGGTGTCGGGCCACCACTCGTGCTCGAACTCGATGTCGTACTCGTTCCATTCTGGCTGGACGACGTCGTGCTCGAGGATTTGGGAGTGGGTGCCGGGGGCGGGCTGGCCGAGACCGTTCGCACCGCGAGGATCGACGTCCTCGAGGCCGACGCCGAAGGTTTCTCGACGGCCGGGCGAGATGTTCTCGCAGGGGTCCGCGCCCGCACTTTTGAGGTCGTGGCGTGCTTCGCGGCCGTTTGCGGCCGTCGGTTCGAATTCTCGCCCGGCGTGCTCTTGGACGCAGCCACCGAGCCTGCGTGCTCGGCGACCGCCTTCGGCGCTGATCGTGGGAGGCCCTGCACGATCGCGACTGCGGCGCCTACCGCCAATGCGCCGCCAAGGGCCCCCAGCATCGCCCACGACAAGGAAACCCGGAGGCGTGGAAGTGATGGTGCTTCCCAGCGGCGGGTAGCACGGGACAAACCGAGCTCGGCGGCCCAGAACGCGACGCCTCCGTAGCGGCTTGCGGCGACGTACAGATCGGTATGTCCTTCGGCCTTGAACTCCCGCGCGGAGGGCCAAGCCGGCCGGCCCGCGCAGAAGTGCACCAGCTCTGCCCGGATGCGTTCACTCGTCCAGTGGCGGCGAGACGAATTCGGCTCCTGGACGAGGACGTAGCGGGTGGAACGTCCGGCGCCGACCCGCTCGAGGACTCCGGCTTCGACGAGCTCCGCGAGATCGTAGGCCGCCTGCGATCGGCTCACCCCCGCGAGTTCCTGATATCCGCCACGAGTCAGTTCCGACTCGCCGCCGTCGCGCATGAGAGCCAACGCGCGGCGCTGAGCCGGCTTGAGTTCCTGTCGGGCGGAAACTGGCGGCATCCCCTGACTCCTCGGCCGAGTTCGCAACTCCAAAGATACCGCACTCGAAGCCCAAGTTTGCAAGTCATCGAAGGCTCGGCCATAACCCGATGCGGTCTTTGTGGGCGCGATCGGGAAGCCGATCCGCCGTCCGATAGGAGCCGCTTATCCCGTTGCGCGTCGGTTCGCAAAGACCCACCGCGGTCCCCTGAAATCCTGGTTTGCATCCGCTTCTCGGCACGAGGGGTCGCGCGCAGCGGCTTGGTTTGCCTTCGTCCAATCCGCCCGGGCTTGCGTCCAATCGTTCTGTAAGGGCGAAATGATCATTGCAATCGAATTCATGGATTTATCGTGAACTTGTTCAAATAAATTTCATAAATACACGGAAAAACAGCTTGAAATTGAAGAAGAAAGTGGTAACGTCGCTTTTGCCTTCAAACGCGCTCCAGACAGGGGGATTTCAGCGATGCAAGCGGCTCATGGCGTCACCGGCAAGCGGAAATTCGCCCTCGCGGCGCTGCTGACATTCCTCGTTTTTGCAGGGTCTTTGGCTACGGCGCAACGCGCACGCGCCGACAGCGGATCGCCGGCTCCGAACGCGGCGGGTGAGGTCGCCACCCCGCCGTCTCCAGACCCGTCGACCCCGCAGCCAGCCACGGAACCGCAGCCGGCCACGGATCAGCAGTCCACGACCGACCAAAACGCCAATGCCACCGCGGCGGCGGAGCAGCCGCAGCAGTCGAACGTCGTGATCATCATCCGCATCAACAGCCCCGGCGATGACGTCGTTACGCAGACCAACGTCGTCTCCGTCGTGGCCGTAGGCGCCAACCAGAGCTCGACGACACAGAATTCGGGTCTGCCCGGCCCGTCCGCGACCGGAAC
>Ga0207693_10004887_pt1 | contig 11263 bp, 9 predicted proteins | sample LARL81metaG_FD_184347 | JGI IMG/M metagenome (GOLD analysis project Ga0207693, IMG submission 184347) | Corn, switchgrass and miscanthus rhizosphere microbial communities from Kellogg Biological Station, Michigan, USA - LAR L8-1 metaG... | ecosystem: Host-associated > Plants > Roots >... | reverse complement strand
AGCTCTTCGACCGTGGATTCAAGCTCAGGGATCTCGGCAGCGAAGGATTCGTCGTCGGCGGCGAGTTCTTTCGCAGCTTCGAGGTCGCCGCGGGCGGTCTCGAGCTTGCGATAGGTCGCGACGATCGGCGAGACCTGCGCGAACCGTCGGCCCACCTTGCGAGCCGCCCCCGGATCTGCGTGCAGGTTAGGGTCGGAGAGCTGACGCTCGAGGTCGGCATGCTCGGCCAGCAACGCATCGATCACTCCGCCCGGCTGAGCCGGGGATCCTGCGCGTGCGGTGTCCGTCATGGCGCCCTCCTTCCCCGGAACGCACTCCGGCCGTTTTTTTCGCTAAACGCAAACCGACGCCCGGCCTGCGCTCGCGCGTCAGATCGGGCGTCGGGAAGCCAGCTATTTGTCGTCTGTGCTTTTCTCGGCAGCCTTGTTCTGTCCCGTCGCTGCGCTCGCCCCGGCTCGCTTGCCGTAGCGCTTCTCGAAGCGGGCCACGCGGCCGCCGCTGTCGAGGATCTTCTGCTTGCCGGTGTAGAACGGGTGGCACTGCGAGCAAACCTCGACGTGAATCTGGCCGCTCTTCTTCGTGCTACGCGTGGTGAACGTGGCGCCGCAACCGCAGTGCACCGTCGTCTCGACGTAGTCAGGGTGAATACCCGATTTCATGGTTTCCTCTTCAATCGTGGGCCCCGGGTCGCCCCTCCCCGAAGTGGAGTTATCGGCGTGAACCGGAACCGAGGGTGTCGGCGGTCCATTATGCCAGCTCAACCGCCAGCAGCCTAAACGCGTGCCAGTGGGCGGGTATTCCTCCCGCAACGCGGGAGGACAGATCTAGAAATGTGTATACCGTGACACAATGCTCTGGTGACGAGCGGCACCGCCACCAAGAACGTCCGCGATCGGCTGATTGACGCCGCGGAAGTCTGTCTGCGCGCCAAGGGAATTCGGTCGACGACGGTGTCCGAGGTAGCCGAGGTCGCCGGCGTGTCACGAGGCTGGCTGTACCGGCATTTCCCCGACAAGGTGTCCCTGCTGGGCGCCGCGATCGTGCGCCTCAACGAGACGTACTGGTCCGAGGCACACGCCCTGCTCGAGCAGGTCGAGGGCCTGGATCGCCAGATGGCCCTGGGCATCACTCGCGCCCGCAGCGCGTACGACGATCCCGGCGCGCTGCTGATGAAGCTGCGAATGGATGAGCCCGACGAGTTCGCGGCCTGCGCAGGCGCGGGCGTGCAGGGCCTTGTCCCCGATCTGGCCGACTTCTGGTCGCGCTATCTGATCGCCGCACGCGACCGCGGCGAGATCCACCAGGACACCGACATCGCCGAAGCGTCGGAATGGGTGGCGCGCGTACTGCTTTCGCTCTCCACTGTTCCGGGCAACACGCTTGACCCCAGTGACGCCGACGCGGTGGCGGCGCATGTGCGCCGCTACGTCATGCCCGGATTGCGGGCCGACCCCGCGGTGTGATTTCGGTGCGCTAATCGACGCTAGGCGTACGTTAGCGCGCCGAAATCGCTACTTAGTCGGCGTCCATCGAGCCCGGTGCGGTCTTGGAGACCTGCACCAGGAACTCGTAGTTGTTCTTGGTCTTGCGCAGCTGGCTCATCAGCAGGTCGATGGCCTGATGCGGGTCGAGACCCGAGAGCACGCGGCGCAGCTTGTGTACGACCGCGAACTCGTCTGGCGAGAGCAGCAGCTCGTCCTTGCGGGTGCCGGACGGGTTCACGTCGACGGCCGGGAAGACCCGCCGCTCGGAGATCTTGCGGTCGAGCTTGAGCTCGGCGTTGCCGGTGCCCTTGAACTCCTCGAAGATCACCGTGTCACCGGTCGATCCGGTCTCCACCATCGCGGTCGCGATGATCGTCAGCGAGCCGCCCTCCTCGATGTTTCGCGCCGCGCCGAGGAACCGCTTTGGCGGATACAGCGCGGTCGAGTCGACACCACCGGACAGGATGCGGCCGGATGCGGGCGACGCGTTGTTGTACGCGCGGCCCAGTCGGGTGATCGAGTCGAGCAGCACGACGACGTCCTTGCCCTGCTCGACGAGGCGCTTGGCCCGCTCGATCGCCAGCTCCGCGGCCTGGGTGTGGTCCGACGGCGGACGGTCGAAGGTCGAGGCGATGACCTCACCCTTCACCGAGCGCTGCATGTCGGTGACCTCTTCCGGTCGCTCGTCGACGAGCACCACCATCAGGTGGCATTCCGGGTTGTTCCTGGTGATCGCGTTCGCGATGTCCTGAAGGATCGTGGTCTTACCGGCCTTTGGCGGCGACACGATCAGCGCACGCTGCCCCTTGCCGACCGGCATGATCAGGTCGATGACGCGGGTCGTCAGCTTCTCGCTGGTGGTTTCCAGGCGCAGCCGCGCGTTGGGATAGAGCGGGGTGAGCTTGGTGAAGTCCGGGCGCTTCTTGGCGTCCTCGACCGGGCCACCGTTGACGGTGTCGAGCCGGACCAACGGGTTGAACTTCTGCCGCTGGTTGGGCTGCTCACCGTCCTTGGGCACGCGCACCGCACCGGTCACCGCGTCGCCGCGGCGCAGACCGTTCTTGCGCACCATGTTCATGGAGACGTAGACGTCGTTGGGGCCGGCCAGGTAGCCGGAGGTGCGGACGAACGCGTAGTTGTCGAGCACGTCGAGGATGCCCGCGACGGGCTGAACGACGTCATCCTCACGCAGCTCGGTATCGCGGTCACCACCGCCACCGCCCTCGCTGCCGCGTTCGCGGCGCCTGCGGTCACGGAACCGGCGGCCGCGGCGTCCGCCACGGCCCTCGCCGTCGTCATCGCCGGCGTTGCCGCCGCGGTTCTGGCCGCCCTGATCGCCTTGCTGATCGTCGGACTTGGTGTCCTGCTTCCGGGCCTTCTCACCTTGGGTGTCGGCCTTTTTCTGCTGGTCGGACTCCGGCTTGTTCTCGTCCGCGCCGCCGGGGGCACCGGCCCCGCGAGCGGCACCGCGACGCTCACGGCGCTGGGGAGCCTGCTCCTCGGCGGGCTGCTCGGTCGCGCCGGCCTCGGTCGCGGTGTCGGCTGCAGGCTTAGCGGTGTCGGTTGAGTCGCTGCTTGCTGCGGCCTGCGGGCGGCCGTTGGACTCGCCACGGCGTTCACGGATGGCGGCGACGAGTTCGCCCTTGCGCATTCCGGACGCACCCGCGACGCCGATCTGCTTGGCCAGCGCACGTAGTTCGGGCAGCACCATGGACGACAGGGACGCGGGGCGATCGCCCGACGCGACGTCGGCCGTGGGCGCGGTTTCCGCGGTGGACGTGCCGTTTGTAGCGTCTGCGGCGGAGTCGCCTTGGGAAGATGATTTGTCTGAATTCACGGGTTGGGTTTGCGGCAGCTCGACGTTCTCGTCGCTACCACCAGCCGTGATGAGGTCCGTTTCAGTCACGGATTTCCTTTCTGATCCCCCGCTGGTCAAGTCGACGCGGGGGTCCGGGGCACTCAGCTGACGCGCTGAATGCGGAGGTCCCACCATTGCCTCTGCAACGGTGATCGCCGGGATTCGCCGGTATGCGGCGAACCGTCAGTCCACAAGATTGAACACCTAAAAGGGAAGTGGTTGTCCTAGTGTCGGCGCAGGCAGAGACGCTACGATTGCTGGACGACAGCGAGAATAACCCGCTTCGGGGCTGGAAGCAAGAAACACCCTGATTCGCCTGTGACTCGTGTGATCCGCAAAGTTAGCTCCGAGCGGCCACGCCCGACGTCCATCGGACGCCTTCACCAACGGCCATCTTGCTGACGGTGAACCCGTTGGCAGTGCCGTACTCCAACGCCTCTGCAGGCAATTCTGGGTGGGGACTCAGTGCGATGACCGCAGGACCGGCACCGGAGAGCACCGCCGCAACACCACAACGCCGGAGTATCCGCAGGTATTCCGCCGATGCCGGCATGGCGGCTGCACGCTGGGGCTGGTGCAGGACGTCCTCTGTCGCCTCCATCAGTAGATCCGGCCGCTCGGTCAGCGCCACCACCAGCAGCGCTGCGCGGCTGACGTTGAACCGGGCGTCGGTGTGACTGACCTCGTTGGGAAGCAGCACGCGCGTCTCGGCCGTCGACGAGCGCTCCTCGGGGATCGCCGGAAACAGGTGGATGTCGGGGTGCAGCCGCAGCGGCGCTGCCGCATAGCGCGGCAGCACGCCTTCGTGTTCGGTCCAGGACACCACCGCGCCCCCGAGGACGGCGGCCGAGGCGTTGTCGGGATGCCCCTCGAATTCGGACGACAGCTGGATCAATTCTGATTCACTGAGCGGTGTCGAGCCCACTTGCGTCACAAGCCCGTTGACGACGGCGAGTCCGCCGACAACAGCCGCGGCCGAGGAGCCGAGCCCGCGGGAATGTGGAATCCCGTTGCGGCAGTGAATATTCAGCCCAGATGCAGTGACGCCCGTAGCCTGCATTCCGTGCTCGATGGCCCGCACCACCAAGTGAGTCGAATCCAGCGGAACCTGGCCGGCGCCTTCGCCCTCCACATCAATCGTGAGGCCGGATTCGGTTGTCTCGACGACGATTTCGTCGTAAAGGCTCAGCGCCAGTCCGAGACTGTCGAAACCGGGCCCGAGATTGGCGCTCGATGCCGCCACGACGGCGGTCGCCGTCAGCCCGGCCGGCAGAGTCTGCCTCACTCTCGAAGTCTCCTGCTCCCCACGTGCGCGGCTTAGTCCAACCCCAGCTGCGCGGCCACGGCGACGGGATCAACCGGCACCGGAGTGACGGCGGGCATGCCCTTCAGCGCGGTGTCGGGATCCTTGAGGCCGTTGCCCGTCACTGTGCACACCACCGTCGATCCCTTGGCCACCCAGCCGTCCTCGATCGACTTCAGCAGGCCGGCGATGCTGGCCGCCGACGCGGGCTCGACGAAGACGCCCTCGACGCGCGCCACCAGGTGATACGCGGCGAGGATCTCCTCGTCGGTGGCGGCAAGGAAACGGCCGTTGGACTGCTGTTGCGCCTCGACCGCGGATGCCCACGATGCCGGCGACCCGATCCGGATAGCGGTGGCGATGGTCTCGGGGTGACTGACCGGCTCCCCCAGCACGAGCGGTGCAGCGCCCGCGGCCTGGGTGCCCAGCATGCGGGGTAGCCGGTCGGACAGCCCGTCACGGTGGTACTCGGTGTAGCCCTTCCAATAGGCGGTGATGTTGCCCGCGTTGCCGACGGGCAGCGCATGGACGTCGGGCGCGGTGCCGAGCGCGTCGACGATCTCGAATGCCGCGGTCTTCTGCCCTTCGATGCGGAACGGATTGACGGAGTTGACGAGCGAGACGGTCGGAAAGTCGGCGGTGAGCTTGCGGGCCAGCTCGAGGCAGTCGTCGAAATTGCCGTCGATCTGGATGATCTTCGCGCCGTGCATGACCGCCTGCGCGAGCTTGCCCATCGCGATCTTGCCCTGCGGAATCAGCACCGCGCAGGTGATGCCTGCGCGTGCTGCATACGCCGCGGCCGACGCCGATGTGTTTCCCGTCGACGCGCACAGCACGGCCTGCTGACCCCGCGCCACTGCCTCGGTGACGGCCGTGGTCATGCCGCGGTCCTTGAACGAACCCGTTGGGTTGAGGCCTTCGACCTTGAGATGCACTGTGCACCCGGTGTATTCCGACAGCCGCGGCGCTGAAACCAGCGGGGTGCCGCCCTCGAGCAGGGTGATCGCCGTCCAATCGTCCTCGACCGGCAGCCGGTCGCGGTACGCAGCGATCAGCCCCGGCCAGGGCTGATGGACGGCCTTGGGAAGAGTGCTCATCGGGTCGTTGCGGCGTGGAATCCTCTGGCTTTAGTCGGGGGAGGTAACGCCGCTTCTCCTTTCGATAACTTGTCGGTGGTACCGGCTAGGTTGCTGGCGTGTCGCGTTACCGGTGGCTTCCTACCGCTGAGCAGGGGGCTGTGTTGGCGGAGCATTGTCGCCATGCCCGGTATGTGTGGAACCTGGCCTTCGAGCAGCAGCGGCATTGGCAGCCCGGTCGCCGCGCGCCCGGCTATAGCGAGCAGCGTGCTCAGTTGACCGCGGCCCGTGCCGAGCACGACTGGCTGGCGGCCTGGTCGCAAACGGTGCAGCAGCAGGCGCTGCGGGACCTCGCCCAGGCGATGCGCAACTTTTTCGGCGGACCCCACCGCCGCCCGACGTGGCGCAAAGCCGGTGTGCATGAGGGATTCCGGCAGGTCGCGGTGAAATCGCATCATGTCGAGCGTCTGAATCGCCGGTTGGCTCAGGTGTGGGTGCCCAAGGTCGGCTGGGTGCGCTTCCTCGACGTGCGTGCGATGACCCACAGTGCACGGGGAACGGTGGCGCAACCTGGTGTGCGGGTAGCTCAGAAACGCGGTCTGAACCGAGCTATCAGACGAAGCGGTTGGGCTCTGCTCGCTACGCGTTTGCAGCACAACGCTTTCGGTCGCGTCGAGCACGTGTCGGCCGCGTACACGTCGCACCGATGCTCCGCGTGCGGGCACGTCGCTCCCGAAAACCGCAAGAGCCAAGCGGTTTTCGAGTGCGAATCCTGCAGCGCGGCGCCGTGCAACGCCGACGTGAACGCTGCACGCAACATCGCCGCCGGACGGGCGGTGACAGCACGAGGAGACCTCGGCACTAACCAGTCTGCGAACCGTGAACCTCAACTCTGCTCTCCTGCCGCCTAGGTAGTAGGTGGGGTTGGAATCCCGCGGCTTCAGCCAGGGGAGGACGTCAATCGCTGCTTCCTTCCATGCGGAGCACGCTGTTGACGCTCTGCACCATGTCGAGGTCGGCCAGCGCCGCAACGGTCTCCGACAACGCCGCATCGGTCGCCTGATGGGTGACGACGACGATGCGGGCGCCGCAGCGCTGACCGCCCTCGTCGACCATGCCCTCCTGGCGCACCTCGGCGATGCTGACCTCACGCTTGCCGAATTCGGCTGCGACAGCTGACAACACGCCGGGTCGGTCCGCGACGTTCATGTTCACGTAGTAGCGGGTGGGGATGAACCCGATGGGCGAGATCGGCAGCTTCGCATACTTCGACTCGCGCGGGCCACGGCCGCCCTGCACACGGTTGCGGGCGGCCATGACGACATCGCCCATCACCGCGGAGGCGGTCGGCGCGCCGCCGGCGCCCTGGCCGTAGAACATCAACCGGCCCGCGGCCTCGGCCTCCACCACGACAGCGTTGAACGCGCCGTTGACTGCAGCCAGCGGGTGGTCGAGCGGCACAAGCGCCGGATAGACACGCGCCGAGACCCGTTGCTGCCCTTCGTCAGTAGTGAGTCGCTCACATATGGCCAGCAGCTTGATGGTGCAGCCCAGTGCGCGAGCCGACTCGAAGTCGGCGGCCGTCACCTTGGTGATGCCCTCACGGTAGACGTCGTCGGCGGTCACGCGGGTGTGGAATGCGATTGAAGCAAGGATCGCGGCCTTGGCCGCGGCGTCGTACCCCTCGACGTCGGCGGTCGGATCGGCCTCCGCATAGCCGAGAGCGCTGGCGTCGGCCAGAGCACTGTCGTAGTCGGCACCGGTGCTGTCCATCTCGGAGAGGATGTAGTTGGTGGTGCCGTTGACGATTCCGGCGACCCGCAGCACGGTGTCGCCCGCCAGCGACTGGGTGAGCGGGCGGATGACAGGGATCGCACCGGCGACGGCAGCCTCGAAGTACAGGTCGACGTGGGCATGCTCGGCGGCCTGCGCCAATTCGCCTGTGGACACTGCCATCAGCGCCTTGTTGGCGGTGACGACCGACTTGCCCTGTTCGAGCGCGCTGAGGATGGCCTTGCGGGCAGGCTCGACCGGCCCCATCAGCTCGACGACGACGTCGACGTCGTCGCGGGACACCAACTCCTCGACGTTGTCGGTAAGCAGATCGATCGGCACGCCGCGGTCATCCGCTACGCGGCGCACCCCGATGCCGCGCAGCACGAGCGGCGCGCCGATGCGTGCGGTCAGGTCGCTGGCGCTCTCCTCGATGATGCGGACCACTTCGCTGCCCACGTTGCCGAGCCCCAACACGGCCACACCGATGGGCTTTTCGTCGTTATTCATGCGCAATACGCCTTCTCCTCGCTCACCGTTCACGGTTTACCTCACTTCCAGACTGAGCAGATCGTCGACAGTCTCCCGGCGCAGAATCAGGCGGGCCTGCCCGTTTCGCACGGCCACCACAGCGGGGCGACCGATCAGGTTGTAACGGCTCGACATGGAGTAGCAATAAGCACCCGTGGCGGCCACCCCCAGCAGGTCGCCGGGTGTGATGTCGTCGGGTAGCCAGGTGTCGCGCACGACGATATCGCCGCTTTCACAATGCTTCCCGACGACGCGCGACAGCGTCGGTGGTGCGTTGCTTGTGCGGGACAGGAGCCGCACGTCGTACTCGGCGCCGTACAGCGACGTGCGGATGTTGTCGCTCATCCCGCCGTCGACGCTGACATAGCAGCGGTGCGCGTTGGCGCTCACGTCCACATCCTTGACGGTGCCGACCTGGTACAGCGTGATGGTGCCGGGGCCGGCGATGGCGCGGCCGGGTTCGACCACGAGCCGGGGCGCGGGCAAGCCGACCGCGGCGGATTCGTTGCCGACGATGGCGCCGAGCTTGGCGGCCAGGTCCTGTACCGGTGGCGGATCGTCATGCGGCAGGTAGGAGATGCCGAGCCCACCGCCGAGGTCGACCGTGTCGAGTTGGCTTGTTTTGTCGACTCCGAACTCCGCGACGACATCATGCAGCAGGCCGATCACCCGGTGTGCGGCAAGCTCAAAGCCCGCGACGTCGAAGATCTGCGACCCGATGTGGCTGTGCAGTCCGACGAGGCGCAGGTTTTCGGTGGCGAACACGCGCCGCACCGCGGCCATGGCCGCGCCGCTGGCCAGCGACAGCCCGAACTTCTGATCTTCGTGTGCGGTCGAGATGAACTCGTGGGTGTGCGCTTCGACGCCGACGGTGACCCTCACGAGAACGTCTTGAACGACGCCGGCCGCACCGGCGATCGCGTCGAGGCGTTCAATCTCGGTCATCGAGTCGAGCACCACATGGCCGATGCCGGCCTTGACGGCAGCCGCCAGCTCGTCGATTGATTTATTATTGCCGTGCAACGCGATTCGCTCGGCCGGAAAGCCGGCGTGGAGCGCGACGGCCAATTCGCCACCGCTGGCCACGTCAAGGGACAGGCCCTCCTCATCGACCCAGCGCGCCACCTCGGTGCACAGGAATGCCTTCGCGGCGTAGCGCACATGTTCACCGCCGCCGAATGCGGCGGCGATCTCGCGGCAACGTGACCGGAAGTCGTCCTCGTCGATCACGAAGACGGGGGTGCCGAACTCGGCTGCAATATCGGTGACGGGCACGCCCGCGATCGATACCAAGCCGTCGTGGCCGCGAACGGTGTTGTGCGGCCACACGTTAGGAGCGAGCGTGAGCACGTCAGCCGGGGTCTGCGGCCGGGGCGGGGCGCCGCCGTGGTGGATCTCCTCAGCGTGCCTGGGCCCGGCGGGATGAGCGATCACATGCGCTCCGGAGCGGTGACACCGAGGATGGCAAGGCCGTTGGCGATGACCTGGCGGGTGGCCTGACACAGCGCCAGCCGCGCGGTGTGCAGATCGGTAGGCGTCTCATCGCCCTGCGGCAGCACCCGGCAGGAGTCGTAGAACCGGTGGTAATCACCGGCCAGATCCTCGAGGTAGCGCGAGACACGGTGCGGCTCACGCAGGGCCGCAGCGGTTTTCAGCACACGCTGGAATTCGCCGAGGTTGCGAATCAGCGCGCCTTCCTTTTCGTGCGTGAGCAGCTCGAGGTGCTCGGTGTTGGGGACGAGGCCCAATTCAGCGGCGTTGCGGGCCAGCGCGGCCAGCCGGGCATGCGCGTATTGCACGTAGTAGACCGGGTTTTCGTTGGACGCCGACGACCACAGCGCCAGATCGATGTCGATCGGGGTGTCGACGGAGGATCGGATCAGGGAGTACCGGGCGGCGTCGACACCGATGGCCTCGACGAGGTCGTCGAGGGTGATGACGGTGCCTGCACGCTTGCTCATCCGAACCGGCTGGCCGTCGCGGACCAAGTTGACCATCTGTCCGATGAGCACCTCGACGGTGGCCGGATCCTCACCGAGAGAGGCGGCGACGGCCTTGAGCCGGGCGATGTAGCCATGATGGTCGGCGCCGAGCATGTAGATGCACAGGTCGAATCCGCGCTGGCGCTTGTCGAGGTAATAAGCGATATCGGCGGCCACGTAGGCGGGTTGGCCGTCGCTCTTGATCACGACGCGGTCCTTGTCGTCGCCAAAGTCGGTGGTGCGCAGCCAGACTGCGCCGTCCTTCTCGTAGATGCTGCCCGCCTCGCGAAGTTTCGCGATGGCCTGCTCGACCCGGCCGGAGCTGTGCATCGAGTCTTCGTGGGTGTAGACGTCGAAGTCGGTGCCGAAGTCGTGCAGCGACTGCTTGATGTGGGTGAACATCAGGTCGACGCCGATGGCGCGGAACGTCTCGCGCATCTCGTCGTCGGGCAGGCTCAGCGCGTCGGGCTCCTTGGCGAGCACCTGAGCGGCGATCTCCTTGATGTAGTCGCCGGCGTAGCCGTCGTCCGGCGTGGGTTCGCCTTTGGCGGCGGCGATCAAAGAATTGGTGAACCGGTCGATCTGGGTGCCGTGATCGTTGAAGTAGTACTCGCGCACGACGTGTGCGCCCTGCGTGGAGAGCAGGCGTCCGAGCGCGTCGCCGACGGCCGCCCACCGGGTGCCTCCGATGTGGATGGGTCCGGTCGGGTTGGCAGAGACGAACTCGAGGTTGATGTTCTGGCCCTTGAGCGTGTCAGAGTCGCCGTAGTTGAGGCCGGCATCGATGATGTTGTTGACGATGACGCCCTGGGCCGACGCCTCGATGCGCAGGTTGACGAAGCCGGGGCCTGCGACGTCGGCGGACGCGATGCCGTCTTGCTCGGCCAGGGCCGCGGCCAGCCAGCCGGCCAGCTCACGCGGGTTGGCACCGACCTTCTTGCCGAGCTGAAGTGCGACGTTGGTGGCGTAATCGCCGTGGTCGGGATTGCGCGGGCGCTCGACGGTGATGGTGGCCGGCAGCGCGGACGCGTCGAGCCCATGCTCTGCCAGCACCGCGGCGGCGGTGGACTTGAGCAGCTCGGCCAGGTCGGCGGGGGTCACGAGGGTCCATCCTATGGTCTGAGGTGGTGAGCGCCCGAATCCGTTTCCACCCCTGAGATGCGTTAGGCTGTCGGAGCCCAATCGGCGCATTCTCGTCATGGTGCGCCCCCGTAGCTCAGGGGATAGAGCGTCTGCCTCCGGAGCAGAAGGCCGCA
>Ga0207693_10004886_pt1 | contig 11265 bp, 10 predicted proteins | sample LARL81metaG_FD_184347 | JGI IMG/M metagenome (GOLD analysis project Ga0207693, IMG submission 184347) | Corn, switchgrass and miscanthus rhizosphere microbial communities from Kellogg Biological Station, Michigan, USA - LAR L8-1 metaG... | ecosystem: Host-associated > Plants > Roots >... | reverse complement strand
ACAAGGTTTTCTCGCCCGCTCAACAAATATGGCACGGGCACGCTGACCATTGCAGGTAACGCCACCTATACCGGCGGCACCAGCATCTTCGGCGGAACGCTAGGGCTCGGCACCGGCGGCACGTCCGGCTCCATTCTCGCCAATGTGGCGTTCTGCAGCGATGCAAGCAATCCCCTTTGCGACCCGAGCACCAATAAGTTCCTCGTGTTCAATCGCTCCGACAGCAACACATTCGCCGGCGCCATCTCGGGGCCGGGCCAGGTGGTGCAGGTCGGCAGCGGGCAGACCATCCTGACCGGCGTCAGCAGCTACACTGGGCCGACCACGGTGCTTGGCGGGCTGCTCACGGTAAACGGCTCGATCACCTCGAGCGTGATTGTCAATGCCAGCGGCACGCTGGGCGGCAACGGCATCGTTGGCCCGACGACGATTCTTGCCGGCGGCACGCTGTCGCCGGGCAATTCGGTCGGCACACTCACGGTTAACGGCAACCTCGTGTTCGCAGCGGCGAGCTTGTACATGGTGGAGCTGCAGGGCAACACCGCCGACCGCACCAATGCGAGCGGGTCCGCGACGCTCGCCGGGACCGTCGGGGTGGTAAACCTGGGCTTCTGTCGGCGGCCGGAGGGCGCACCGGCTCGTTCGATTCCCTGACCCTGCCCAACCTCCCGGCTTTCCTCACCGCAAGCCTCGCCTATACGCCGACCGACGTCGATTTGATTCTCACGTCGGGCATCGGCTCGATCGCGGGCCTCACGCGCAACCAGTCAGCGGTCGCCGCCGCGCTCGATACTTCCTTCAATAGCGGCGGCGGCACATTGCCGGCATTGTTCGGCTTAGCGCAGAGCCAGCTCCCCGCGGCCTTGGACATGCTCTCCGGCGAAGGGGTGAGCGGCGCGCAGGAGACCGCGTTCGGCGCCGCCGGTATGTTCACCTCGATGATGATGGACCAGGGTGCGTTCTGGCGTAATGGAGAAACGATCGATGTCAACGGCGTCACCTTTGCCGGCGAGCCGTTGTCATACGCCCCATCGAAAAAGTCCAAAACCGATCATCCAGCCTTCAAGGCGCTCCTCACCAAGGAGCCACCGATGTTGCAGCCCCGCTGGCGGGCGTGGCTCACCGGCTTTGACGGCACTGCGAAACTCGCGGGCGAAGCCGGCATCGGCAGCGCCACCCTCTCGCACAACACCGGTGGGCTTGCAGCCGGGCTTGACTATCAGTTCGCCCCCGATCTCTTGGCCGGCTTCGCCATGGGCGGCAGCAGCTCGAATTTTTCCGTCCGTGATCGCATCACCAGCGGCAATCTCGAGGGCGAGCACTTCGGCGGCTACGCTGTCAAGACCTGGCGCGGGGTCTATGCGGCGGGCACGCTCGCTTTCGGCACGTTCCGCAACAGCGAGACGCGCAGCATTGTCGGCATCGGCCCGACCGAGACGGCGACCGGCAGCTTCGGCAGCAATCTCCTGAGCGGGCGCGTGGAGGTGGGCTCGAAGCAGACATTCAATTGGTTCACGGTCACGCCCTTTGCTGCCGTGCAGTTCGCCGAGCTTTGGCAAAACGGCTTCACCGAGACGAATGCGGTGCCGCCCGCCGCCGCGGGCCCGCTCGGCCTGAGCTATGGGCGGACCAGCGTCCCCTCGCTGCCGACCTTCGTGGGCGCAGAGCTCAATACCCGCATGGCGTTCGCCAACGGGATGGTGCTGTCGCCCTATGCCCGGGCGTCGTGGGTGCACGAGTTCGAACCCAACCGGACGATCAACGCATCGTTCATCGCGCTGCCGGGCGCGGCGTTCACGGTCGACGGCCCGCGCGCGGCGAGCGACGCCGTGCGCATCGACGCCGGCGCCAAGCTCGCGTTACGGCGGAACGCGTGGCTGTTCGCGAGCTTCGACGGCGAGTTCTCCTCTCGGAGCCAGAGCTATGCCGGCAAGGCCGGAGCCAGGGTCGCTTGGTAGCCTGGAAGGTGGAATCAATGCCGGGTACGTAGGACAGAGTCGCGTGGCGAAGATTTGAGGTTTGCTCAAGCTGTCCGACTGAGAGTTAACCCAAGTAGCGCCCGCTGGCACCGATGACCACGACTAGCAGGCCGAGCGGCAAGTTGACGGCGATGATCTGGCGGATGCGGTTGAGGCTGGCGCCCGGCTGACGATAACGAATCGAAAACAGTACATAGCCAGCCGTTCAACAAAAGGCTCAACGCCCCGCCGTGCGGATGCCGTCGGGGCCCCCGGTGACTTTGACTCGGCCGGTGACGTTCAGGCTCTTGCCGTCGAAGCTGACGACCACTATGCGAGTCTAGACTGGAGGTCGACGCAGGAGAGAGATCATCCGTACTCATGTGATGAAGTGGTATATCTCGTTTAGCCCGATGAGCCCCACGACGATAAGATAGATCGCGATGACGTAGTTCAACAATTGTGGAACGATTAGAATCAAGATCCCCGCGATGAGAGCAATGAGCGGCGAAATGTGAGCGGCAGTGACTACCATGAGGACCTCCTTGGCAGGTGCATGAGAGAGTGTGGGGGCAACATTGTATCTCAGATTCGAGGCGCTGACTTCAAGATAATCTCCCACGAGGCGATTCAGGCAGTGCGCGCTTGGGCGCCAGGATAACCCTGCTTAAACGCGCGCTGCGACACGGCGACATGTGCGCATCCGGTCATGCAGGTAGATTCGTCGATTAGGCCACGCTGTCGCCCCGATGGATACGACATACGCGTTCAAGAAGGTCTTCCAAATCCACTCTGAGAGGTTTACCTTTTTGAACGACAGGGTTGCCATGGACCCAGGAATGATCGACCCGGGTCATCGCGCAGAATGCGAGTGCAGCCACGGGGTCTTCCGAGCCGGCGATTTCGAGCCGGCCGCTGTCGATCGCGATAAAATCTGCTGCACAGCCCGGCGCCAGCTGGCCGATATCATTGCGCCCCAGGAGCTTCGCTCCATTTCGGGTAGCCATTTCGAGCACGGTGCGCGCGCCGAGGAAGCTTTCGTCGCTTTCCGCTGTAACGCGCGACAGAAGAAGGGATGCGCGTATCTCCGTCAAGAGGTTCGAGGAGTCGTTGGATGCCGATCCGTCGACTCCCAGTCCCACCGCAACGCCTTGGTCCAAATAATATTTGACAGGGGCGATGCCGGAGCTCAGGCGCATGTTGGAGGACGGGCAGTGGCAAATCCCGCACCCGCAACGCCTCAGGACCGCGACATCATCGGGGTTGAAATGCACACCATGCGCGAGCCAGGTGTGAGGGGTCAGGCAGCCCAGCTCATCCGCCACCTGCACCGGTCGCTTACCGAACCTTTGCAGCGTGAAATCGGCTTCGGCCCTGGTTTCACCCAGGTGGAAATGCAGCTGCACCCCCTTTTGCGCAGCCAGAACGGCAGAGGCGCGCATCAATTCGGTAGTTGCCGAGCGCAGGGAGCTTGGGGCAACAAATACCTGGCGAAACGAGCCAGGCCGCACGTCATGGAAACGCTCTATGAGCTCGGCCGTGTCGGCCAGGATTCGATCTGCGTCTTCGACCAAGGACTGCGGGGCAAAGCCGCCATGGTCCCTGCCAATGTTTTGACTGCCCCGGCCCAGAAGGAAGCGGATACCCAGCTTGGCTGCGGCCTCGAACAAGGTGGAGGCGGCCACTCCGCTTGGCCACAGATAGTGGTGATCCGCAACGGTGGTGCACCCCGATAGCGCGATCTCGGCCAACCCGAGCTCGACCGCAAGCATGACTGCCTCGGGCGTCAACTTTTCCCATCGCACGTAAAGACCTCCGAGCCACCCAATCATGCTCTTGTTTTGCGATGCAGGATAGGCGCGGTCGAGTGATTGATAGAGGTGATGATGAGTATTGATGAAGCCTGGCAGCACGATGTGGCCGGAGAGGTCAGCGACCTCGTCCGCTTGCTGCGCCAGACTGTTCCTCTCCCCTATCGCCTCGATAAAGCCGTCGCGAATCAGCATTTCCCCGCCGGAAATTTCGCGACGGGCATCATCCATGGTAACGAGCACGCTCGTATTGCGCACCAGCAGTGTGCCCATGGGCCGTGCTTGCTCCAATTATTCCGAACACATCCAATGCGACACAATCTGATCGGAGCTTATCAGGTCTGCGAAGTGACGCTGCATGATCGCCAAAGAGCTTGATGAATTTTCGGCGAGCTCAAATGGATGCTGCCGCACACTCGCTGATACCTCCCCATGAAAGGCCCTGAAAGGCAGGGCCACGGCTGACTGTCATTCCGGCCGACCCGGGCTTGACCCGGGGGAGAGCCGGAATCCAGTAATCAACGCCGTTCGTGCATTCACGCGAGGCCATGGGATTACTGGGTCCCGGCTCGCGTGAGCCCGGCCGAGCCGGGCTCACTTGGCCGGGACGACGGTCATATGCGATTACCCTGTCCTGGACCGGAGATAGAACAATGGACAAAGTCGGCTTCTGCTTTCTTGACCGACCTGCAATTGCCCATCAGCTCGAGCTGGTCCAGCATGCCGAGAGGCTCGGATACCACTCGGCCTGGGTCTGCGAAACACGCTTGGCGCATGAAGGCTTCTCGGTGCTGGGCGCTTTTGCCGCGCTCACGAAGCGCATCAAGCTGTGCACCGGCATCGTCAATACCTGGACCAGGGGCCCGGCACTCATGGCCATGACACTTGCCACCCTCGACGAGCTTGCGCCTGGGCGCGTGATCTGCGGCCTGGGGGCATACTGGGATCCGCTGGCCTGGAAGCAGGGCATTGATCGCTCAAAACCGCTGAAGCAAATGCGAGAGTATATAACCGCACTGCGCAAGCTCCTGCATCTCGATGAGTTCAGCTACGAAGGAGAGTTTGTAAGGCTCCGCAATATCAGCCTGGACCTTGGGCACCACTCAAAGCGGGAACCGAAAGACGTCAAGCTGTATATCGGGCCGACCGGGCCGCTCATGACACAGCTCGCCGGCGAAATCGCCGACGGCGCGCTCCTCAATGGCCTGCTCTCGGTAAGCTATACGCGACAGATGGTCGAATGGATCAGGACGGGCGCCATGAAAGCCGGCCGCTCGCTGGACGCATTCGAACAGCCGCAACTGATCAATGTCTCGCTGGGAAACGACGAAGCGGAAGCTCGAAACCTGTCACGCTATGTCGTGACGAAATACCTTGGCCAGCAGCCTCACATCGGCAAAGCCTCAGGGCTTGAGCCCGAGCTCATCGAGCGCATCAAGAAAACCATGGGGGGCTGGCCGGCGCGTCCAGGCGGCATCGAGGATGCCATGAAGCTTGTGAGCGATGTGGTGACGGATTCGCTCACCATTTCCGGCAACGTCACGAAGGTCAAGGATCGTACCTGCGAGTGGATCCAAGCGGGAATCTCCTATCCCGTCATCCTGCCGTTGTCGGAAAATTACGGGGAGATCGTCGAGGCGTTCGCCCCCGGCCGGTGGTAGCGGGCGTACCAGCTTCCCGGCCTCGATGCGCACCGGCAGTTTTGTTTCGATTCGAAACGTCAGCCTTGTCTATGGGGAGGCAGAGGAAGCGATACTCGCCGTCCAGGATCTCTCGCTGGAGATTGAAAAGGGCGAGTTCGTTGCCGTTGTCGGCCCGAGCGGCTGCGGTAAATCATCGCTGTTGAAGCTCGTCACCGGGTTGCTGCAGCCCACCGCCGGCGAAATCCATGTCGGCGACGAGAGGGTACTCCGCCCTATTCGCGGCGTCGGCATGGCCTTTCAAAACCCTACTCTCATGCCTTGGCGCACGACTCTCGACAACATTATGCTCCCGTTTGAGATCGTGGAGCCCCATAAACGGCTCATCGGCCGGAACCGCGCTAAGTATACCGCGCAAGCTGAACAACTGCTGGCCACGGTGGGTCTTGGACAATTCGGCAGCAGGTTCCCATGGGAGCTTTCCGGCGGAATGCAGCAGCGCGCCAATCTCTGCCGCGCAGTCATACATCAGCCGCAGCTCTTGATGCTCGATGAGCCGTTCGGCGCGCTCGATGCGTTCACGCGCGAAGGATTGTGGAGCGTCATGCAGGAGCTCTGGATCGAGAAGCGCTTTACCGGAATGCTGGTGACGCACGATCTTCGCGAAGCGGCGTTTTTGGCCGACAGAGTGGTCGTGATCAGCCACCGCCCGGGTCGGGTGATTTACGAGGCCACGACCGATATCCCCCGACCCAGAACCCTCCATACCACGTTTGAGCCGCGCTTTATCGCGATCGTTCACGAGCTGCGGGAACGGATCAGTCAAGAACTGAACGTATGACCACCGCGCGGCGCCTCCAGATCGCAATACCTTGGCTGGTTGGAGTAGGCCTCCTTGCGGTCTGGGAGGCGGTCTGCAGCCTCTTCGACATTCCGCCCTTTGTCCTGCCGCGCCCCAGCCTCGTCTTCGCGACGATGCTCGACTATCGCGGGCCTTTGCTTCAGCATAGCCTCCACACCCTTTTCACGACGATCGTCGGCTTCGTCCTTGCCGTTACCGGCGGGACGGCGATCGGGCTCGCCGTGGGTGCATCGAGCTTCGTCTATGTCGGGCTTTATCCGGTTCTGATCGCCTTCAACTCGATCCCGAAAGTGGCGCTCGTCCCGGTGATCGTGATCTGGTTCGGTATCGGCACCGTTCCGGCTATCATCACGGCATTCAGCATTGCGTTCTTTCCGATAACAGTGAACATTGCGACGGGCCTTGCGACAATCGAGCCGGAGATGCGCGACGTACTGCGTTCGCTCGGAGCAAACCGGTGGGAGATTCTCACCAAGGTCGGACTGCCCAGGTCAATGCCCTACCTCTTTGCCTCCCTCAAGATAGCGATAACGCTGGCTTTCATCGGATCGGTTATCTCAGAAACAGTCGCATCGAACATCGGGATCGGTTATCTAATGCTTTCGGCCTCTTCACGCTTCGAAGTACCTTTGGTGTTTGCCGGCCTTCTTATTGTAGGCGCCATGGGAGTCGGCATGTATGCAGTCTGCGTTTTCTTCGAGCACCGAATGACGCGCTGGGCTTTCCGCAGCCAGGACCTGATAAGCTAGAGCATTTACGGCTGGCTCAAAACGAAACGGAACGCGCCGTTATGTAGGGGCGAGGCACTGCCTGGCCCCTTGGGCCACGCAATGCGTCGCTTCTACGAAGGTTGAGGCGGCGGCGCTGCCGCTGGCTTGGCCGGCCCGCTGGAAATCCGCTAAGTTGGCACAATGAGACGCCCACAGCCGGCTCGGCGGACAGGGCTTCAGTTTCGCCGATGGCCGTTCAGGAGATAAGGATGACGAAGACAACCTCGCGTCGCGCCTTTGTCGTGGGCGCGGCCGGTGCTCTTGCAACTCCGTTCGTCGCCCTGGGGCAAGCTTCCCGGCCGAAAGTACGGTTTGCGGTCGATTGGGTGTGGCAAGGAAATCATTCGATCTGGACCTATGCCGAGGATACGGGAATCTTCGCTGGCGAGAACGTCGAGCCGCAGCTTTCCCGTGGTTATGGCTCCGCCGACAATCTGACCAAGCTTGCCGGTGGTGCACTGGAGATGGCCCTCGTTGATCCCAATCTGCTGACCAAATTCAACCAGGATAACGCCGCGGCAAAGGCGATCTCCACCTGCATCGTTTACGATGCGGCTCCGAGTTCCGTCGTCTTTCTGAAGTCCTCGGGGATCAAGACGTTGAAGGACCTCGAGGGCCGCACTCTTGCAATTTCCGAAGGTGATGCAACCTGGCCTCTGTTTCAGGTGTTGTGCCGGATCAACAACGTTGATCTGAAAAAGATCAAGATTGAGAACATGAGCGGGCAGCTGCGCGACAGCATGGTTATTCAGAAGCGGGTGGATGCTTCGCTCGGCTTCTTCGTAACTGCCGTCATCAATATATCGGCGGCGGGCGTGCCGCGCGACCAGATCGACTACTTGCAATTCAACAAGAACGGGCTTGCTCTCTACTCCTTGAGCCTGGTCTGCCGGCAGGATTATGCCGCCTCCAACCCGGAGGCGGTTGGCGGCTTTGTGCGGGGAACGGTCAAGGGTGTCAAAGCGATGCTGGCCAACAAGAGCGCCGCAATCGACTCGCTGCTCAAGCGCGACAACCTGCTCAAGCACGACATTGAATCCGAACGTAATGACTTGATTATTGAAGGATCCTTGCTCACCCCATGGGTTCGGGAGCATGGGTTGAGCACGGTGGACCCGAAACGCTTTGAAGATACTACGGGGCTGGTGGCCGAGGCATTCGGTGTGACGAAGAAGCCGGCGATGGCGGACATCTACACCGATAGATTCCTGCCCCCGCAGACAGACCGGATGCTGACCTGATAGGCATCGAAGGGCTGGTGCAGTGACGGGTGCACCCTGTTTTGACGGTTTGGACCTTTCCGGAATGGACTTCGCAGCTCGCTATCGGCTGTTGAGCTCATCCGTTATCCCGCGTCCAATCGCATTGGTGTCAACGTTGAACGAGGACGGTACTCTGAACGCTGCTCCGTTCAGCAGCTTCATGATTGCTTCGGTCGAGGCCGCACTGCTCGCATTTTCAGTAGGTCCGAGCGAATTGCCGAAGGGTACGCTGCAAAACGTGATGCGCAACGAGGAGTACGTCATCAACACGGTTCCTGTCGAGCTGGCGCGCGAGGTGCAAATCTGCGGGGAAGATCACGCCCCGGGAATTTCGAAGCTCGCCCTCGCATCGTTGCATGGCATTGCATCGGAAAAGATCAGGACGCCTCGCATTGCGGAAACCAAAGTTCAGTTTGAGTGCACCCTGCATGCAATAATACCTTTTGCCGAAAGCCGCATGATTGTGGGTGAAGTGCGGGTCATGCATGCGCGCGAAGGGCTCGTCTGCGACGGTAAGATTGACATGCGCGAGTACGCACCGCTCGGCCGTATCGCCGGCCGCAGCTACTGCGCCATCACCGACCTGATTTCGGTCTGATCCCCAGAGGTTCCGAGATGGAAGCGGCGCTCAATCTGGTGCTTCAGGGCGATATAGTTCTGCCCGACCGCGTCCTTTCAGGCCACTTGGCGATTAAAGGAGAGAAGATCGTATCGCTTGGCGAGGGCAGCGGACCCGCTGCGAAGGTCACCGAAACATTCAAGAATTGCCTCCTGTTCCCGGGTATTGTCGACGGGCAGGTTCATGCAGGCAGCTGCGAGGGATTTCCGGGCCTACAGGACGCAACGCGGGCGGCGGCCGCCGGCGGCGTCACCACGATAATCGACATGCCGTTCGATGATCCTGTTCCGATCAATACGCTCGGCCTGTTCAACCAGAAGGTCGAGGCTGTGCAGCGCTATGCCACAGTCGATGTCGGCCTTTATGTCACCGCACGCAAGGACGGCAACTACCAGATGCTGCGAGAGCTCGTCGAGGCGGGCGCGTTATCGATCAAGCTCTCCACCTATGAATACCACCCGGTCCGGTTTCCACGGTTTGACACCGGGGAGATGCTCGAAATCTTTCTGGAGGCATCTCAGCTCGGCGTGCCGGTCGCCTTTCACAATGAGGACCAGGATCTGGTCGGCCGCCTCATGGCGCGCGCGGCCGCGCAGGGCAAAAAGGGCATGGAGATCCATGGAGCGGGACGGGCGCCGATTGCCGAGCTGGTGGCCGACGCGCAAGTTCTGGAATTGGCGGCGAATACCGGCGTCCGCTGCCACATCGTGCACAGCACGGTTGCCGCCGGAAACCGGATTGCCCGCTACTACCGCGAACAGGGCGCCAAAATCTCGGTTGAAACCTGCGTCCATTATCTTGTTTTCAACGACCACGACGCGCTGCGTCAGGGCGCTTTTCTCAAGCTGAACCCGCCGCTGCGTTCCGAAACCGAACGCCTTGCATTGTGGGACAGCCTCGCTGCCGGCGAGATCGACTTCGTATCGACCGATCACGTGGCTTGGCCGATCAGCCGAAAATCGGATCCCGACATGGCAAAGAATGGGTCGGGCATTCCAGGCCTCGAGACCCTTTTGCCGGCTTTCTATACGGCTGCCGTGCGCGATCATGGGTTTGCACCCGAATTCCTCGCGCGCATGATCGCGGAGAATCCGGCGCGCCACTTCGGGCTTTATCCGAGGAAGGGCGTGCTTGCTCCCGGCGCCGATGCAGACATTGCGGTGCTCCGGCTCGGTGAAAGCGAGTTCGCAGCCGGCCGAATGGCTTCAGCGATCAAATGGTCTCCATATGCAGGGATGAAAATGGCAGGCGAGGTTGCCGCAACCTATCTGCGAGGCCGCAAGGTCTACGAGAACCGCGAGCTGCTTGCACCTGCGGGGACCGGACGCGTCCTCCGCCGCGGGTAATACCCCCCTTCAGGGCAGGGCTATCGCATTTGGCTTGCATGACCGCACTTGGCGCGTCGCGCCGAAACATCGTTTCTGTCATTCCGGCCGAGCGAGCCGGGCTGCGCCCGGCAAGCGAAAGCCGGCATCCAGTAAATGACGCCGTCCGTGCATTTACGCAGGGCGTAGTTTACTGGGTCCTGAACGGGGAGAGGGAGCAGACCGGGATTGCTGCGCTGCTGGTCCCATCTCATCGGAACGCTCAGAAAGGATGGAGCCGGTGGCAAGCACTTTTGTCGACAAATTGATGCCGGAGCTTTCGGCTCTGTTCGACACTATCCGGGAGCAATCGCGAGACGGGGCCGGCGTGACCCGCGATGCCTTCGGTGCAAGGGAGACGCAGGCCGCCAACACGCTCTCCGTGTTTGCGCGCAGTAAGGGTTTGCAGGCAGGTGCGGACGCGGCCGGCAATCTTCACGTCACGCCGGCCGGAGCTTTCACCCATCCTCCTGAAATCATGCTGGCCTCTCATCTTGACTCGGTTCCGGTGGGCGGCAACTACGACGGTCTTGCAGGCGTGATAGCGGGTCTCGCCGTGCTCTTTGCCCTTGAGCAAGCCAACGCAGCCAAATCCGGCATTCGCGTTGTGGGCTTCAGGGGCGAAGAAAGCCCATGGTTCAGCCAGGCCTACCTGGGAAGCAGGTTGCTGCTCGGCGAGCTCACGCGCGCCGATCTCGAATCGCTACGCAGGTATGATACCGGCAAGACGCTTGCGGAGCACATTGTTGCGATCGGCGGGAATGTGGACTCCGGAAACCTTCAGCCCACGATCGACCTGAGCAAGCTGAACGCATATTATGAGCTGCACATCGAGCAGGCGCCGCTGCTTGAAAGTCTTGGGCTGCCGGTCGCCATTGCGACCGCAATCCGGGGCAATATCCGCTACCCGTTCGCGGCCTGCCGTGGTCAGTACGCGCATTCAGCCGCCGTGCCGAGACACCTCCGGCGTGATGCCCTG